>Ga0182024_10003531_pt1 | contig 37087 bp, 30 predicted proteins | sample P32metaG_FD_120480 | JGI IMG/M metagenome (GOLD analysis project Ga0182024, IMG submission 120480) | Permafrost microbial communities from Stordalen Mire, Sweden - P3-2 metaG (Illumina Assembly) | ecosystem: Environmental > Terrestrial > Soil > Wetlands > Permafrost | place: Sweden: Stordalen...
AAATCGACCTCACAATCCAGCGGTCCACCATGGTGGACCGCTGGATTGCACAACCAATAACAGAACCAAAACTGTAAAGGATGTCCCGGGACAATCTGTAAACCATGTCTTGGGACTGGACACAAACAACGTGGAAGGATGGGGCACGGAGGTTTGCGGCGGTCGGCTGCAGTCCGGGCCTGAAGGCCCCCTTTGCTGCCAACTTTTCCCGAGGCCTGAAGGCCTCGGCTCCCTCCGCCCTCGAAGCTTCACAGTTCTCGCAGCCGGCCTCGTGCTTCCCCGATCTCAACGTCTTGAGAGCTTGGGTGATCCTCGACTGCCCTGATCGATCCGTGCATCGGATGAAGCGCCCGCACGTCTAAAATCAATAGAGATGTCCGACACGCTTTATTTGAGTCTGTGGTTTCCGAACCTGCGCCTTGCCGCACTCCCCGACAAAATGACGGCAGTCCTTGGCGCCTTTGCTGCGCATGGCGGCGATGAGCGCGTCTATTCCGCAACCGTGTGGCCGGTGGGCTGGAGCGAGTCCCCGGTCTTTCAGCACGTCTATGGACGCGGCGAGCGTGGCGCTGAACCGCACCAGGCGGTCGAGGCAGCAATGGAACTCCTTCATGACGACTACGCCTATGAATTTCAAATTGGCTGGGATCTCTGGGAACTGGAAACGCCGCCCAATCTCGACCCCCGCTGGGCACGCGAACCGCGGCTGGTCCGGGTGACCGGTTTCGGCCCCTTGTTTGCTGAGGGGACTTACGAACAGGACGGGCATATCCAGATCGATTTCGGCGACGACGCAGTCTTTCTTGAAGTCGATGCGGATCTGGACGCGTTCGCGGCTCGCCACATCGAGGAAAACGTGCGTCAACTGGTGGAACTCACATCGGCATTGGAGAAAGTCTCCGGCGCCACGGCGCGTGTCTTGTGGAGCGAATTAGGGGAAAGCCTCGCCCAGCGCCTGGCGGCACGGCTCGGCATGGGGAACTAAAAGTGCGGTTTACCATTGAACGGATTCGCACGGTAGTCCTGATCGCTGGAGTCCTGCTGGTTGCGGCTCTGGGTGTATTTCTCACCGTTGGTCGTTGGAAGAGCCCGTTCAACCGCCGCGACCTGCCGAAGAAGCTTGGCATCGATATCCAACAAGAGGCAAACGGCTTCACCCACGCCGAGTTTCACGCAGGCCACGCGCAGTTCAAGATTACCGCGTCGAAAGTTGAGCAGCTCAAGGACAGCCGTTATCGGCTTCACGTTGTGAAGATAGAAATGTACGACCCGAACGGCGGCGGGACCGATCGGATCGAGGGTTCCGAGTTTGAATACGACCAGCAAGCCGGCATTGCGAAGGCGGACGGGCCGGTTGAAATCACGCTTGATCGGACCGGAAACCTTCAGCTGGATGCGGGTCGGAAAATGCCAAAGGGCCAGCAGAAGAAGGTCGCACCCGATCCAGATGGAAAGGCCCCTGCGCCCGACCAGATTCACGTGAAGACGATTGGGCTGATTTTCAACCAGAACACTGGAGTCGCCACGTCAACCGAGCGTGTAGAGTTCGATCTGCCGCAGGGGTGGGGCAGTTCCGTGGGCGCTTCCTACGATTCGCAGAATGGCCGCCTCGTGTTGGACAGCGCGGTGGAACTGAACACGCATCGTGGCGTAGATCCGGTGGCGATCGCGGCCCAGCATGCGGAATTCGATCGAGACACCGATCTTTGCCGTCTGGTTGCAGGCACAACCCGATACCGCCATGGAGATGCACGCGCCAGTCAGGCGACGATCCAGTTTCGCGACGATGGTACGGCGGAGCAACTGAATGCAACCAGCGGCCTGGTACTGAACACCGCCGCAGGGGGGCATTTGGAAGCGGCTAGCGGGTCGCTCCAATTCGACGAGCACAATGAACCGGAGCACGGCCATCTTGAAGGCGGCGTAACGATCGACTCCGACGACAATGGCCGCAAGCTGCATGGAACTGCGCCTACTGCTGAACTCCAGTTTGCTTCTGGGGGCGTGCTACGCCTCGCGCACTTGGAGCGGGGCGTCAACTTCGACAGCGAGGAACAAACGAACGCCTCCGGTGTCGCCTCGCGTGCCCGCCGGGCATGGGCATCGCCCATAGCCGACCTTGCGTTTCGCGATTCTGGAAAAGGACAAGTGGAACTGGATTCGCTGCACGGAACCGGTGGAGTGGTGGTGACCAGTGAGAGCCAGCGCGGCACCAATGCTCCTGCGCATGCGCGCATGACGGCCGATGATGTGAAGGGAATGTTTGGGCCTGATTCGACGCTGAGCGCGTTGACAGGCGTGGGACATGCGAACATCGAGCAGACGACAGAGACGGGCATCCGCCAGACGACGAGCGGAGACAGGCTGGACGTTCATCTCGCCACGGCGCAGGCTGACGATGGAAAGTCCCGTGCGCAGAAGGCAAACGGCCCGGCAGGTGCGACGCAGATCGAAGCGGCGACGGTGGAGGGCCATGTTGTCCTGGTGCAGCAGGCTGTTGCCAAGCCGGGATCGACCATGCCTCCAGCGTTAAAAGCCACGGCGGAACGCGCCGACTACGAGGGAACCGGGGAGTGGCTGCACCTGACTGGAAGTCCTCGCGTAGTAAACGGCGGGCTGGACATGAACGCCGACAAGATCGACATTACGCGTGTTTCAGGCGATGCATTCGCACGCGGGAACGTGAAGGCTACTTGGTTTGGGTATGACTCGGGGGCGAGTTCCAAACCCGACCCAACGACTGCGGCGAAGCCCGGCCCGGGTTTGGGATCGCAGGGCCCGGCGCACGTGATTGCAACCGAGGCACAGCTGCACCAGGCGACCGGCGAAGCGACGTTTCGTGGGCAGGCCCGGTTATGGCAGCAGGGGAATTCGATTGCCGCGCCAGAGATCATCCTCGACCGGACGAAACAGACTCTGGTGGCGCGGACGACAAATGTGGCGGATCCGGTGAAGGTGGTGCTCGTGAGTGCGGCTAACGCGGGGCCCACCAAGCCAAGTGCCGCGCAGAACAAGCCCAGTTCGGGACAAGGCAAAACAGGCAGCCCCGACGCTCCTTCGGTGATCCGGGTCCGGGGTGGCGACCTCAAATACTCCGACGCCGAGCGCAAAGCTGTGATGCATGGCGGCGCTTTGGGCAGTGTGTTGGCTGAAACAGGAGACGCGACAACGCGCTCCAGCGAGGTGGAACTGGTTTTGCTGCCCCCCGGAAATCATGCCGGAAAGGACGGCGGCTCCGCTCAGGTCGACCGGATGACGGCGCTTGGCAATGTGATCATCGATTCGCAGGGCAGGCACGGGACCGGGGAAAGGCTCGACTACTCCAGCGAACGCGGCGAATATGTGTTGACCGGAACTGGTGCTGCGCCCCCGCGGATGACCGATCCGGCGCGCGGTACCGTGACCGGCGGGTCTTTGATTTTCAATAGTCGCGATGATAGCGTCAATGTCGAAGGCGACGGGCGCGCAACCACCACTGAAACAACGGTGCCGAAGCGGCAGTGAAATTGCCCCAGAGAGCTTGATGGAGACATTGATCGCCGAGGGAATCGGCAAGACCTACAAGGGGCGACAGGTTGTGCGCGGCGTCAACCTGCGTATCTCCCGAGGCGAAGTGGTGGGACTGCTGGGGCCGAACGGCGCCGGCAAAACGACCAGCTTTTACATCATCGTCGGGCTAGTGCCGCCAGAGACGGGTCGTGTGATGGTGGACGACATCGACATCACGCGGACCCCGATGTATCTGCGGGCGCGGAATTTTGGCATCAGCTATCTGCCCCAGGAGCCTTCTGTTTTCCGCAAACTGACGGTAGAAGAGAACATTCTTGCGGTATTGGAAGCCCAGCCGCTCGACGCCCGCGAGCGCCGCACCCGGACCGAACGCCTGATCCAGCAGCTCAACCTGGCCCACATCCGCACCACCCGCGGTTACGCTTTGTCGGGCGGAGAGAGACGCCGCGTCGAGATTGCGCGATCCCTTTGCATCCAGCCGAACTTTATTCTGCTTGACGAGCCATTCAGCGGCATTGATCCCATCGCCGTTCTGGAACTGCAAAAGATTATTTTCGATTTGAAATCGAGTGGGATCGGGATCCTGATCACCGATCACAACGTGCGCGAAACCTTGAGCGTGACGGACAGGGCTTATATCATTGCCGAGGGGAAAATCTTTCGTTCCGGGACCCCGCACGAACTGGGAAACGATGTGGAAGTGCGGCGCGTCTATCTTGGGGAAGGATTCTCATTAAGTTAAAGTGGCCGATGGGGAACTGGCCCTCAATGGATTGAACGCAACCGACTTGACACGACAGACTGAGCGCCATAAAGGTGCAGGGTCAATTCCGCAAAGGGTGTAGAAGGCCGACTCCTTCCAGCAGTAAACTTTCGCACAGGAAACTGCCCGATTTGGGAAAAAACTGCCCGATTTGGGAAAATGGTGCAGAGGGATAGGAGTTACCTCTGCAAGCAAGTTGATGTCCAAGTACACTTATTAGTTAAGGCGATCTGGAATCGAGCACTGGTATGCCGCTGTTACAGCCGAGACTAAATTTGAAGGTGTCCCAGCGCCAGGTCCTCACCCCGGGCCTGATGCAGATGGTGAGCGTGCTCGCGCTCAACAAGCTGGAACTGAAGGAAATGATCGATGCCGAGATGGTGGAAAACCCCGTCCTCGAGGAGATCGACGAAACAGTTCCGATGCTCGACGAGGTGGCTGGACGTGAGGAACGTCAGGAACGCGACGGAAGATTAGAGCAACTCGAACATGGTGTTGTGGAGCCCGCGCCCGCGCCGAAAGATTCCTTCAATGAGATCGATTTCGGCTCTTATTTTCAGGATTACCTGGACCCTGGATACCGCACGCAACCCGAGTTCGAGGAGAGCGACAGGCCATCTTTTGAGAATTTTCTTTCCCAGCCAACGACGTTGTCCGATCACCTGGCTTGGCAACTGGGGGCATCGGCGGTCGATTCTGATCTGAAGCTGGTCGCTGAATTTATCATCGGCAACCTCGATGAGGATGGCTATCTCACGGTTAGCGAGGAAGAGCTAGTCCAAGCCATTCGCCAATTTCCTGACAGCCGGGAACTCGATGACGCGGCCGCGCTCGACCTGGTGCGTCGTGGAGTTGAGCTGGTCCAGCATCTCGATCCTCCGGGCGTGGCGGCCAGGGATCTTCGCGAATGCCTGATGATTCAAATCGCAGCGCAGCAAAATGAGTTTGGCCAGGTCTACACGCCCCACCGAGAAGACGGAAGCGAAGACCTGCATCGCAGCTTTCGCGCTGAGGGAGATGCCAAGCTGGATGAGCGGCGGCATTGCATGGAGATTGCGGCATTGATCGCTGACCGCCATCTGCACCTGGTTCAAAAGCGCGATGTGAAGGATCTCGCGAGGGCTCTGCAGGTGTCTCCGGCAGAGGCGCATTCTGCGATTGAGTTCATTCGCACCTTGGAGCCTCGGCCGGGACGGCTCTACAACCGCGAACAAACGCGCTTGATCGAGCCCGACGTGGTGTTTGTGAAGCGGGGCGCCGAATGGGTGGTCACGATGAACGAAGAGGACCTTCCCAGTTTGCGGCTGAGCCAGCGCTACCGGCGCATGCTGGTGGCCGAAGGCACGGATAAAGAGGTCAAAGAGTATGTAAAGGAGCGGTTCCGTTCGGCGATGCAGTTGATGCGCAACATTGCACAGCGGAAGAGCACGATCCTTCGGACCTGCGAAGTGATTGTGCGCCGGCAACACGACTTCCTGGAGCAGGGCATTGAGGCGTTGCGTCCAATGATGATCAAGGAGGTTGCCGAGGAGATCGGCGTTCATCCCTCCACTGTGAGCCGCGCCGTAGCAAACAAATATGCACATACGCCGCAGGGAGTGATCGAACTCCGCTTCTTCTTTTCGGAGGGGTCGAATGGGCCCGAAGGGGCCGACACACCTTTGTTGGTGCTCAAGCGCAAGGTAAAGAAGCTGATTGAGGAAGAAGATCCTCGCCGGCCATGGACCGATGATCAGCTGGCTGGAATGCTGCAGTCGCAAGGCATCCAATTGACCCGTCGGACCGTGGCCAAATATCGGGAAGACATGAATATACCGTCGACTCATCAGCGAAGAAGGCGCGACGCGTAGGGCTTCATCGCCTGCTCGATTGACGACGGCAATTACCTCCGTACCGGTTTCACTTAGACAATCTCTCGCGTAAATCTTTCGATAGACAACCCTCCTCAAAAAAAAAGCATCCCCCCTTAAGCCGCGCGTACACGATCAGGTTGGGCCGTTCCCGGGGAAGCTTCCACCGGCACTTCTATGTCACGGTGCGCTAGGCAATTTTCAACTCATGTTCCATGTCAAAGGTCGTGCCCAGTGCCCATGGAGACCGTCGTTTCGCAGCCTGTCATCGGACAGGACGAGCCCACCAGCCTCCCTCCCAACGGTTTAGAACACACCACTCCCCACGAGTACATGGCCGCGATCCTACAGAGCCTTCAAACCATGAAGGACGGGGATTTCAGTGTGCGTCTTCCCGTGTCGTGGACGGGGCTGCCGGGCAAGATTGCCGACAATTTCAACGAGATTGTCACGACCAATGAGCAGATGGCGCGCGAGCTGAAGCGCGTCGGCCTGGCCGTGGGCAAAGAGGGCAGAACCCGCGAGCGCATCCGCTTTGAGCGGCACCGTGGCGCCTGGGATGACATGGAAACCTCTGTCAATACGCTGGTCGAGGACCTGCTTCGGCCCACGACAGAGGTGACGCGCGCCATCGCAGCTGTGGCCCAGGGGAATCTCACTCAGACCGTCCGTCTCGACGTGGACGGCCGCCCGCTGGAGGGCGAATTCCTCCGCTCCGCGAACATCGTGAACACCATGATTCAGCAGCTGGGCGTGTTCACGGCAGAAGTGACCCGCGTGGCCCGCGAGGTGGGAACCGACGGTAAGCTGGGCGGCCAGGCTGTGGTGCCCGGGGTGGATGGCACGTGGAAGGACCTCACGGACTCGGTCAACTCCATGGCCTCGAACCTGACCGGCCAGGTGAGAAACATCGCGGAAGTGGCGACTGCCGTGGCAAGCGGCGACCTTTCCCGCAAAATCACGGTCGATGTGCGCGGCGAGATTCTGCAGCTCAAAGAAGCCATCAATACGATGGTCGACCAGCTCCGCTCCTTCGCTTCTGAAGTGACGCGCGTGGCCCGCGAAGTCGGTACCGACGGCAAGCTGGGCGGCCAGGCGGTTGTGCCCGGTGTGGCCGGAACCTGGAAGGATTTGACTGACTCAGTGAACGCCATGGCGGGCAACCTGACGGCCCAGGTGAGAAACATCGCCGAAGTGACCACAGCCGTGGCCCGCGGCGACTTGTCGCGCAAAATCACGGTGGACGTGAAGGGCGAGATTCTTGCTCTTAAAGACACCATCAACACCATGGTCGACCAACTCAACGCATTCGCCGGCGAAGTGACTCGAGTCGCCCGCGAAGTCGGAACGGAAGGCAAGCTCGGCGGCCAGGCCAACGTACCCGGTGTGGCCGGAACGTGGAAGGATCTTACCGACAACGTGAACTTCATGGCTGGTAACCTGACCGGCCAGGTTCGTAACATCGCCGAGGTGGCAACGGCGATCGCCAACGGCGACCTTTCGCGCAAAATCACCGTCGATGTGCGCGGCGAAATTCTGCAGCTCAAAGAAACACTGAACACCATGGTGGACCAGCTGAACCGGTTCGCCGGCGAAGTGACGCGCGTGGCTCGCGAGGTGGGAACAGAAGGCCGCTTGGGCGGTCAGGCAAACGTACCGGGCGTGGCCGGAACCTGGAAGGATCTCACCGATTCGGTCAACTCCATGGCCGGCAACCTTACGGCGCAAGTCCGCAACATTGCAGAAGTCACCACGGCCGTGGCTCGCGGCGATTTGTCACGCAAAATCACGGTGGACGTGAAGGGCGAAATTCTCGAGCTCAAAAACACGATCAACACGATGGTGGATCAGCTGAACGCGTTCGCCGGCGAAGTGACGCGTGTGGCGCGCGAAGTCGGTACCGACGGCAAACTGGGCGGTCAGGCGCAAGTCTCCGGCGTGGCCGGAACGTGGAAGGATCTCACGGACAACGTCAACTTCATGGCCTCGAACCTGACCGGCCAGGTGAGAAACATCGCCGAAGTGGCGACGGCTGTGGCTCGGGGCGATTTGTCTCGCAAAATCACCGTCGACGTGAAGGGCGAAATTCTCGAGCTCAAAGACACCATCAACACCATGGTGGACCAGCTAAACGCGTTCGCCGGCGAAGTGACGCGCGTGGCTCGCGAAGTGGGAACGGACGGCAAACTGGGCGGTCAGGCACAGGTGCCCGGTGTAGCTGGAACCTGGAAGGACTTGACCGACTCGGTCAACTCCATGGCCTCGAACCTCACAGGCCAGGTGAGAAATATCGCCGAAGTTTCGACGGCCATCGCGACCGGCGACCTTTCAAAGAAAATCACGGTGAACGTCAGCGGCGAAATTCTGTTGCTGAAGGAAACCATCAACACGATGGTGGACCAGTTGAACCGGTTCGCCGGCGAAGTGACGCGTGTGGCCCGCGAAGTGGGCACCGAAGGCCGTCTCGGCGGTCAGGCCAACGTGCCTGGCGTAGCCGGGACCTGGAAGGACTTGACCGACTCGGTCAACTCCATGGCCGGCAACCTCACAGCTCAGGTGAGAAACATCGCCGAAGTCACCACCGCCGTGGCCCGTGGCGATCTGTCGCGCAAGATCACCGTCGACGTGAAGGGCGAAATTCTGGAACTGAGAAACACTATCAACACCATGGTCGACCAGCTCAATGCATTCGCCGGCGAAGTGACGCGCGTGGCCCGCGAAGTGGGTACGGACGGCAAGCTGGGCGGTCAGGCGCAGGTGTCCGGTGTGGCCGGAACATGGAAGGATCTCACCGACTCCGTCAACTTCATGGCCGGCAACCTCACGGCGCAAGTGAGAAACATCGCCGAAGTGGCGACCGCCATTGCCAACGGAGACTTGTCGCGCAAGATCACGGTCGATGTGCGCGGCGAGATTCTGCAGCTCAAAGAAACTCTGAACACAATGGTCGAGCAGCTTCGCTCCTTTGCTGCCGAAGTCACTCGCGTGGCGCGCGAAGTGGGCTCCGAAGGCCGCTTGGGTGGGCAAGCCAATGTGCCCGGCGTGGCCGGGACCTGGAAGGATCTCACCGATTCAGTGAACTCCATGGCCGGCAACCTTACGGCGCAAGTGAGAAACATCGCCGAAGTCACGACCGCCGTGGCCCGCGGCGACTTGTCGCGCAAGATCACCGTCGACGTGAAAGGCGAAATTCTCGAGCTCAAAGACACCATCAACACCATGGTCGATCAGCTCAACGCCTTCGCTGCCGAAGTGACCCGTGTCGCCCGCGAAGTCGGAACGGAAGGCAAGCTGGGCGGCCAAGCGCAGGTGCAGGGTGTCGCCGGAACCTGGAAAGACCTTACCGATAACGTCAACGTGATGGCCGCGAACCTGACCGAGCAAGTGCGCGGCATTGTGAAAGTCGTGACCGCCGTCGCCAACGGCGCTCTCACGCAGAAGCTCACGGTGAACGCGAAGGGCGAAGTGGCGGCGCTCGCCGAAACCATCAACAACATGACCGACACGCTCGCAACCTTTGCCGACCAGGTCACCACGGTTGCCCGTGAAGTCGGCGTGGAAGGACGTCTCGGCGGTCAGGCCAACGTGCCCGGCGCCGCCGGAACCTGGAAGGATCTCACCGGCAACGTCAATCTGCTGGCCGACAACCTCACAAACCAGGTCCGCGCCATTGCCGAAGTGGCGACCGCCGTGACCAAGGGAGACCTCACGCGTTCTATTCAGGTGGATGCCCGCGGCGAAGTGGCCGAGCTGAAAGACAACATCAACACCATGATCGACAACCTCCGGCTCACGACCGACCGCAACACCGAACAGGATTGGTTGAAGACGAACCTCGCGCGATTTACCGGCATGTTACAAGGCCAGCGCGATCTTGCGACCGTGGGCCGCATGCTGCTATCGGAACTTGCGCCGCTCGTGAACGCGCAACAGGGCGTCATCTACCAGATGGGCATTGAGTCCACCGCACCCGACGGCAGTCTCGTGCTGCTCTCGACCTACGCCGATACGCCGGACGGTTACCTGAAAGAAGTCAGGATTGGTGAGGGCATGATCGGACAATGCGCAGCGGAAAAGCGCCGCATGCTGATCACCGAACTCCCCAAGAAAACCGTGCCGATTCGCTCCGGGCTTTTCAAAGCGGTTCCGAAAAACGTCATCGTGCTGCCGGTGCTCTTCGAAGACCGTGTGAAAGCTGTCATCGAACTGGCCAGTCTCAGCGCCTTCACCGCATCGCATCTTGCATTCCTCGAGCAGCTCACGGCCAGCATCGGCATCGTGCTCAACTCCATTGAAGCGACGATGCAGACCGAGGGCCTGCTGAAGCAGTCGCAGCAGCTCGCGACGGAATTGCAGACGCAGCAGAAGGAATTGCAGCAGACCAACGAGCAGCTCGCGCAAAAGGCGCAGCAGTTGGCCGAACAGAATTACGAGGTGGAACGCAAGAACCAGGAGATTGAACAGGCCCGTCGCGCTTTGGAAGAGAAGGCGCGCGAGCTGGCGCTGACTTCGAAGTACAAATCCGAGTTCCTCGCGAATATGTCGCATGAGCTGCGCACTCCGCTCAACAGCATTCTTGTGCTGGGCCAGCAGCTTGCGGAGAACCCCGACGGTAGTCTGACCGCGAAGCAGGTGGAATTCGCGCGTACCATCCACGGTGCGGGCACCGATCTCCTCAACCTCATTAGCGACATTCTCGATCTATCGAAGATCGAGTCCGGAACAGTCTCGGTCGAAGCGGAAGAAATCTTCTTTGGCGCGCTTCTTGAAACCGTCTCCCGCCCGTTCCGTCACGAAGCGGAAAACCGCAAGCTGCTCTTTGAAGTTACGAGCGATCCGCGCATGGGCCGCAGCCTGGTGACCGACTCGAAGCGCCTCCAGCAGGTTCTCAAAAACCTGCTTTCGAATGCATTCAAATTCACCGAACAGGGCGGCGTCCGGCTCACCGTTTCGAGCGCGTCGGAAGGCTGGAGCGGTGATCATCCAATTCTGAGCGGAGCCGGTTCGGTCATCGCGTTCGCCGTCTCTGATACCGGAATCGGCATTCCCTCGGAGAAGCAGCGCATCATCTTCGAGGCCTTTCAGCAGGCGGACGCAGGCACGAGCCGCAAGTACGGCGGAACGGGCCTCGGCCTTGCCATCAGCCGCGAACTTGCCAGCTTGCTCGGCGGCGAAATCCAACTGAGGAGCGCTCCAGGCCATGGCAGCACCTTCACACTCTACCTGCCGCAGACCTACGTCGGGCCGGCTGCGCCGAGCATCGTCAAGACAGAGAGGAGCGGCTCCCAAGCGGCGATGCCGATCTTTATCACGACAGCCACTGCGGTCGAACAGGAAGCCCGGATTGAAGACGATCGCAACAATCTCGCAGAAGGCGACGCTCTCCTGCTGATTGTCGAAGACGATCCTCACTATGCCCGCGTGTTGTGCGACCTCTCGCGCGATAAGGGCTTCAAGGTTCTGAGTGCCATGACCGGGACCGAGGCTTTGGCGCTGGCGCAGGAGTACAACCCGACGGCGATCTCGCTCGACGTTTTCCTGCCCGACATGCTCGGATGGACCGTCTTAAATCACCTCAAGCAGGATGCGAGGACGCGCCACATTCCCGTGCAAATGCTGACTCTCGATGAAGACCGGCATCACGGCCTGTCGCGGGGTGCGTTCGCGTTTGTCACCAAGCCAACGTCCACCGAGGATCTCGATGCGGCACTCACACGCATCAAGGAATACTCGCAGCCGCGCCGCAAGCGTCTTCTGATTGTGGAAGACAATCCTGCCGAAGTGTTGAGCACGCGTGAACTGCTGTGGCATAAGGATATCGACATCGAGGCCGCAGACTCGGGCGCGGCCGCGATCGCCGCTCTCGAGAAGGGCGGCTATGACTGCGTCGTGCTCGATCTGCGTTTGCCTGACATGACCGGCTTTGAAGTTCTGGAGCAGCTGCGCGACCGGCCCCAGTTGAAAGATCTACCCGTGGTCGTCTTCACTGGCCGGGAACTGACGCCGGAAGAAGATGCGCAACTTCGCATACTGGCGCGCAGCGTCGTTTTGAAGGATGTGGAATCGCCCGAGCGATTGCTCGATGAGACCGCACTCTTCCTGCATCGCGTGGTTGCCGACCTTCCTCAATCGAAGCAGCAGATGCTCGATCGCCTGCACCGTTCTGACGACGCGTTGGCAGGGCGCAAGGTGCTCGTGGTCGATGACGACGTGCGCAATATCTTTGCGCTCAGCAGCGTTCTCGAACGGCGCGGCATGACGGTGCTTTCGGCGGGTACAGGACGCGAAGCGATCGAAACCATCGAACAAACGACCGACCTGGCAATTGTCTTGATGGACATCATGATGCCTGAGATGGACGGATACGAAACGATGCAGGTCATTCGGCAGAATCCGGCGCTTCGCCGCTTGCCCATCATCGCGCTTACGGCCAAGGCCATGAAGGGTGACCGCGAACGATGCCTGGAAGCGGGCGCTTCAGAGTACCTTGCCAAACCGGTAAATACAGAACAGTTGCTCGCTGCACTGCGGATGTGGTTGCATCGTTAGATGAAGGAACAATCGTGAGTGCGGACGACTTTGAATGGAGAGTACATCATTTATCGAATCAAGATGACTAATCCGGCGGAGCGAGAGCTTTCGATTTTGCCGGTAGCCGCTTGGTGCGGAGATGCGAGGAGCAAAGACCGATGACGTCAGAAAAAATAAACATCCTGATGGTCGATGACCAGCCGGCTAAGCTCCTGAGCTATGAAGTCATCCTCGCCGAATTGGGCGAGAATCTGATCAAGGCACATTCGGCAAGCGACGCCCTGAACATTCTTTTGAAGACCGACATTGCTGTCGTCTTGATGGACGTGAGTATGCCGGACGTCGATGGTTTTGAACTCGCCGATGTGATCCGCCAGCATCCCCGATTTCAGAAGACAGCGATCATCTTTATCTCCGGTGTCCACCTTGCCGACTCCGACAAAATCCAGGGATATCGCAGCGGTGCGGTCGATTACATTTCGGTTCCTGTCATTCCGGAGGTGCTGCGCGCAAAGGTTGCCGTTTTTGTCGAGCTGCACCGGAAGACCCGCATGCTGGAAAAGCTGAACAGCGAGCTTGAACGGCGTGTGGCGGAGCGTACCGAAGAACTTCAGGAGAGCGAATCCCGCTTTCGGACACAGGCGAATTTGCTGGAGCTTGCCTCCGAGGCGATTATCGTGCGCGATTTGCAAGGGGCCATCCAGTTCTGGAATGCGGGTGCGGAAACGCTCTATGGCTGGAGCAGGGAAGAAGCAATCGGTCAGGATATGCACCGATTGCTAAAAACCGTCTTTCCTGTTTCGCGAGAGGACGTGGAAAAGACGCTCGCGGAGAAAGGAAGCTGGCTGGGAAACCTGATTCAACAGACCAGAAGCGGACGAGAAATCATCGTCGCGTGCCGCAAAACGATGAATCGTGAAGGCAACGCGGTGCTCGAAGTCAACCGCGACATCACCGTCCAGATCAAGGCGGAAGAAGCCCTGCGCGAAAGTGAAAAGCTTGCTGCCATGGGCCGCGTGGCCGGCATCATTGCGCACGAAATCAATAATCCACTCGCGGCCATCACCAACATTTTTTACTTGCTCCGCAACCATCCATCGCTCAGCGATGAGGCACGGGGCTATGCGGACGCGGCCGAGCAAGAACTGGTTCGCGTTTCCCACATAACCCGACAGACCCTCAGCTTCTATCGGGAATCAAAGCAGCCTACGCCGGTCCGGGTCCACGAGCTCTTGGACGATGTTGCTGAACTGCAGAACCGTGCCTTTCAGGTGAACAAAATCGAATTGCGAAAGAAGTATTCCAGCGCCAGTAATGTGACTGGCTTTCCAGTGGAACTCCGCCAGGTATTCCTGAATTTGATTGCCAATGCGGTTCAGGCCATGCCGAAAGGCGGAGTCCTGCGGCTACATGTGCACGAAGCAACTGACTGGATGACGCAACGGCGCGGGCCGGCGATCTCCGTAATTGATACGGGCGTCGGCATTAAACCCGAAGACGCACAGCGGCTCTTTGAGCCGTTCTACAGCACCAAGGCGGCGAAGGGCACAGGCCTTGGACTTTGGATCAGCAAAGGCATTCTGCAAAAATATAGCGGCCGGATTTCCTACAGAAGCTATCGCCGCAACCACGAGTGCATCACCTGTTTCCGTGTCTTCCTTCCAGGAAACGGTACTTTGAATCTTGTGCCGGATGGGTCCGACGGGGCCTCGAATCTTGAGCAGGAACATACCAAGAATGGTGAGGGAAAATGGCGCGCGTCTGAGGCCTCCCATCCTGGTGTTATTTCTGCGATCACCTTGCGCTGAAGCGCCAGGCTGGAAATTTCCCAGGATCTGGGAGACCGTTTCGCCGAGAGCTCAGGAGAGTTCATTAACCTCCGGTTGTCCAAGAATCCGGCGTGATGGCTATAATTCCTCACATGCATTGCGTCACCGTGAGCTCTGATTTCGATGGTTCGCTCTGCTTGCGGTCAGCGCGCATTCGACATCGATTCGATTCTTGCTCCTAGAATCTGACGGTTGTCGCGCTGCTCCGCGTGATCGAAGCCAAGATCTAAACTGCTATGATTGCAGCCGGACCGGGCGATAAATGAGATTAGAGGTTCTCGGCCAAAGATAGACGCAAGCAGAACAGGGACCGGAGGGCTGACGATGCAAGTTGAGTTGACAGCCAGACAGGTAAAAGTCTCCAAGGCGTTGCGCACCCAAGCCGAGGAGGGCATGGACCGTATTGCACGGATCCTGGGCCGAACCACAAGCGCGAGTGTGATCTTTCGCGTTCAGCGGCACTTGCAGATTGCCGAATTGACGGTCAAGGCGCGCCTGCAGACGATCGTGGCTGCCGGACAGGCCGATTCGCTGGAATCCGCATTGCGCGAAGCCTTGGCGCATGCTGAACATCAGGCCTTGCGTTATCGCGACCGGCACCTCACACGCAAGCGGTTACCCAAAGAGGAAAAAGTGCTGACCGCGCCTCCGGTTTCCCGGCCAAAGGCACGACCTGCTTTGCAAGAAGAAACGCCTGCGAACGGAAAGCAAAGTGGTGCGAATGCTCGCGCATCGATTGCCGTGCACTCGTTTCCGGCGAATGCGACGATCGTCGAGCCGCATATTATCTCCAGCGCCGAAGCCATTGCGATCAAGCCCATGACGATCGAAGAAGCCGTCAAAGAAGCCGAGTTTCGAGACCGCGACCTCCTTGTCTTTCGCAATCCCGTCGGAGATCTCTATGTGCTCCACAGGCGGCGCGATGGCCAAATGGAGCTGGTCGAGATCCCATAGCCGCATCATTGGAACCTGGACCTGAAAGCCTTGCAGCGGAGAAGCTCTCGCCGATTCTCGATTCGAGATTCCTCTAGTAACCTTTCAAAGACTCGTGCAGATTCCGATTACCAGCAGCAAGGCTTTCATCTTGCTTCAACTCATACACGGTCCGATTCGGTATACGATGTGCGCATGATACCTTCGTTGCAGGTGTCCTTACCTTCATCCAACAAGTCGCCTGCCGACCACATCGCGCCAAAGAAGAAACCGGAAAAGGAACTCGTCATCCTCACGGGTATTTCCGGCGCCGGCAAGGCTTCGGCTCTCAGGAATTTCGAAGACCTGGGTTATCACGCCGTGGATAATCTCCCTCTGGAACTTTTGACTGAGTTTGCCGGCCTGGTAGGCAAGTCGGGCGAGATCGAGCGCGCGGCGATTGTGGTCGATGTGCGCGAAGGCCAGACGTTGGATCGGCTTCCTGAAATCCTGAAGCAGGTCAAACAGATACTTCCCACGCGAGTCGTCTTCCTTGATGCGCAGGACGCCGTACTGGTGAGGCGCTACTCCGAGACGAGGCGCCCGCATCCGCTTCGCCGTTCCGAAACTGTTGAGCGGTCGATCGTGGAAGAGCGGCAGCTGCTTGACCCGATCCGCAACGTGGCCGACACCCTGGTCGATACTTCGAATTTCAATGTGCATGAATTGCGTGCGCACATTCAGCAGCGCTTCAGCCTTGAAGAGCAAACCAAGCGGCTGCTCGTGAGTTGCGTGAGCTTCGGTTTTAAAAACGGCGTGCCCCTGGATGCCGACCTGGTCTTCGATGTGCGCTTCCTTCCCAATCCTCATTTTGTTCCGGAGTTCCGCAAGAAGACGGGCAAGGATCCGAAGGTCGCAGCGTATGTGAGGAAATTTCCGCAGACGAAAGAATTTCTGGGCAAGGTGACAGACCTGATGCTTTACCTGCTTCCGCACTACGTAGAAGAGGGCAAGAGCTATCTGACCGTCGGCTTTGGCTGCACGGGGGGCCAGCATCGCAGCGTCATGATGGCGGAGGAGATGACCAAACGTCTTCGGAAAGCCGGCTACCAGGTCAAGGCTTTGCACCGCGACATTCCGCGGTAAACCGAACGCGCCAGCAAGCGACCGGATCTGCTATTGCGACAATTCACACCGTAATCGACATCACGGGATCGCTGGCGTCATTGAGTTTTCCGACTGTCGGCCAATTCATCGAACCAGCGGGAAAGCGCGCTGAAGTAATCCGTCACTGCATCCGGTGAGTGATCGAGCCAGACACGCATCTTGCGCGACGGCACTTTTTCGTATGCTTCAGTTTTGATTTGGCTCGCATGGCCTTGTGCAGATATCCGGTAAAACCACAGCGATGGAATGCCCAAGTTTGCTGCTGAACCGGCCGTATCCCAGCGGTCGTGAACGAGCAAATGGGCAGGAACCAGACGCGCACGCGAGTCATTGAAGATCCCGTCCATTGGCGTGTCGAGAGGTTCGTCCAACACAACCCCGGCGATCTCTGGGTGTGCCGAGGCCACTTCCAACGCAAGGTTAGCGCCCAGGCCCGTTCCGACAAGGATCAGAGAGCCGGCCGGAATATGTCGCGTGTTCCGCAGGTAGTCGATGGCCGACTCTGCATCTTCACGCCAGCTCTGCTCGCTTGGATGAATAAACTGACTCTCGCCATAGCCGCGATAATCAAAATCAAGAACGTTCAAGCCGGCGCTGTGCAGTGGGATGAGCGCGTCGACAGTTCCGCTTATGTTCCCGTTGGCGCCATGGAGGTAGATCGCGGTGAAGCGGCTGTTGGATGCCGACGCAATCCACCATCCGTGCAATTCGGGCTGTCCTGATTCGGTTGCCGCAAAATCGATGGAGTCAAAGGCCAGCCCGACATTGGCCGGCGTTCGCGTCACCGCCGCGGTTGGATGATAGAGCAGCTGCCAGCTTCCTTGCCAGAAGGTGAGGCAGAGGGCGCCCCAGACACAGAGCGCAGCAGCTAGCAGCGCAACCACTACACCTCCGAGAATCCATCGGGCAGAAATGGTCGGCGGCACGTTGTGTGAGCCATTCGCCGTGGGCGGCCGTGTCGCAGCGGGACGGGAAGGCTTCTTGGATGGAATCGGCTTGCTCATTGGCTCTTGCGGCCACAGGGTGGCGCTGCTTTATGCTAATTTGATCGTCCTGCTTCGGGCGAGCGACCCGACTCAGACTTGAGGGGAGATCACCATGTCCGACTTTGTGCGTATCTGCGCGCAATCTGAATTGCCTCCGGCGGGCCAGGTCCGCGAATTCGTCAACGCTGGTCGCGCGCTTTGTGTCGCCAATGTGGATGGGACCATCTGTGTACTGACTGGAACATGTCCGCACGAGGAAGGACCGCTGGGCGAAGGGACGATCGAAGATGGAAGGGTTGTCTGTCCATGGCACAGCTACGCGTTCGATGTGCGCACGGGCGTGGCTCAGAACGATCCGGAAGTCAAGGCAGAGGTCTTCGAGGCGAAGGTCGAAAACGGTGAATTGCGCGTGAAGTTATGAGCGCGTCTTCAAGCTCGTCTAGACCGCTTCGACAGCTTCCTTTTTTTTAGGGTCGCTTCGTGGGCACCTTCTTGCCCTCTTTTCTTGCCTTGGATAGCCCGATGGCGATGGCCTGCTTCGGGTTCGTCACTTTCTTTCCGCTGCGTCCTGACTTGAGCTTGCCGCGTTTCATCTCCCGCATCTCGGTCTCGACATTCTTTCCGGCGGAAGGAGAATATTTGCGGCCCGAGGTCTTTTTCGATGCGGCCCTTTTTGTACCGCTCTTCTTTGCGCTGCTCGATTTCTTCTTTGTCGCCATCCTTCATCTCCTCGAGAGTCAGATGGCTGTTCGCGCGAAACCAGTTGTCTGAGAGCACGCCAAGGCAAATGCGCCCCGCATGAATCGCGAGGCGCATTTACCCGAGATGCCGAATTGAAGACTATTAATACTTGACGATGGCTGTGAATGAATCGGGCTTGAGGCTGGCGCCGCCGACGAGCGCGCCATCAATTTCTTCCTTGCCGAGAAGAGTAGTAGCATTGTCGGGCTTGACGCTGCCTCCGTAAAGAATGCGCATCTTCGCGGCGATATCGGCGCCCAGCAGCCTGGCCACCTCAGCGCGAATGATCTTGTGCGCGTCTTCTGCCATTTCGGGTGTGGCTGTCTTGCCGGTGCCGATGGCCCACACGGGCTCGTACGCAATCACAATGGGTGCCGCGGCCGCGGCGGTGATACCCGCGAAGGCGCCGGTGACCTGCGTCTTGAGCACAGGCTCGGTTTTGCCTGCTTCGCGCTCTGCGAGCACTTCGCCGATGCAGACGATGGGAACCACGCCATGCTTGAGCGCAGTGTGCAGCTTCTTATTGACGATCTCGTCGGTCTCGGCAAAATATTGCCGGCGTTCCGAGTGCCCAATGAGGGTGTGCGTTCCGCCGACGGCCTGCAACTGGCCGATCGAAGTCTCGCCGGTGTACGCGCCTTCCTCGGCGAAGTGGATATTCTGCGCGCCAATGGCGACGTGGGAGCCTTTGGCGGCTTCAATCACCGTCGGGAGCAGAACCGGCGAGGGGAACAGGGCAATCTCATCGCGCGTGTGGCCGGCAACGAGAGGCAAAAAGGCATCGACGAACGCCTTTGCTTCGGCAGGCGTTTTGTACATCTTCCAATTGGCAGCGATCAGTTTCTTCCGTGACATTTTTTCTGGGGTCCTCAGGCCGATTTTATCGGACGGGTCCTGAGCGCCGGGTGACCGGGAGCACAACGGAAGCCATCCTCCCCGGAGCGGTTTCCGAGCCATCGGATGTGCCGTTTGTGAACGTGGGTGCGGGTCTTAACAGAAGCGGCCTGTACCGCCTACCCCTCCCCCCCGGTATCTGGGTGGAAATTCCTCATTCTGCTAGGCTTGCCGAGGGTCGGCGTCGCCAAATTCGTCTGACCATTGGACTTATCCGCAGATTCCTCTCAGCAAAGGCTTTACGGATCATTTTTCCAATTCGCCGAGGCTGCGGGACTGCCAGCGCGCTGACGCGGTGCCTCAGACGCAAGGCATCCGTTCGGGAAGCGCCAAGAGTGCGTGAATCCATTATGCGTTCGAGGATAGATATTCCCAGCAAAGGGACATGGAGGTCGTCGCTGGGCGTGTCAGGTCTCTGGCCGCGAAATTTCGCACTTTGGGATTCGTGCTTTCCCACCCTTTCGCCAGAATACTGAACAGCAGGTCCTTCGACTTCGCTGCGCTGCGCTCAGGATGACAGAAAGGATGGGGCACGGAGATGGAACATGACCAAGCGGTCGGAGACCTACAAGTGTTGCGGACCGGTGACGCGAATTGTGGACAAGTCGGCGGGCATCTCACCGCTGAGGAAAGCGGCTCGATGATCGGGGTCGCCGAGGTCCATTTTGAAATGAAGCCAGACCCCGTCCTGCAGGATTCCCATATTCCAAGGGCCTGAGACCGAATCAGAAAACTGCCAGACAATGTGGAAGCCTTCCTCGTTCGTGAATCCCTCATGATCGGCCTGCAGGATCGAGTCGCCGCGCTCCCAGAACTTCGCGCGCAATGCGTGGAGCACATTACCGCCATCCTCCGTATCCGCTCCCTGCAGGTGTTGGAAGGCGTAGATCGTCTTTACCTCGGCGAGATAGTCCTTGAGCCAATCAACGCCGGTTTCCGGCTTGCAATCTTCGAGTTCTTCGAGGAAGTCGCCGAGTTCATCGGGATCGAGGACTGGAATTCGTTCGAGGAGTGCGACCTCTACGTCGTCGTTGCCGGAGAGAAGGAGCGTCTCCCATTCCTCGTCTTCGCCGTCCTCGATGGTCAGCTTGAATTCGGGGTGTTCGGCGCGAACCCATTGCGCAAGCTCGTCAAAGGGAGGGAACTCGGAGTCTTTTGAGAGGACTCGGGTGTAGTAGGGCATGGGGGCTCCTCGAAGGATTCCGGGTGGCTCAGTATCCAAGTCTAATCCGATGCGATGCAGCCAGGAAGACTCCGCAGAGCGGTCGTGCTAGGATATGACCATAGTCGTTGACTATGGGAGGTATGGAATGGCAACCACAATTCCGGCCGGTGAATTCAAGGCCAAGTGCCTGAAGCTGCTGGACGAAGTAGCGGAGAAGCGCCTGACGCTGGTGATTACCAAGCGCGGCAAGCCGGTGGCGGAGATCGTACCGATTCCCACGCCAGGCGACTTTGTGGGTTCGATGCGCGGCACAGGGGAGATTCTCGGAGACATCATTTCACCTCTGGATGTGGAGTGGGAGGCAATGAAGTGACTGCGGGATCGACGGGTTCCGCGCCCGGTCTTCTGCTTCTCGACACACATGTGCTGCTTTGGTCGGGGTTCAGGGATCCGCGATTGGGGCGGAAGACTGCGGCAGCGATCAACCTTGCTTCGCGCGAGGGCAGGATTCGAATTTCGGCCATTACTCCATGGGAGATCGGCCTGCTTGCGAGCAAGAATCGAATCAACCTGCACCTGGATGTGCTGGCTTGGATTCGGGAGGCGCTGTCGAAACCGGGGGTGCGGCTGGCGGCGCTGGAGCCGGAGATTGCGGTGGAGAGCACGCGGCTGCCGTTTGAGATTTATCCCGATCCGGCGGACCGGATTTTGGTGGCGACGGCGCGGCATTTGGGGGCGACATTGGTGACCGCGGATGGGGCGCTGCTGCGACTGGCGGGGAAGGGGCAGTTCAGGGCGATGGATGCGGGGCATTAGGCGTCGAGGGCTTTGCAGAGATCATGGTCGAAAGCGTGCTACAGGCGCAGGACTTTTTCTTGGAATTTAATCGCGCTCAGAATCTTCGTTCGACCCAGGCTGCCCAATTGCAGCAATCCTGCTCGCTTATCCCCAGTGACGGCGTAGTCGGGCTGCGCGGCGTCGATCAGATCAAGCAGGTAGCTGTCTGTCGGATCGACGGCCTTGTGCTTGCGCGGCAGCGGATCAGGCCACATGGTCGCGGCGTAGAGGTGGTTGAGCATGACGCCGACCTGATGAGCGTGAAACAAGCTGCGAAACCTGGGGTGGCGGCTCGCTTCGCGAATCTCATCGATCTGCTGTTGGCAGGTTAGCAGGTGAAACCTGCCATTCTGCCAAGTCTGAACGATACGTGCAGGCAGTCCGCGGGGAGAAATCAACGCGCTGAAGAAAATGTTGCTGTCCAGCAGCACCAGCATCAGCGTTTTCGCATGCGGGCGCGCGCCCAGGCGAGAGACTCCTCGACGGCCGCTTCAATCTCTTCCTGAGGCACGTTGGCGTTGTGTTCGTGGACCGCGTTGAGGGCTGTATCGAAGATGTGCTTCTTCACCGCCTCCTCAACAAAGCGGGAGAGGTCGCCCTTTTTGCCTCCACCTTCGGTGGCCAGTAGCAGGCGCAGATCTCGGTCAGTCTGTTTTGAGACGACGAGGTTCCAGCGGGTAGTGTCGGTGGCCATGGATGCTCCGTTTCCAGTGTACACATAAACGGATAAACACACAAACACCCGGAGGTCGTCACGGCGGAGACTTGCGATCCTTTAGGAATAGTGGGGGAGCCGCTTGTTCGAGTGAATGCGCATTCAGTAAACGGGGGCACGGGGGTGAGTGGCCATTGAACCGCGGTTCGTTTGGGTTCGTGCCTCCCCACCCTTGAAATGAAGGGACGATTCAAGGAGGCTTGGGTCTAAGAGTGTCTGATCGATGATGGGCCGGCATGCCGAGGTCCCGTTTCTGGGACCTCGGATTTCATGTCGGACACAGCGTGCTTGATTCTCCATCGCGCCTCAGCGCCGCAGGCGAGAGACCGCACTGCAGGTGCCTATTTGTTGGTCAGCGCTTCGACGCCGGGGAGTTTTCTGCCTTCGAGGAATTCGAGGCTGGCGCCGCCGCCGGTGGAGATGTGGGTGATCTGGTCGGCCACTCCGGCTTGATTGATGGCGCTTACGGAGTCGCCGCCGCCGATGATGGAGGTGGCTGCCTTGTTGGCCGCGACTGCCTTGGCGATGGCGTTAGTGCCGACAGCGAAGCGCGGAAACTCGAAGACCCCCGCGGGGCCGTTCCACACGATGGTGCGCGCCGTCGATACCACCTCTTCAATGGCTGCGATCGACTTCGGTCCGATGTCAAGACCCTGCCAATCAGGCGGGAAGTTTTTCGATGTGTCCCACGGCTGCGTCTTGGCGTCTGCCGCGAAGTTGTCGGCGAGGATGTTGTCGACAGGCAGGAGAAGATTGACGCCCTTCTTCTTCGCCTTTTCGAGCGCCTCTTTTGCCATCTCTATCTTGTCTTCTTCAACGAGCGACTTGCCGGTGGTGACGCCGAGGGCGCGCTGGAAGGTGTAGGCCATGCCACCGACGATGACCAGCGTGTCCACCTTGTCGAGGAGGTTGTCAATGACGTCGATCTTGCCAGAGATTTTGGAGCCGCCGATGATGGCGACGAAGGGCTTCTCTGGCGCTTCGAGCGCTTTGCCGAGATAGGTGATTTCCTTTTCCATCAGCAGGCCGGCGACGGCTGGCTTGAGGAAGTGCGTGATGCCTTCAGTGGACGCATGAGCGCGATGCGCGCTTCCGAAGGCGTCGTTGACGTAGACCTGCGCCAGGGAGGCCAGGGCCTTGGAGAAAGCGGGATCGTTGGCCTCTTCCTCCGCGTGATAGCGCAGGTTCTCGAGCAGCAAGACCTGGCCCGATTCGAGCTGACGCGCAAGCTCGCCGGCGATTTCGCCGATGCAGTCGGGCGAGAAGGCCACGTTGACCGATTCGCCCAGCTCCTTGTCGAGCAGCTCGCGCAGGCGGTCGACGACGGGACGCATGGAGTATTTCGGGTTGGGCTTGCCCTTGGGGCGGCCGAGGTGCGAGGCGAGGATGACTTTGGCCTTGTGGCGCAGTGCGTAAACGATGGTGGGCAGCGTGGCCACAATGCGGGTGTCGTCGGTGATGGTCTTGCCGTCTTCCGTGAGCGGCACGTTGAAATCGACGCGAATGAAGACCCGCTTGTTGGCTAATTCGATGTCGCGGATGGAGAGCTTGGGCATGGTGTCTTCCTTGGGAACAGTGAACAGTGGACAGGGTGCAGTGTGCAGTGACCAGAGTATCGGGTCACTGGCAGCCAGTTATGCGGTGTGGGTGGACTCAGAAATCACGGCATCCATCTCGATTTCAATGCGCCATGCGGGGTTGAGCAAAGCCGCGACGACAACCATTGTGGCGGCTGGGCGGATGTTGGAGAAGAACTCGCCATGGACACGGCCGATGGCTTCCCAGTCTTCGACGTGGGTGAGAAACATGCGGGTGCGTACGACGTGCTCGAAGGTCGCACCGGCTTCTTTGAGAGCTTTTTCGGCGATGGCGAAGATGCGGCGGGTTTGTCCGGCGGCGTCTTCGTTCTCTGCTCCAACCGGGCCTGTACCGGCGACATGAACTTGATTTCCCACGCGAACAGCGCGCGAGAAACCGATGATGGGCTCGTAGGGAGAACCGCCGCTGATGTTTTGGCGCATATGAGTGAGGTTCGGAGGGATCCCACCCTTGATGCCCGCTGACGCGGACGTCAAGGATGGGGCACCCAATGTTAAGTTCACAGCTCTTAGTTCGTAGTTCTCGAAGAATGCGCCTGGGAACCAGCAACTAAAAACTGTGAACTAAGAACTGCGAACTAAGAACTGCCTTACAGCCCCTTCTTGGCCAGGAAGCCGATGAGGTCGACGACGCGGTTGGAGTAGCCCCACTCGTTGTCGTACCAGCTCAGCACCTTGACGCTCTGGCCGACAACCTTGGTTAGGGGCGCATCCAGAATCGAGCTGCGCTTGTCGCCCTTGAAGTCGGAGCTGACCAGCTCGTTCGTGTCATAGCCCAGGATGCCCTTCAACTCGCCTTCAGAAGCAGCCTTGAAGTAGCCGTTCAGAGTCTTGACGTCGGTGGTCTTCTCGCTGATGAACGTCAGGTCGACGATGGAGACGTTCGGCGTTGGGACGCGGATCGCGAAGCCGTCCAGCTTGCCTGCAGTCTCGGGGATGACGAGCTTGAGAGCCTTGGCGGCGCCGGTGGAGCTGGGAATCATGTTCAAAGCGGCAGCGCGGGCGCGGCGGAGGTCCTTGTGCGGAAAGTCGAGAATGACCTGATCGTTGGTGTAGCTATGAATCGTAGTCATGATTCCGCTGACGAGGCCGACGGTTTCGAGGATCACCTTGACGACGGGAGCGAGGCAGTTGGTGGTGCAACTGGCGTTCGAGATGATGTTGTGCTTCGCGGGATCGTACTTCTTCTCATTGACGCCGAGCACAAGCGTGATGTCTTCGTTGGTTGCCGGGGCGGAGATAATGACCTTCTTCACGGTCGAGCCCAGGTGCGCCTTCGCTTTGGTCGCATCGGTAAAGTGACCGGTGGACTCGATCACGATCTGTGCGCCTACGTCGGCCCAGGGCAGCTTGGCGGGGTCGCGCTCGGCCCATACCTTGATCTTCTTTCCATCGACGGAGATGAAATCGTCGCCAGCCTCGATCTTGTTAGGCAGGTTGCCCAGGATCGAGTCGTACTTGAGCAGGTGCGCCAGTGTTGCCGGGCTGGTCAAATCGTTCACAGCAACAAAATCGATCTCGTGATTGCCGAGCGCGGCGCGCAAAACGTTGCGGCCAATGCGGCCGAAGCCGTTGATGCCAACCTTAACTGCCATATTTCTTCTCCTTGGGTGTGAGTGAAGCTCGAGCAGAACCAGAGTAGCTGTGTCCTTTTGCGCCTCGTGCTATGGATCGAGTGGCGTTCGGGGGCTGAAATCAGCTCCGGCAGGCAATTCCACCAAACCCTTGATCGTAACATCCTGGACTGAGCGGCTGAGATGAAAACGCATCGTGCACAGCTCTATTCACCGTGCGGTCATCTCCAGTGTGGAGGCCGGGGATCGAAATCGTATGTGACGCACTGCACACCAGAGAATCGACCGCGACAACTTTCCTGGAGCCAGGGATTTGACCCGGTTGGCTCTGGAGGCCAAGCCTGACGGTGGGGTTCAGCGTTGGGTTTTGTCGCAATTGGATGAGGTATTTGCAGTGCCCCAAGCCGATGTGGTATCTCCGTATCAGAATGCAGGTGTAGATCGCAGCATGAGAAGACGTTCCAGACGTCCCCCCAATACTTCGGAATCCACGGGCAAAATTGGCCAGGAGCTCCCTTCAAATCAACCGCGCCCGCTGGTGCCGCTTTATCCGGAAGATTCTTCGGCAGCGCCGGCCCCTACGCAGAAACCAGCAACGCAGGCAGCGGCTCGAGCCACTCCAGCGCCCGAGCGCCGGGTGAAAATAGAAGCAGCCGCAAGCCCCCAATGGACTGAGCCCGCCGATTCAGGCCGTCTTGAAATGGAGACTCAGCCCGAATCTCCCTCACTGCCGCCACCCGAAGCACCTACGGCGGAACGCTCTTCCGAGGCGCCCAAGGGTTATGTGGTGCTGGCCATTGGGCTGCCCGGTTCCGGCAAGACGACATGGTTTCGCCGCCGCGGCGTGACGCCGCTTTCGAGCGACTTGCTGCGCAATATTCTTTTCGACGATGTGGAAGAGCAGCGCTACCAGGGATTGGTGTTTTCCACCTTGCGGTCCCTGCTGCGGGCACGGCTCATCGCCCGCATGCCGTGGAATTATGTGGACGCGACGAACCTATCTGTGCACGAGCGGCGACAATGGATCAAGATGGCCAAAAGCTTTGGCTACGAGGTGCAGGCCGTCTTCTTCGACGTGCCGCTCGATGTGTGCCTCGACCGCAATCGCCAGCGTGAGCGGTCCGTGAGCGAGGATGTGATGCGCCGGATGGCCGAGAAGCTGAAGCCGCCGGTATTTGAAGAGGGCTTCGCGAAGATCACGGTGGTGCGGGTGAAGAGCGCAGGGTAGCTTTTCAGCGCGCGAGGGGTGGCCTACTATCGGCCTGCCGATAACTGAGGGTGCCCCAATCAGCCAATTTTCTGAACCAACACGTCCCACTTTCCCTGCCGGTCGAAACCGACGCCGAAAAGGAGAAATAGCTATGAGTAAAGTCACCGTATATCATTTCGAAAAATATGATTTGCTCAATGACCATATGAGAAAATCGCGGCGCTGGGGTACACGCGAAGCTATCGAGAAGATTCATGGTCATGTGCCGGAGGATACCGCGACCGAAGTAGACGAGTCCGTGGTGATTGCAGATGACATTTCTGTTTCAGGCCTAACCTCGAGAGACTTTGATCCTCATCCACGGGGAGGCTTTCAGAATTCCGTGCCTTCTTGAAGATTGGCAGATTTGGTTTTAGGGCGAACGGCCTACCCTTAACTCTCACCAGTGAGGGTGCCCCACGATGAAGCCGGACCAGCCTTGGAACCACCCGTAGGAGACAGATTCCAAAACAACATTGGCGGGTGGCTCACCGCCAGCCGAGAATTTCGCGCGGTCAATTCCACGGCAAAGAACAAGCCCATTGCCTAGTCGCCGAAACTAGCTATTTTAGCTATAATAGCTATATCGGGAGGCCCCGCCATGATCACCAAAACCTCAGCGGAAGCGCAAAACCAATTTGGTCAATTGCTGGACACCGTCCAGCGCGAGCCCGTGGCGATCACGCGTCATGGCAGGACTGCGGCTTATATCGTTTCTCCGCACGACATGGAAGAACTGATGAGCCTCAAGGATCCGCGAAGCCAAGCCCTGAAGGATTTCGAGGCATGGCGTGAGAAGTACAAGGATCAGATTTCCCCTGAAGCTGCGAAGCTGACCGACGAGGACATCGTGCGCATGGTGCATGAAGAGCGGTGAGCCAACGCGTGCTCTTCGATACGAGCACGCTTATCGGTGCTGTGCTGCGTCCCGGTTCTGTGCCGAATCAGGCGCTCAGAAAGGCTCTCGACGTATATCAGCTTTGCAGCAGCGCGGAGATGGTGGCGGAACTAGAAAGAGTGCTTGCGAGGCCTCACTTTGCGAAATACGCTTCAATCGATGCTCGCGCGGCGTTCATTGACCTCATCCGCAGAAACGCTCAAATGCACGTTGTGACTGATCTGGATTTGGCGAACCTTACGCCACGTTGTCGAGATCCCAAAGACGATATCGTGCTGGCGCTGGCAGTGGCAGCCAACGCCGACACAATTGTCAGCAGCGACCAGGGATCTGCTGGTGCTGCATCCTTGGCGCGGGGTTGCTATTATGACGCCGGCGCAGTTTGTCGAGCAATTTGCAGTTTGAGGATTTTTCCCTATGAGTACTTCCCCAGTGCGAGCACCTTATATTGAGCCGTGGCTCCGCGGAACCTATCCCGAAGTCCCTGCCGTTGGCCGAGCCGTGCTCCACGCGTTCGATCTGGCTCTCGACGACCTGACCAAATGGACTGAAGGGCTGGCGGACGCCGAAGTCCACACGAAGCCGCTGGGGCTGTCCTCTGTCGCCTTCCATCTGCGTCACATTGCGCGTTCCACAGACCGCCTGCTTACGTATGCCGAAGGCGGCCAGCTCACGGCGGAGCAACTCGCCACGCTCAAGGCGGAGCAGAGTGGTGACGAATCCCTGGCCGAGCTTCTCGGCGAGGTGGAAGCATCTTTTTCGAATGCGGAGGGCCGCGTGCGCACACTGGCTACCGCCGACTTCAGCATCTTTCGCGGTGTAGGCCGCAAGCAGCTGCCCACGAGCATCGGAGGCGCGCTCATTCATGTCGCCGATCATACGCAGAGGCATGTCGGCCAAGTAGTTACGACGGCCAAAGTACTGAAGGCCGTGCGCGGGATTTAGGCATTTATGCAGTAAAAGACAGGGAAGTTTTTGAAAGCCGTCATGGGTGGATTAAGTCCAATATAGTCTTTTATTTAAATATAGCGCCTTCGCCAGGAATCCCCGTCTTCGACTGGCTGGGTGGGCCTCTCTGCCCTGGCGGCTCTTCACAAAGAGCGAAAACTCCTTCTCCTTCCAGATATGGAACGAATGAAGTGACATCTGTCACAGCCCTCGCCGTCTCCAGAGCGCAACATACTTCGGGCTCTGGGGGTGGAATCCCTCGTGGCCAGGAGGCGCATGTTGCGGGCTGAAGACATACCATTCAACTCGCCGGTCGACAGCGCAGGAGCGAAACGCGCAACGCGCGACTCAGCCGATGGAGGCGACCGGAAATGACCTGGAACGCAGAGTACCGGGCCAAATGCAGGAGCGCCGCCGAGGCGCTTGCCGCAGTTCACTCCGGCTCTCGGGTATGGATCCAATCGGGATGCGGAACCCCCTCCAAGCTTGTCGATGCGATGGTGGCGCGCGCGCCTGAGGTTCGCGATGTCGAAGTCATCCATATGATGACGCTGGGCAGCGCGGACTATACAAAGCCCGAATACGCAGGCCGGTTCCGTCATCGTGGGCTGTTTCTGGGTCCCAATGTGCGCGAAGCCGTGGTTGCCGGGCGCGCCGATTACACGCCGATTTTCCTGAGCGAGATTGAGAGCCTGTTTGAAAACGGCTCGATGCCGCTGGACGTGGTGCTGATGCAGGTATCGCCGCCTGATGCGCATGGGTTCGTGAGCCTGGGGACCACGGTCGATTGCACTCTCACCGCGGCGCGCTACGCATCGGTGGTGATCGCCGAGGTGAATGACGCAATGCCGCGTACGCACGGCGACACATTCCTCCACGTGAGCCACATATCGTCAATCGTAGAAACATCCCATCCGCTGCTCGAAATGTGCCGTGAGCCGCTTACCGACCTGCACCTGAGCGTGGGACGCAACGTGGCTTCACTGATCCCCGACGGCGCGACGATCCAGACCGGCATCGGAGGCATCGGGGACGCGGTGCTCAAATGCCTGGAGGGCAAGCGCGATCTTGGCATTCATACGGAGATGTTTTCCGATGGCGTGATCGATCTGGTGGAAAAGGGCGTGATCAACGGCGAACGGAAGTCGCTGCACCGGGGAAAGATCATCTCGGCCTTCGTGCTCGGCAGCAAGCGGCTGTTCGACTTCATCGATGAGAATGCGAGTTGCGAATTTCGCACCATCGCCTACACGACGGATCCTTTCGTAGTGGCGCAGAACGATCGGATGGTGGCTATCAATTCGGCGCTGCAGGTGGACCTGACAGGGCAGGTGTGCGCCGATTCGCTGGGCACAAAGCCCTATAGCGGATTCGGCGGGCAACTCGATTTCATCCGCGGCGCGGCGCGTTCGAAAGGCGGCGTGCCGATTATCGCCTTGCCCGCGATGGCGCAGCACGGGACGGTCTCGCGCATTGTGCCGGTTCTCGAGCCGGGCGCTGGAGTGGTTACTTCGCGCGCCGATGTTCACTATGTGGTCACGGAAAATGGCATTGCTTATTTGCACGGCAAGACGTTGCGCGAGCGTGCGCAGGCGTTGATCGCGATTGCCGATCCGCGGTTCCAACAGGAGTTGGAAGATTTTGCGGTACGCGCCCATTACCTGGAACGCAGAGCCGTGGCGGTTTGTGTCTGAGGGCCGGCAAATGTACGAGGAGGGGCGAAAGAGATGAGCGGGGAGAAGCGAGACAGAGGCTTGCTGCAAGTGGATGGGGACGAGTGCAAGGGCTGCGGCTTGTGTGTCGAAGCTTGCCCGCCCAAAGTGATCGCCCTCAGCGACCGGCTCAATCACTACGGCTATCGGACCGCGATGTACGCCGGCTCAGGCTGCACTGCATGCGGAATCTGCTTCCTGGTTTGCCCGGAGCCGGGAGCGATTACCGTGCTGCGCAGACGAAATGGCTTGGCTGTTTTGCATCCAGCCACAAGCGGGGAACAGAACGCGGCATCGGAACGCGGCACGGAGGGGGCCACCGAATGCGCAAGCAATTGATGAAAGGGAACGAGGCGATCGTCAAGAGCGCGATTCTCGCCGGCTGCCGTGCCTTCTACGGCTACCCCATTACACCGGCGAGCGAGATCACCGAAGCCGCAGCGCTCTATTTGCCGCAGGTGGGTGGCGTTTTCCTGCAGGCAGAGAGCGAAGTGGCTGCGATCAACATGCTGTACGGCGCGGCGTCGGCGGGCGTGCGTTGCATGACGGCATCAAGCGGCCCGGGTATCAGCCTCATGCAGGAAGGCATCAGTTACATGGCTGGCGCCGAACTGCCGTGCGTCATCGCCGATATCACCCGCGGCGGCCCCGGCCTTGGCAACATCGCTGCCGAGCAAAGCGATTATCACCAGGTGGTGAAGGGCGGCGGGAACGGAAACTACCGAACTATCGTGCTGGCGCCGAGTTCCGCTCAGGAGATGGCCGACCTGACCGCGCTGGCTTTCGAACTGGCCGACCGCTATCGGAACCCGGTCGTCCTGCTGGCCGATGGTTTCGTCGGGCAGATGATGGAGCCGGTCGAATTTCCGCAAACTGCCATCGCGACGCACTTGCCGAAGTGGGCTGTAGCGGGCACTGCGGAATCGCGCCCGAATCTCATCACTTCGCTGCATCTCGATGCCGATGAACTCGAAGCCCACAACCGCGACCTCGAAACCAAGTATCGCTGTGCGGAGCAGTGCGAGACTCGCGCTGAAGAATCGCAGACCGAGGATGCGGAGATTGTGCTGGTTGGCTACGGAATCGTGGGCCGCATTCTGAAAGCGGTCATGGCTGAGGCGCGCACGGAAGGAATCCCGGTGGGCATGTTGCGGCCCATTTCGCTCTATCCGTTTCCGACGGCGCATTTCGAAAGGCTGGCCAAGCGTGCGCGCGTCTTTGTTGTGGTCGAGATGAGCAATGGCCAGATGCTTGAGGATGTGAGGCTGGCTCTCAACGGCGCGTGTCCAGTGAAGTTTCTGAGCCGAATGGGTGGAAACGTTCCATCGCACGAAGAGGTGCTTTCGTTTATCAGGGACCTTGCACGCGAGATGCCGCGGGCGAGGGCATGGGAAAGGGAGCAGGTGGCGCATGTCTAGCGAACTGATCTCCGAGTACGAAGTGGCGCATGGCAAGGCGAAGTCCTTTTTCGAAACCTATGAGCGCAAGGGCGAACTGCAGCATCAGACGCACTATTGCCCCGGATGTGGCCATGGCACCACTTACAAAATGCTGGCGCGCGCCATCGATGAGCTCGGCATACAGGATCGGATGATCCTTGTCAGCCCCGTCGGGTGCTCGGTATTCGGCTATTACTACTTCGATGTCGGTAATATCCAGGCTGCGCACGGCCGTGCCTCGGCGGTTGCAACGGCAGTGAAGCGCAGCCGGCCGGAAAGCATTGTGATCAGCTACCAGGGTGATGGCGATTTGTCGGCGATCGGTTCGGCAGAGATTCTGCATGCGGCCAATCGCGGCGAAAACATCACCGTGATCTTCGTCAACAATGCCGTCTACAGCATGACCGGTGGCCAGTTCGCGCCCACCACGCTCATTGGCCAGAAAACCACCACCACGCCGAATGGCCGCACAGCGATGAATGAGGGCTATCCGCTGCGCGTGAGCGAGCTCCTCGCCACACTCGAAGCGCCCGTGTATATCGAACGCGTTGGCCTCGGCGACAACAAACAGATTGCCGGAGCTACGCGCGCGATCCAGCGTGCCGTCGAGAACCAGGTGCGCGGTCTGGGCTTTTCGCTGATCGAAGTGCTCTCGCCTTGCCCCACCATTTGGAAGATGCCGCCGGTCGATGCGCAACACTGGGTGCGCGACGTGATGGAGAAAACATTCCCTCTCGGCGTGTACCGTGACCGTACGAAGGAAGCGGAACCGCGCCCGCTTCCAGCGCCGCCTCCAGCGCTCTTGGAAATTCCGAAGATCCTAGATTGTATTCAAGATCTCGCCGATGAAGCTTCGGCGGAGCATAACACTCCCAGCAATGGTCAGGTCAGAGATGTCGATCTCCACGTCCGCGTAGCGGGTTTCGGCGGGCAGGGCGTTTTGCTGCTAGGGGAAGTGTTGGCCGAAGCGGGGCTCGACGCCGGCCTGGAAGTCTCGTGGCTGCCCTCCTACGGGCCGGAGATGCGGTCGGGAACGTCCAATTGCCACGTACGGATCTCGCGCGAGCCGATCGATTCGCCGCTGGTCAGCGCACCGAACGTGCTGGTCGCGATGAACGAACCATCGTTCAGGAAGTTTGACACCAAGGTTCAGCCGGGCGGGTGGGTCATCTACAACGGCGATTCATTCCCGCCTGAATGTGCGCGCCAGGATGTGCATGTGTTGGCGCTCCCGTTCACGCGCATTGCCGACGAACTGGGCGATCCACGCGCGGCCAACATGGTGATGCTCGGCGCGCTTCTCGAAATCACAGGGGGATTGCCGCAGGCCAGCATCGATGCCGCGTTGCGCCGCCTGGTCAGCAGTCCGCGCTGGATTCAGCTGGATCATCGTGCCCTCGCGCGTGGCCGCGAGCTTTACCGCGAAGCCTTGCAGGAGGTGTGCGGAGGAGGTGTGTCATGAAAGCTGAGGCAGACCCGAATCTGATTGTCTATTTTGCAGACAAATACATGCCACTGCGCGAGGCGCAGGTTGGAATCCTGACCCACGCGCTTCACTATGGTACGGGCGTGTTTGAAGGCATCCGGGCCCATTGGGATGAATCCGCGGAGGAACTGTTTGTGCTGCGTCCCATGGAGCATTTCGAGAGATGGAAACAGAACTGCGGCATCCTGCGCATTGCCGTCCCCGCGTCGCCGGAAGAGTTGTGCAGCATCGCAGTTGAGCTGATGCGGCGCAATGCGCTCAGGACCAATGTGTACATCCGGCCGCTGGCCTACAAGTGCGCGGAGCGGATCGGTGTGAGCCCCGACGATCAGGATGCGTTTGCGATTGTTGCGCTGCCGTTCGGCGAGTATCTGCATGCCGAAAAGGGCATTCATGCCGGTGTCAGTTCATGGCGTCGTATTGAGGACAATGCGATTCCCGCACGCGCGAAGATTTGCGGAGCCTATGTGAACAGCGCTCTGGCCAGCGACGAGGCGCGCCAGAACGGCTTCGACGAAGCCATCCTGCTGAATGAAAGCGGTCATGTCGCCGAGGGCGCCACGTGCAACATTTTCATGGCGCGCAAAGGAATGCTGATCACGCCTCCCGTGACCGAGAACGTGCTCGAAGGCATCACGCGCGATTGTGTGATTCAACTTGCGCGTCGTGAACTCGGCTTTGAAGTAATCGAGCGGCCGATCGACCGCAGCGAGCTATATATATGCGATGAGCTATTCCTTACAGGCACGGCAGTAGGGATCGCGCCAGTGGTCCGCGTGGATCACCGGCCGGTGAAACAAGGAGAAATCGGCGCGATCACACGCGAGGTACAGCAGCTGTACTTCGACGCGACGCGAGGACACCTGGGAACTTATCGAAAGTGGCTGGTTCCTATCTACCAACCACAGCAGGAACCGGAGGCGCACGCGGTTTCGCTGGTAGAGATGCACACGATTTGAGTAGACACCAATAAGAAACCCGTCCGCGCTGGTTCATGCAAGGAGGGTGAAAGAATGCTCACGACGAAGATCACAGGCAACGCATACGACGTTGCTCTCGAGAACTTCGATGCGGCGGCAAATGCGCTGGAACTCAACAGCGATACAAGGGAGATGATCAAATATCCGGAGCGCGTACTCATGGTGACTGTGCCGGTGCGCATGGACGATGGGCACATCCATCGCTTTGAAGCATATCGCGTGCAACACAGCTCGGTACGCGGACCTGCGAAAGGCGGCATCCGCTACCATCCTGAGGTTACGCTCGATGAAGTGAAAGCGCTTGCCACGTGGATGACGTGGAAATGCGCCGTGGTCAACATTCCATTTGGCGGCGCCAAGGGTGGCATTACCTGCGATCCGAAGCACATGTCGCAGGGCGAGCTCGAGCGCATGACGCGCCGCTACACCAGTGCAATTCTCCCGCTAATCGGGCCGGAGCAGGATATTCCCGCGCCGGATGTGTACACGAACTCGCAGACTATGGCGTGGATCATGGACACATACAGCATGACCAAGGGATATCCCATTCCGGGTGTCGTAACGGGCAAGCCGATCTGCCTTGGCGGGTCGCTCGGCCGCAATGAAGCCACAGGCCGCGGCGTCTTCTACACGATCCAGTGTGCGTGCGAACATCTGCATCTGCCTTTGAAGGGCGCCACCGTGATCGTGCAGGGATTTGGCAACGCCGGTTCAATTACGGCGCAGTTGCTGCACGAGGCTGGCGCAAAGGTCATCGCGGTCAGCGATTCAACTGGCTGCGTCTACAATCCGCGCGGGCTGGACATCAACAGCCTGATTCATCTCAAAACCCTCACCGGGAGGGTGTCGGGATTTCCAGAAGCGGAGAACATCCGACCGGAGGAATTGCTGGGATTGGAATGCGACATCCTGGTTCCGGCAGCACTCGAGAACACGATTCACGCCGAGAATGCAGAAAACGTGCGCACGAAAATTGTTGCCGAAGCGGCCAACGGACCTGTGACGCCCGCAGCGGACAGAATCCTCGAGCGCAAGGGAGTGTTCCTGATTCCGGACATCCTGTGCAACGCCGGCGGCGTGACCGTTTCCTATTTCGAGTGGGTGCAGGATGAGCAGCATCTGTTCTGGGAGGCTGCCGATGTTTATCAGCGCCTGGAACGTGTCATGAAGGCGGCATTCCGAGACGTACTCAAGATCCACGAGGAGCAGAACGTTTCGATGCGCATTGCGGCCAATATGCTGGGCGTCGGCCGAGTGGCGGAGGCCGTGAAGATTCGCGGGATCTACCCGTAAGGTTGAGTTGATTGGGTGCCCCGTCCTAGCTTTGCTAGGGCGGGAAATTTGAGGAAGCCCGTTGCGCGCCGCAAATCACCGCGGCCGCAGCGGGCCCTTGCGCCTGGCGTCGAGGAAAGATCACTTCCGAGTGGGCCACGATACAACCGGAGCACGAAGAATCTGCCCACTGCCTGACCAGATCAGGAGCCGGTGGGCTATCGTCTTGGATGTTTGTTCTCGAAGAGCCTCGATTCACGGTAAGGCCTGAACTCAAAGCTCAACGCGATGACGGGTCGCGGCTCAGTTCTGTGTGCGCTTCTGCTTTTTGGCGTTCTCGGGCTTGGCGACAACATAACCTTTACGAGCTTGGACATCTAGGCCGCGCCGGTCGACCTTGACTTGAAGCTGGTGATAAGCGCCATCGGGCTTGACGCCTTTGAGCGAGAGCTCAAGCAGGTATAGGAACTCGGGTGGTACGGTGAGGCTCTTGAATCCGCCCTCAAGGTCGTTGGAGTGGTCGAAGAAGGTTCCGCCGGTCCCTGCAGCGAGCTCGGACATTACGTGATCGGCTCCGGTGGTGTCGACAACCATGCCTCGCGCGTCGAGGGCACTGATGATGACGTTGGCTGCAGCCGCCTGGTTGAGGAGCTCGGATTTGAAATACATGGTCTCCGGAGAATTTGAGAAAAACCCAGGCGAGACGAGAATGAGTGTTCGCTGCCCGGGTAGTTTGGCCATGGCGCGGACCACATTTTCGATTACGTTGAGTGATTCGCGAGCATCCTCCTGACCGACGGCGAGAGCTCGGTTCGCAGCCGACAGCACCATGTTTTCAAAAACATTTTCCCCGCCCGTCAGCATCAGGTTAGAGCAGCTCTTGGCTTGGCTTACGGCTCCCCGGAAGACCTGGTCATCCCGCATTTCGACGATCTGTTGGGCGGTGTAGGCAGAGATACTGAAACAATCGTGATCGTCGTATTGATGGAGCGGGTGCGCCTTTAGCTGCATGATGGCAGCCTTGAGCGCGACGCGGTCACGGGTGATGCCGGAGTTGACGCCCATAAACGACAGCACATCCGCGTATTCTCCAGCGCCAAGGGGCTCGTCCAGCATTTTGGTTGCGGCTTTTTGAGTAATCGCAATATCGGAGAGGTTCAGATGTCTGTCATCGAACAAGAGGACAATATATCGGTCTCGCGTGGCTGCCGGTTGAGCGGCCACGGCCGAACTTTCAGACCCCGACTCAGGAGTTCGCTGAGAGCCCTCTGTCGCTGCAGAATTCTCAAGGGTGAATCCGGTAATTGCCCGCGGCTTGCCCTGATCGAGGACCCTAAAATCACCTTTGTCGAGGCCGCCCACGGTGAGCCCCTTCCCATCGCGAACCACCGCCGGCACAAGCAACTCATTCACATCAACATGGATTGTGAAGCCGCTACCAGGGGTTTGCGTCGCTTGCGCAACCGGGGATGCCTGCAGCACGCCTGCGGGACTGCTCCCAGAGGCAGGCTGAGCGGGTGACTCAAGTGGAGCCGCGTTCGCTGACGGTTTGGCTTCAACGGCTGCTGCATTGCTGACGATCGGCATTTGAGACTGAGGTATTTCCGCCTTCTCAGCCGACGCAGTTGTTGGAGGGACAGCTGGCGCAGGCTGAGGTTGGATTGGAGCCGATGACTGCTCAGAGACTGGCGATGCCGCAATCGGGGCTTGCTGCACAGCCTGTTCAGCGGCAGAACCGACATTCTTTGCATCGGGGGTACGCGATGTTGCCGCGTCGCTTTCAGTGAGGACCCGCGACGTCGCGGCGAAGATGTGATAGCTGGTGAAGAGGTTCTCGTTTAACCACTCGGTCGTTGCACCTTCAAAGGTATCGTCGACAGTTGACGGAGCAGATGAGAGAGCGAGGCTGCGTACCGGGCAGATAAAAGTCTTGTCCGCAATCGTGACCCGGCCATACTCCACGACTATGGCTCCGCGGTTCAATGCGGAGTTTCCGCTCAAATCGGCGACCAGCGAGACACGAAGGATTGT
>Ga0182024_10003532_pt1 | contig 37077 bp, 35 predicted proteins | sample P32metaG_FD_120480 | JGI IMG/M metagenome (GOLD analysis project Ga0182024, IMG submission 120480) | Permafrost microbial communities from Stordalen Mire, Sweden - P3-2 metaG (Illumina Assembly) | ecosystem: Environmental > Terrestrial > Soil > Wetlands > Permafrost | place: Sweden: Stordalen...
TGTCAAAATCAGGCTTGCTAGCCGATGCCAATCTTTACCGGTTTTCGAGCAAAGAAGCGCACCTGAATTCAGGATTGATTTATTATCTGTACCGGTTTTACGACCCCAATTTGCAGAGATGGCTAAATAGGGATCCCATTAGCGATCCAGGATTTATTACCACAAAAAAGCACCGTGCTGTGGGCCAATTATTTCAGGTACTTTTTTCATTGGTCGGAGACAATCCCTCCACAGGAGTTTACAATTTTGCAAACAACAGTCCTATAGACAAATACGATTATCTTGGACTCTGCGGCCCGCCTCCAGATTGCACCAAAGCCCCTCCATTGCCTGATAACAGCCCTGCGTGCGACGCTTACGACAATGGAAGCCAAATGGGGACTTATCTGGGTGACAGTCTATCCTGCTTTTGTAAATGCGCTGGCAATAGCACATGGTCTCAAAACGTTCGCGGTTGTTTGGCATGCGAATTTAAAAATGGAACAGACACTTCGACGGCTCACAAGAAGTGCTACGCTGCCAGCGGAGGAATGTCAAACGGGCCTTATGTAACCCTGGTCTATTGCTTTTTAAAATGCACCTACGAGTTCCAAGGCGGCTATTAATTGAATTACTGATACCTGCGCCGCTGGGATCAGTGGTGTTGCTGTTGATGAATCCGCCACAGCAAGAAGGCATGGCTTCTGATTTTTTGCTAAGGCTGATTGCGTTTGTATTCGTTGCTTACGTATTCTGCATTGTTCCTTCGGCACTTTATGCGATGTCCATGGAGTTTTGGATCAGGAAGGGCCACGTTAATAAACACGGTCAATTATTCACGATAATGCTTTCTGGAATCCTTGGCGCAATCGGAGGATCTGTTGTTGAATTACTCAGCTATCCGTTTACTCAGTCAAGTATGATGAGATACTTAATTCCGGATGGCGCTATTGTCGGCTTTTTAACAGGTTTGATTTTGGTATTGGACGAAACCAGACGACAACCACCGAACATCTCCCGCACTTCGGAATGAGGTCAAAACCACGGTTGTTCCTTGTAATATCGAAATGCGCGTTGCCGTAACGGGAGCTTTTGGCTATTCAGGCCGTTACATTGCGCGCCGTTTGCTCGATGCAGGTCGCACCGTCGTCACCTTGACGAACTCGTTGAAGCGCGACAATCTATTCGGTGGAAAAGTTCAGGCGTTCCCGTTTAACTTTGACCAACCTGAACGGTTGGCAGAGTCGTTGCGCGGAATAGACGCGGTCATCAACACTTATTGGGTGCGCTTCGACCACCGACTGTTTACGCACTACCAGGCAGTCGCCAACACCAAAATTTTGTTCAAAGCCGCGAAGGATGCCGGAGTGCCGCGCATTGTTCATGTGAGCATTACCAACCCAGACATTCACTCGGATTTGCCCTATTTTCGTGGCAAAGCTGAATTGGAATCCGCACTGGCTTCCCTCGGTGTTTCTTACTGCATTCTGCGTCCGACTGTTTTGTTCGGGAAAGAGGACGTGTTGATCAACAACATCGCGTGGTCATTGCGCCACCTTCCGGTTTTTGGGGTATTTGGGAAGGGAGAATACAAACTCCAGCCCATCTACGTGGACGACCTGGCCGCTGCTGCCGTTGAGAAGATCAGCGGCGACCGAAATGAAGTGGTCAACGCCATTGGCCCGGAGACGTTCACCTATCGTGAATTGGTGGAAACGGTTCAACGGTCACTGGGTTTAAAACGGCACGTCGTCAGCGTTCCGCCCGAGCTTGGTTACTGGGCCTGCCGAGTCCTTGGCTTGCTTGTTCGGGATGTCATCATTACACGTCAGGAAATACGGGGCTTGATGGAAGGCCGGTTGTGCGTGGACGCTCCCCCGCTGGGCCTCACGAAGTTGACCGAGTGGATTGATCGCCACAAAGACACGCTGGGCCGCCACTACACGAGTGAAATGGCGCGTCGAGTTGACAGGTTTTCGGAATACAGGTCGAATTGACTCTCGCAAAAGTAATCGTCGCAAACCCTTGATTTTCGTAAACGGGGTCGGTTCATAGCATTGTAGCAATTGTTCGGGTTGTGTCAAACAAGTGTCAAAAGAATGTCGCACCAAGCCATCCTGTCCACCGCCAATACAAGATTGCTAGGAACCGACCCCTTCTCGACCTGACGCGGATGTTCAAATTGAACGGGGGATAAATCATCGTCACGCAACCGCGACGCTGAAACGCCCCGATTGCTCGGTTGCGAAGCGTTGCCAACTTTGCTAGCCTCTCTTCATGTTAAGCGCGGTCATATCAGAATCAACAGCGCGTAGGCGGCAAGGGGAGCTTGGACAGTTCCTCACCCCTGCGCCTGTGGCTGATTTTATGGCTTCATTGTTCGGGCCACTTCCCAACACCGTGCGTCTATTGGATGCAGGAGCGGGTGCGGGCGCACTCACGACAGCCCTTGTTTCGCGCTTGTGTGAGGAAAAAGGCGTTGTTCGCACCATTGAGGCGACTCTCTACGAGATTGACCCGCTCATTCAGGATGCCCTTTTGGAAAAAATGCAGGATTGCCAGCGTATTTGCGAGAACGCAGGCATTCAATTCAGTTTCACCATCCATGAGTCCGATTTCATTCAGGAAATGTCGGCTCGGCTTGGAGATAGTTTATTCGGCACGAAGCCGCCCGTTTTCAATGCTGCCATTGTAAATCCGCCCTATCGGAAAATCAGCACCGATTCCGCGGAAAGGCGAGGTTTACGCCATGTCGGCGTTGAAACCAGCAATCTCTACGCTGGCTTTATTGCACTCATCCAGCGCTTGCTTGCACCCGGCGGGCAACTTGTGGCAATCACCCCAAGAAGCTTTTGCAACGGCCCGTATTTCCGCCCCTTCCGCGAAGATTTGCTCGCCAACTTGGAATTCCATCGCCTTCATGTCTTTGAATCGCGCGGAGCGGCCTTCCGTGACGATAGCGTATTACAGGAAAATATTATTTTCCACGCCGTGAAAGGCCACAAGCAGCCTAACAAGCTGGTGGTGTCTAGCAGTAGCGGTAAGCATGGCGATATTGTCGCAGAGGCAAAAATTCCATTTGCGGAAATTGTTCATAAAAACGATTTGGAAAAATTCATTCATATTCCATCCGCGTCAGGTCATGCAGGCGCGAAAAAGGTCATGGATGGATTGCACGCATCCCTTGCGACTTTAGGTGTCACCGTTTCAACCGGGCGCGTTGTTGATTTTCGTCTTAAAGATGCTTTACGCATGAAGCCGGAGAAAGGAACTGTGCCATTGCTATATCCATGCCATTTCAATGGTGGAACTGTCCATTGGCCCAAATTGGATGCTCGCAAACCTAACGCCATTCTCAACAATGACGAAACCCGGCCTTGGCTCGTAAAATCGGGGGTGTATTTGCTCACGAAACGATTTACATCCAAAGAGGAACGCCGCCGCTTGGTTGCTTGTATATTCGACCCACAGGACGTGGACGCTGAATGGCTGGGATTTGAAAATCACCTTAATTATTTTCACGCTGACGGGCATGGTCTGGACAGAAATTTGGCTGTTGGCCTTTTTGCTTTCCTAAATTCCACAGTGGTTGACCAGTATTTCCGGCGCTTTAGCGGGCACACGCAGGTAAATGCTACTGACCTGCGCAAATTGGCATATCCTGACCGCGAAACATTGAAAGCAATGGGAAGCGAATTAAAACAACTCGACCAACCACAAGAAGCACTGGATAAACTCGTGGAAAAGTATCTTCATGCCCACCAATAAGCCAAATCGTTTAAGTGTGCGCTGCCACCCAAAGGGGGACAATTTATTTGCAAAACTTGGAGCGGCTGGCCAGCCCTCACGGATCGCGTCTATTAGGTATTTATCCTTTTATCCTTTTTTCTGTCACCTCTTTGCCTCGATTCAAGACCTCTATTGTGACATGATAAACTTGAAGACAATGGATACCACGGAATTCAGCGATGCCGACCTGGTCGCGCAGAGTCTGGCCGGGAGCCGCGAGGCGTTTGGCCGAATTGTAGCCCGCTACCAATCGCTGATTTGTTCACTCAATTACAGCGCCACCGGCGATCTTGGCCAAAGCGAAGACCTCTCCCAGGAAACCTTCGTCGCCGCGTGGCAGGCCTTGGCCAAGCTGCGCTCATGGCTTTGCCGAATCTCGCGCAATCTGGCTTGCGATGCCCTGCGCAAGCAGGGACGCGAGCCAAGCCACCATGCGCAAGCTTTGGATCTCGAGCAAGAATCACCCGCGCCGGAGCCGCCGCCAATCGACCGCGCCATCAGCAAGGAAGAACAGGAGATTTTGTGGCGGGCCATCGAACGGATTCCGGAAATTTACCGTGAGCCGCTCGTTTTGTATTATCGCGAACATCAATCCATTGAGGTGGTCGCGCAAAATCTGGAATTGAGCGAGGACGCGGTGAAACCGCGGCTCGCGCGCGGACGGAAATTATTGCACGAGCAAGTCCTCGCCTTCGTCGAAGGCGCGCTCGAAAGAACCAGTCCCGGGAAAGTTTTCACCCTGGGCGTTCTGGCCGCGCTGCCTGCGCTCACGTTTTCCGCCAAAGCCGCCACCGTTGGCGGGACTGCGGCCAAAGGCAGCGCGGCGGCCAAAGCCGCGGCGGCCGGGGGCTGGTTCGCCGCCATTTTTGGCCCGCTGTTGATTTTTTTCGGCAATTATGCCGGCTATCGCATGAGCATGGATGGGGCAAAGTCGGATGAAGAACGCCGGCGCATCAAGGGGGTTTACCAAAAAGTCCTTGGCATTGCCCTGATATTTTCCGCCGCGTACGCCGCGCTGATTTATTGGGCGTGCGGAAATATGAAGGACCATGCGCTGCTGTTTGAGTTGTTGTTCTGTGCATTCATCGTCGTTTTTTTAGTGACATTGCTGGCGTTTGTCGTCAGCACGTTCCGGATGCGGCGCAGATTTCTGGCCGGCGTGCTGGAAAAGGAAGGCGCGGGGGCTGCGTCAAAACCTGCCTGGGAGTATCGCAGCCGAACGCAGTGGCTTGGCCTGCCCCTCATCCATGTTTGCATCGGCGACAGATTTGCCCCTTTGAAAAAGCCGGTCACAGCCTGGATTGCGGTGGGGGATCATGCTGTCGGCGGACTGTTCGCTTTCGGCGGGCTGGCCATTGCGCCGTTGAGCATCGGCGGTTGTGCCATCGGCCTGCTGCCCTTTGGCGGGCTGGCCTTCGGGATTCTCGCGCTGGGTGGACTCGGTCTCGGCATATGGAGCTATGGCGGCTTCGCGGTGGGCTGGCAGGCGCTGGGCGGGTGCGCCCTGGCGTGGAAAGCGGCGGTGGGCGGCATTTCGTTCGCGCACGATTTCGCGCTGGGCGGCTTCGCCCAGGCGACCCAAGCCAACACTGAAATCGCCAAACGATTTGTCAACCAGAACGTGTTCTTCCATTACGGACACATCGTGATGAACTATTCCTTCTGGCTGAATTTGATTTGGGTGATTCCGATGATGCTGCAATGGCGTCTCGTCGCCCGGAAACAGACTCGTTGACGATGCCAGCCAGTACCGAAAGTCAGAAGGTCTGAGGTCGGAGGTCAGTTAACTGTCTTAGATTCGTAAACTCCTTGCTGATAATTAGTTGCAACTGTTATCGTGATAAAAAACGGAGAAATTTACGGTTTTTGCCTGCCATCGATGCCATCTCCGAATTTCCAGAGTGCTCGCCAAAGAGTCAGGCCTATTTCGATTTGACTTGGGCAGATTCTTGTCGGATTAGCTTTTGCCTACGGCATGCCTTGGCGACGGTACAGTTCGGCCACGAAATGAGGGCGCTGGCGATTGGCCGATGGCAGTTCGCGCGCGGGCACAAGGCCGCGCCGCAGCAGGCTCTGTTCGTTTTCACGGTCAAGCACAATGAGCTTCATGGTCAAGTCCTGGTTCTGCCGCAGCAATGCATTGATCTCAGGATGCCGCGCTCGTTCTTCAGGACTGACCTTCTGCCAGTTCACGCGGTGCCGCCGCAGGGCTTCCAATGACTGAGTGAGGGGCGGCAGCAGTTTTTTCCTGAGTTGGTGGAATTCGAACAGAGACGGATTATCCGCGCGTCGCAACGCTTGGCTTTCGTGTTCGAGGCCGCGCAGCAGTTCCTGGCACAGCGCGAGGCGGGCCTTTAAGTCATCGGTGATTCCCTGGGGCAAGTTCATGGCATGGCAACGGGTAATGAGTTCGTGCCGTGATTGAGCACAAACGACTGCTGGGTGATTTTGGCCTTTTGCATCCAATCAATATAATCCTTCCGCCACTTGGCCATATCCAACAAGGAAACAAGGCTCGGAGTGGAAGCGGCCTCGGTCAATTCCTTCCGCCGATCCATGATGCGCAGATACATGGCGGTGGCTTTTGACCATTGCTGGAGTTGCTCGTAAACCAGCGCGGTCTGATACCAGACCGGCATTTGCCAGGCCGGCGATTTGTCCAGTTCGGCGAGGCTCAGATAAATCTGCAAGGCGCTGAGATAATCTCCCTCCTTGAAGAGTTGATTGGCGATTTCATTCCCGGCGCGCCGCTGCCAATAGGTCCAGATTTCAGGATTCTTGCGGGCATTTTCCTCCTGCGATTCGAGCAGCAAAAGAACCTGTTTCATGGAATCATTGTTGCGCCCCACTTTCTTAAGTGACGACGCCAGAAAAAATCGGACTTCCGGCACTTCAGCAACGTTCGTATATAGGTCAAGAAAAGTCTGCGCTTGCGCGATGGTTTCGATGTTGTTGGTGGTGTAAGAGAGCGAGTGGACAAGTTTGTACTGGATTTGAACCCGGTCCAAGTCGATATTGGCTGCCTTGAGCAACCGGTTGAAAAAATCGGACGCCTCCTCGTAATTTCCCTCTTGATAATACGTGTCAGCAATCTCGATTTGGGCTTGCAGGACGATCTTTTTGTAATAATCCACGTTTTGCAATTTCAGTCGCAACGCGCTGGACATCACCGCATAAAACTTGGAAATGGCCAGGGAGTTCACGCCGAGTTGACGATAGACGAGGCCCTGACGCAATATCACTTCGGGCACGCTGGGATCTTCCGGATAATTATGGAGATACTGACCGAAAATTTGTTCCGCCCGCAGGAGTTTATTGTCGTCCTGTTCCACCAAGGCGAGTTCGAACAGCGCCAGACGCTGGATTTCCTCCGGCGCATTGGCCTGCAAAAGCCCGGTCAGGATTTGCACAGCTTCGCGTGTGCTTTTTTGGCGCCTTTGTTCCAGGCCCAAATCCAGTTGCAGTTGAAACTTTTTCAGGCGTTCAGGTTCGGCGATGGGTTTGGGTTGAACCGTCCCCGGCGTAGGAAGCTGTCCCACCTCGGCCGCCGCCGTCCAATCCGTCGGACGAAGAAGAGACGACGCGTTGGAAGAGTCAAGGTCACCCGCCCAAAGGCGGCTTGCGCTGCACACCAAAAGAAGTGAAAAACAGAACCTATGGATCAAAAATCGTATCATGGATTACTGGAATGACCGGCCCCGAAGCTGGGAGGCGGACCCGTCGGTCTCGGCGATGTAAACTGCCCCGGGGCGATACCAGGGGGAACCGACGCGCCAGGGCTCCAGCCTTGAGGATTCGAGCCTTGAGGACTCGAACCTTGAGAAGAACCCTGAGGAAAGCTTTGTCTCGGTGGAGTGAAATTCATCGGAGCGCCATTGGGAGCCGCGCCATTAAGGGACGCACCGTTGGGAGGCCCGCTGTTGGAAGCTGAACCGTTGGGGGACGCGCCGTTCGGGGATACGCCGCCAGAGGGGCCACCGGCAGTGGAGGTGCCATTGGTGCTCTGATTAAAAAATCTCAGGAACATTTGCGGAGCGATCACAGACTCTGACGAACCAGAATCCATTGACCTTTGTTGCGGCGTGATGCCGTCGGCCTGCATGATGACGGGGGCCGGCTTCGGCGCGGCGTCCGCCCGCGCGGCCTGTTCAATTTGGGACGCAACGGAAGGCGGTTCCGGCGCGGGCACCGCCGCTGGCAAAACAAACCGGGCCATGGGCGGCCGCAACGGCGCGGCAAAACGCAATAGCGCGGGACCCCCCCACCGCAAATACCCCGGGTCCGACGAAGCGCCCGCCGCCGCGCCCAGAGAGGCGATAAGCCCCAAAGATACAGCCCGCCAGTTCCAAAACAGGCGTTGCTTCATGGGGCTGATTTCATTGTCTTTCAAAACAGTTATCCGATGGAGTATCGACGGTTTGCGCCGCAAACTTTAACCAAGCCGCCCGTTAAGTTTCGGTGAATTTTGACGATTATTGGAAATGACGTTTCAAGTCAGCTCCACGCATGCGCCTTGTCAGCGATTGAGCCGATCGCAGATTGAAAGCCGGCTGCGCAGTTGCACCTGCCTGCCCTCGCTGGGCAGCATCGAGAGCGCCTTGAAACAATTGCTCGGAGCCGACGAACGTTACACTTCGCAAATCGCCGAAATCATCCGGCGCGACCCCAGCCTGACCGCCCGCTTATTGCGCCTGGTCAACGCCGTGCATTACGGACTTTCCAAGCGCGTCAAAAGCATCGAAGAAGCCGTCTTCTACCTCGGCATGAGACAAATCCGCCAACTCGCCATGGTCACCCCGATTATCGAGGATTTTAAAATCGTGGCCAGCCACACTCGGGTCGAATGGCGCGGATTCTGGCGGCATTGCATCGGCACCGCCCTGATGACGCGCGAAGTCATTGACCTGGTTCAATCGCAGCATTCGGAGATCGATTACGTCGCGGGATTAATCCACGACGTCGGCAAGATCGCGATGGCCTCCGCCTTTCCCGAACATTTCGCGGAAATTTATATTCACCGCACTGAAGCCGAAAAGGAATTGTCGGAACTGGAGCGGGAAGTGTTGGGCGTGGACCACGCGGAATTGGGGGCGATTTATCTGGAGAGCCAGACGTTGCCCGCGGAGTTTGTGGAAATCGTGCGGTTCCATCATCAGCCGGACCAAGCGCCCGCGCACGGCCTGGTGGCTGCGGCGGTGCAAGTGGCGGACTTGCTCGTGCAAGAAGCCAAGATTGGCTACAGCGGCCGCCTGCCACTCGCCCAGCCGGAACTCTGGTGCAAGACGGCCGGCTGGAAAATCCTTTTTGCCCATCAGACCCCGGAAGAAAGCGCCATCAGCCGGGCCAGCCTTAAAAACAACCTCGAACAAATCCCCGCCACCCTCGAACGCCTGATCTGAAAAGCCCGTAAATCTAATACTCGAGGTTGAGACTCCGTCGAACCCTAAAATGTTAGAGCCTGTTTAAAAACTACGTGGGGTCCTGTTTTCGTGCAAAAGGCCATATGACCAGGCGCAACGAGGCAGCATCCCCGCAATGGGGCTATGACCCTGGAGACCTATCGCAAGATGCTGCCCCGCGTCCTTGCGGTCGGCGAGCGGGCGCAAGAGCGTTCGGGCGCGTTAGCGTCCGTTTTGCACGCGGGTTAGTTAGCCGCGAAGAGGCGTAAGATGCACAGCTCCGAAAGCTTTCGGGGTTGCGATTCTTTGCGGGTATTTACGTCGGCGAAAAGGAACTGGCCACAAATGCCCAGCGGAAATAAAAAAACGATAACAGAAGATAACAAAGCTAGCGAAGGGAGCCCAGCAAGGCACAGCAAGTTGCAACTTTGTTTTCTTCGTTTCCTTCTGTACGTATTTCCCGTGGCTGGTTGGCGGTCGCCCCAGCATGGCAGCGGCAGGGAATCGGCAAAACCTTGCTGGTGGCGGCATTGGGCAAGTTCATGGAAATTTTCAACACGGCCGGCGGAATTGGTCCTATTCGTGGATGCCAAAGACCATGAAGCAAAACACTATGCGGATCCAATCGCCACGACTGTAAGGTGAGGGCCTCGCCAGAGGATAGGAACACTTGGACAAAGGTCGGTGACGAGGAGAACGCGAAGGAATGGTCAAACGCGAGGACACTCTTGCGGAAGGGCCGCTTTGAAAGGACTGACTTCCAGCCGTACTGGGGAAAACCCGCCGTACGGAATGAGTGGAGGGGGCGGAGGAAACGACTGGCATGGCCTGAAGACTATTTGCCACCAAGCCCGAAAGGGCGGAAACATTGGAACTCTTTGGCCTAAACCTGTTGCGCCTCCGCCCCACTCGACCACCCCTTGCCGTAAATGTCACAAGCACTTTTACATGAATGGCTTACAAAATAAAAATCAGGCGCTCAGGGTTCGAGCAGTTCCTGGATTTCCTCCCAGCTCAGGCTTTGCACAAATTGCTCCTCGTCGCCGAGCACCGCCTGGGTCAGGGCGCGTTTGCGGTTTTGCAGGTTGAGGATTTTTTCCTCGACCGTGCCGCGCGTGATCAATTTGTAGCTGGTCACTACTTTCTTCTGGCCGATGCGGTGGGCGCGGTCCGTGGCTTGCGCTTCAACGGCCGGGTTCCACCATGGGTCAAAATGGATCACAGTGTCTGCCCCGGTCAGGTTCAAGCCCACCCCGCCGGCCTTGAGGCTGATGAGAAAGACGGGAATGGACGGGTCACCTTGGAATTTTTCCACGACTTGGGCGCGGTTCTTGGTCGAGCCGTCCAGATAACAGAAGGCAATTTGTTGCGCGGCCAATTCTTCGCGCAACAGGCTCAGCATGGTGGTGAACTGGCTGAACACCAAAACGCGATGCCCGCCATCCAGCGCTTCCTCGAGCAATTCGAGGAAAAGCTCCGTCTTGCCGGAGAGCGTGGCGGCGGCGGGACGATCCAGCTTGAGCAGGCGCGCGTCGCAGCAAATCTGGCGCAGCCGCAACAACGCTGTCAAAACGATCATGCGGCTTTGGGCCGCGCCGCCCGCGCCGGCGGCCTTGAGCATTTCGCGGCGGCTGCCTTCCAGCACCTCCTGATAGAGGGCGCGTTGGTCTTCACCCAGTTCGCAGTAGCTGACCTGCTCGATTTTTTCCGGCAGATCGGCGGCAACGTCCCGTTTCAAGCGTCGCAGCAGGAAGGGCCGCAGCCGCCGCGCCAGGCGCGCCTGGGCCGCGCTGTTTTTATCGCGCACAATGGCCGTTTCATAACGTTCGCGGAAATCCAGCGCGGACCCGAGGTAACCTGGCATCAGGAAATCGAAGATCGACCACAGATCGAGCATGGAATTTTCCAGCGGCGTGCCGGTCAGCACCAGCCGATGGCGCGCGCGGGTGGTTTTGACGGCCTGCGCGTTTTGGGTCTGCCGATTTTTGATGTGCTGCGCTTCATCGAGCACGAGGGTGTCAAACTCGATGTCAAGATATTGTTCCGCGTCGCGCCGCAACAACGCGTAGCTGGTGATAATCAAATCGTGCCGGGGAATTTGGGCGAACTTTTCGTGGCGTTGCGGGCCGTGCAGCGAGAGCACGCGCAGGTCAGGCGTAAATTTCGCAGCCTCGGCCTCCCAATTGAAAACGAGCGACGTGGGGCAGACAATCAACGACGGAGCCGCATCCGGTCTATCGTTACTTTTTTTGAGTGCGTTGAGGTGCGCCAGCACTTGCAACGTTTTGCCCAACCCCATTTCGTCGGCCAGGATGCCGCCGAAACCGTTGGCGCGCAAAAACCGCAGCCACGCCACGCCTTCCTTCTGATAAGACCGCAATATGAACTCCAACGCGCCGAGGGGCGGCGAGTCGAGTTTCACTTCGCCGCGTTGTTGGGCGGCGCGTCCGGCCCAACTGGCCGGGGCCTGCACCCGCCAACTTGTTTGTTGACGCAAGGTCGCGTCGATGAACCCGGCTTGCGCGTTGTGCAATCGATAGCCCCCGGCTTGTTGCTGCGGCGCGGCATCGACCAGCACCTGCTCCAGTTCCTCGACCGCGCCGGTGTCGAGCAGCGCAAATTTCCCATTGCTCAGGCGGGTATGGCTTTGCCCGGTGCGCAACAGGCGCTGGACTTCGGAGGGCGAAAGGCGTTCGCCGCCGGCCGTGTCGTAGGTCACATGCAAGTCAAACCATTGTTCGCCGGAAGGCGTGATTTGAAAGCGCGGTTCGACGCGTTCCAAATTCTGCGTGCTCCGTTCCAGGCGTTCCTCCAACGTGACGGCCCATTCCTTTTCCAAACCCGGATAATGGCGCGCGAAAAAGTTCAACACCGCGTCTTGTCCTTTCAGATGATAAAGCCCCTGGCGATCCGGCCCCACGAATCCGCCGCCGGCCAGTCGCGCGAGGGCAGTCTGTTCCGCCGCCAAATCCCGCGCGGCCTGCGGCATGGACTGGACGGATTTCCCGCCGTAAAAACACTCCAGCATGGCCTGCAACACGGCGAGCCCCCCGGCCAGATGCAGTTTGAATTCCGGCCGTATTTTTTCCGCGATGATATCGGACAATGTTGTCCGCTCGGAAGCCGCGCGCAGTGGGATAGCCGATGGCGGCGAAATCTCCGGCGACTGCTTTTTCACGTAATGAAACCCAATGGCAATCGAGTGGGCGCAGATCAACCCGCGTTGGCGCGAGGCGCGACAGGGGCAAAGATTATCGGCATCTGTCGCGCTGCGAATGACCAGGCCGGCGCGATAGGTGGTGGAACCTTCCTGGACGGAACCTTGCAACTTCGGCGGCTGCCAATCGGAATCGAGGACGCGATCCGCCGCCACCAACCCGCGAGCCTGTTTGACAGCATCCCATCCCGCCAGGTTGACCAGCAGCGCATCGGACAGTTGCACCTCGGCTGCCGCATCAAGGCTCAATCACGGCCTTTCCCAGCACGGCGCGGCTGCGCAGGGCGGCGTAGGCTTCGCGCGTCGCGGACAACGGATAGACATTATCAATCACTGCTTTAATTTTGCCCCCGGCCGCCCAGTCAAGCGTGGCGATGATGTCCTTGCGGTTTCGCCCGTAACTGCCGACGAGCTTTTGCTCCTTCACAAAAAATGGCCAGAGCGTCAGCGGCACTTCCCGTCCGCTCGTCGCGCCGCAGGTCACAATGGTCCCGCCCCGCGCCAGACAGGCGAAACATTGCCGCAACACTTCGCCACCCACATGCTCGACCACCACATCGATGCCGCGTTTCTGTGTGATCTTGCGGATTTCCGACGGCCAATCCGCCTGGCTCGTGTCCACCACATGCTCCGCGCCAAGGGCCGCCGCAAAACGCCGCTTGGCGTCCGTCGAACCAGTGCTGATGACGCGCGCGCCCAATTGCCGGGCAATTTGAATCGCCGCCGAACCGACGCCGCTCGTCCCGCCGATGGCCAGCACCCAGTCGCCCGGCCGGACTTGCGCGCGATAGGTGAGCATGTGCATGGCCGTGCTGCCGGCCAGCGTCAAGGCGGCCGCCGTGGTAAAATCAACCTTGTCCGGCAATCGCACCAGTGCCGATGCCGGCACGGCCACGCGCTCGGCAAATCCGCCGTCGCGCTGGATGCCCAGCAATTCGCCGTTGAGGCAGATCGATTCCTCGCCCCGCTCACAAAACTCGCAGTGGCCGCAAAAAAGATTGGATTGGACGGCGACGCGATCGCCTTCGCGCCAATTGTTGACATTTTTTCCAAGGGCCAGGATTTCGCCGGAAACTTCGCAGCCGGGAATCCGCGGCAAAGGCAGCGGAATCGGCAGATTGCCCTCTTCAAACCAAAGATCGAGGCGGTTCAACCCGCAGGCCCGGACGCGCACGACGGCTTCATCCGGCCCGGCAACCGGATCGGGCACATCGTGATACTGCAACTGGCCGGGAGCGCCATGGGCGATGAGTTGGACCGCTTTCATGGCCGGCGGTCATTGGCCTTTTCCGTAGCCGCCGATGGCCCGGCCCTGGCTGTCCAATTTATGGCACGACCACAACAAACCGCGCGCCAGCAATCCCAAATACGCCGGGTCCTCCGCCGTTGTCATGTCATGCCCAAGGGTGGTGGCGAAAACGCGGCCTTTGCCGTACGTTTGGGTCCAACAAACAATATGGACACGGCCATCCACCGGGCTTTTGGCGCTGAGCAAGGGATGGGAATTGGGCAGAAATTCAATCGTCTGGTACAATTCGTCCCCGCCTGTTTTCCAATCGTCGGGCCAGCCGGCGAGAATCGGGCTTTGCGGATCCAACTTGACCACTTGGAACGGCTCAAACCGGTCGTGGACCTTCGACCTCATGCCGACGCCATTTTCCCATTCGCGAATCATAGGTTTGACTCTGCGAAAGGCGTGGACCGCGCAATGAATCATGACGGCGGGTTTGCCCGCGCGGATGGTGTCCAGGGCGTTCTCCAATTCCGCCGGGGGCGCTTCATCGAAACACAAATCGTATACGACCACGTCGTAGCCGTCGGCGAAGTTTTTGTTGGCGAGTCGGTCCATGGTGAAATCGACGTCGAAGGAGACATTGACGCGCTGGCCGAAACTATTGGTCAAAAACGGCGCGAGTTTGACGTAATCGTGATAGCCGCCGCCGGTCAGAAAGAGGGCCTTGAGCGGTTTGGCAGGTTGCGTCTGGCAACCAGTCAACGAGAGCAAGCCGATGAAAGCGAGCGATGCAAAGCGGATTAATTTCATATCCGCCAAGTATAGCGATCCTCGCCAATTCGCCAGCACTAATTTCCGGCGTGTTTATGAAGTTCCTACCACAGTATTTTCTTGTCACCTCAAAATTGGGAATCGAATATCCTGCTGTGAAACCAGTCCGTAAAATATGAGCGGCCAGCACCTCCAGCCGCCCAGCGAGGTTCGGACGGACGGCTTGGATCAACGCTGGTGGGCACTGGGCCTTTGCCTTGTGCTGGCAGCGATCACATTTGCAGTTTTCGGCCAAACAGCAGGTTTCGAGTTCGTCAACTGCGATGATAATCTTTATGTTTATGAGAACGGCACGGTTGCAGGCGGTATAAGCTTGAAGGGCCTCGCCTGGGTCTTCACCCACGCGGAGTGCAGTTTATACCATCCGCTGACGATGCTTTCGCTCATGGCGGATTATCAATTCCACGGACTCAATGCTGGGGGGTATCACTTCACCAATGTCCTGTTGCACATTGCATCGGTCGTCCTACTGTTCCTCGTTCTGCGCCAGATGATTTGGCCGGAAGGGCTGGCGCCTTTTTATCCCCAGCGGGAGAAAGGTTATCCCGTTTGGACGGTGGCCCTTTCCTTTCTCTCACTGGCGTTGGTAACCGGGGGACTTTTGGCTTTTCGGCGGAAGCGCCCCTGGTTATTGACGGGCTGGCTTTGGTATTTGGGAATGTTGACGCCGATGATTGGCATTGTGTCGGTGGGAGTATTCGCACACGCGGATCGCATGACGTATCTGCCGCAGATTGGCATATATATGGCGTTCGCGTGGTTGGCAGCGGAGTGGCGGGCGAATCGTGTGGTCATTGGGGGCCTCATGGCCGGGGTACTCGCGGTGTTGATGGTCTGCGCCTGGAAACAGACAGCGTATTGGAAAGATAACGAAACCTTGTGGACCCACACGCTCGACTGCACCACACGGAACTATCTGGCCAACCTAAACCTCGGCAATACTCTTATGGCAAAGGGCAGCTTGGACGAAGCGATTGTTCACTACCAGGAAGTGGTGAAAATCATGCCCTACTATGCGGAAGGGCTTTTCGACCTCGGCAACGCCCTGCTGCAAAAAGGAAATGTGGACGAAGCCATCATCCAACTCCAACGGGCAGTGCAAATTGATCCCGCCTTCGCGGCAGGCCACAACAACCTCGGCAACGCCCTGCTGCAAAAGGAAAGAGTGGACGAAGCCGTCAGTCAATACCAACAAGCGCTGCAACTCATGCCCGACTCCGCGGACTTCCAGAACAACCTTGGGGGCGCCCTCCTGAAAAACGGAAGAGTGGACGAAGCAATCGCCTGTTACCAACAGGCACTGGTCCTCAACCCCGGCCTTGCGGTGGCCCGGACCAATCTGCAAAACGCCCTTCTTCGAAAGCAAAGCCAGAATGAAGTGATTGGGGCATTAACCCGCTTTCCCATGCCTGTTAGTCTAAAAATGTGCTTTGTCTGCAATGGCTTTCAGGCTAACGTGGCCGTCATGGTGATTGCAATAATGGCGCGGGCTGCATTTGGCGAAACAACCTGGAAACAATGAGATTCTTCAGCGCTGATACAAATTCAGAGAAAGTGGAGATGTTGCAACGCATCCCGATCTTTCACACGCTGAACCGCAATGAGATACTTGAGGTGAACGAACTCTTGCATGAGCGCGTTTACGAGAAAAATGAGATCGTTTTCGAGGACGGCGACGCCGGGCACGGAGTTTTCATCGTCGTCAGTGGCAAACTCCGGGCGGAGCCCAAACAAAAGATGCTAAAAGCGGCGCTTCTGGACATAGGCCCCGGCGAGTCGGTCGGCGAGCTGGCCCTGTTCGATGAGGGACCGCGCAGCGCGACTGTGGTTGCGATCGAGCGCACCGTGACGGTGGCATTGTTTCAAGCGGAGTTTGCCTCTCTCCTGACGAAAAACAAAAATATCGGCGTGAAAGTGCTGATGGAAATTGGCCGGATCATCAGCCGGCGGTCGCGGCAGATTCTGCGTCAAGAAGAACATCTTCCGACTTTATGAAACCGTTCCCCCAGCCCGGCGCCACCACTCTGCTGGTGGTCATTTTAAGCACCTGCCTGCTGCTGTTTGTATTCCAGAAAATAATCTGGATTGTATTGCCCGTCCTGCTGGCGATGATGCTTTATTATATACTCCGTCCGGTGGTGGAGTCCCTGGTGGCCCAGGGGATGCACCGTGGGGCCGCGGTAAAAATCGTCTGCCTGACGCAGTTGGTCGTGGCAGGAAGCATCCTGGTCCTCGCGCTTGTTCTTTTGTCCAAAGCCGGATCGTGGCAAACCAGCCTCGACCGGTATCTGGCCGGCGGAGAGAACCTGCTCAGCAAAACTACCCTGTCGTTGGAGAAAGTTTCCCCGATGTTCAAAAACATGAATTTGAGCGAGAAAGTGGATGACCAGCACGTCCAGGATTTCCGCGACGAGTTTGTGGCGAAAAACCTTTTGCCCATCACCTTGGGGTTGTTGGAGTGGCTGCCGTCCTTGTTGCTCGTTCCTTATATCACCTACTTCATGTTGAACGACTCTATGCGCCTGAAGAAATACATCATCAAGAGCGTGCCCAATGCCTTCTTTGAAAAGGCGCTGCTGCTGTTTTCCCGTTTGGACGACAGTCTGCAAAATTACTTTCAAGGGTTGTTGCTGCTGACCTTTCTGGATGCCTTCTGTCTTGGGCTTGGACTGGAGGTTCTGGGCATTTCCCATGCTATCATGCTGGGCTTGGCCTGCGCCGTGCTCGCCTGGATTCCGTATGTCGGATCCATCATTGGATGCATCGTGGTTGTTTTGGTAGCCGCGACTGATTTTCCCGATCAGACCTGGACGGCTTATGCCTGCCTGGCATTGTTCCTGGCGGTTCGGATGCTGGACGATTTTGTCTTTTTGCCCATGACGATAGGCCGCAAACTGAACGTTCACCCTTTGTTAAGTGTTCTCATGCTCTTTCTCGGCGCCACCGTCGCCGGGGCCACGGGGTTGTTTTTGGCGTTGCCTTTGTTCGGAGTGATGGCGGTGATCGGTGAAGCGGTCGCCCAAGTTGTGGCCGACCAGGGGCTGAGAGCACGCCACAGGGCCGCGCGCCAATTAGCAGCGGCAGCCCAACCGGTTTGATGCACATAATATCTCGCGGTTTTTCGCCGGGGAAAAAAATTTGCATTGCAGACTTGATTTTTGCCGCGTGGTAAGAGAGGGTTTCTATGCGAAGCGGGCGGAAATCGTTCTGGTTTATTGACTCGATTTTCGAAAGTAGAAAATGTTTCGACGATATCGCCCGGAGGCGCATAAAAGCAAACAAATGGAGAAAACAGAAATATGAGCAAAACACATACAAGCAGCAATGACGTAAGTGACCTGGCCGAAGACGCACGCGCCTTGATGGCCGCCACCGCCGACGTGGCCGGAGAAAAAGTCACCGAAGCCCGCAAACGTCTGTCCGCGGCGCTGGACCGCGCCAAGGAATTCGCAGGCACAGTCCGCGACAAAGCCGTCGCTGGCGCCAGAGCCACCGACGAAGCGGTGCGCGAACATCCTTATCAAGCCATTGGCATCGCCATGGGGGTCGGGGTGCTTATCGGTTATCTGATCGGCCGCCGGGACCGCGATTAATTGAGCCATGGAAGAACCCACTGCCAGAGTCAGTCAACTGGCCACAACCTCGAAGGATTTGGCGCGGCGGCTGCTGATCATCGGGGAAAACCGGCTTGAACTGTTGACGGTGGAATTGCAGGAGGAGCGTGAGCGTCTCGTGCATGCCCTCCTGTTGGCCTTGGGCGCGGCGGTGTTTGGCCTGCTTGCCGGCATTACACTTACGGCAGCGATCGTGTTCGTGTTGCGGGATTACTCACCGGCGGTTGTCCTCGTGATCTTGACTGGCCTCTACGGGATAGCCGGGGTTTGCCTTTACCAGCGGCTCATGGGACTGCTGCGGGACTGGGAAACGCTTTCCGCTTCATTGGATCAACTTCGAAAGGACCGCGCATGTCTGGCAAAAATCCTGGGATGAACTCGCTCGAATCACGCAAACAACTTTTGCTTGCGGAAAGCGAACTCAATCGCACCCATCTGGCTGCGGATATTACGGAACTGACCGAGCACGTTCATGCGCTAAGCGGCCGCGCCAAAACCTTTACGTCGGTCGCCACATCGGCCCTAACGTTGGTTGCAGCCTTCCAACGCGCCCGACCTGCTACCAGCGGCGGGAAACGTTCCTGGCTGCAAATCATATTGAGAGGCGCAGGTCTGGTTTCCACGCTCTGGCTGGCATTCCGGTCGATGAGCCGCAAGCAGGAAGAAATCTAGTCCGCGAAAACCAAGAAAACGGCCTCAAATCCAGTTGTGTTCAGCAGGGTGTGTGCTGGGCGCAATTTTCAACGCAAGGCGGCTGTGAGGTTGTTAAGATTGATTGGAATAGGACAAGGATTTGTCAATGGAATAGCATCAGGGCAAAGCATGGCCCCGGGAGGTTGGGCTTAAAAACCTCCCGTCCGCCGGCTCAGGATTTTTTCTTGCGGCCGGCGCGCCAGCAGCCTCACCAGGTCTTCGGCCGTGGCCAGGCCCGTCCAGTTCCATTGCAGCGATTCGACCATGCGCTTGTTGGGGCGCTGGCCGGTCCACAACATCAGCAGCAGCGAGGCGATGAGCACGCAGTAAATCTGCATCCACACTCCCGCCGGAGATTCGGCCAGCGAGTGCCGGAAGTTGAGGATGGTTTTGATCCATTTGAAAAAGAGTTCAATCTGCCAGCGCTGGTGGTAAATGAGGCCGATCAACTCGGCCGGCAAATCCTCCCGCGTGGTCACCAAATGAAAGACATTTCCATTGGACTCCACCCGCAGAACCGGGCCGTCGCCCTGGACGCTTAAACGGACCTGGCGGTCCCAGACCGCGCCGGCCCGCCGGTCCGCCTCGGTCAGGGGGCGCTCCGGCCCCGCCGGTTGAAGCACTAGGTTGTTGAAGAGACGAAAGCACGAAATGGATGCCGCGCGCCTGCAGTTGGGCCAGCAAGGCAAACTCGTGGCCGTAATTTCGGGCGGCCATAATCAGGGCTCCCGGCTGCACCGTCTGGGCAAAGACCTTGGGCTCGGACACATGGCCCGGGGTAATGGGCCACGCTTCCGGGATCTGATCGAACACATTAAAATGCAAATGGCTTGATGGCGGTGTCCGCTCCGCCCGCCGGAGCCCAAGCCCTGCGCGGCACCGCCCGCAGCACCGTGCCATCCACTGCGGTCGGCGCCGCCAGCGCCTGACGCACGCGCGCATCCCCGTCCTGGCCCCGGCCCTGGTTTTCCCGGGCCAGCTCCCGCACCACCTTTTCCAAAATCTCCGGGTCAAACACATGCTGCCCCTCCGAAAAGGCCGCCGGGGAAAACGGGGCCACACTGATCTCGCGCATCTTCTGGCAATGGCTGACATGGCAGAAAGCCCGCATGCTGGTCATCACCGGGTTGAGCATGGCAAAAAGGTAACTGCAAAAATAATCCTCAGCCAAGAGGGTGCGCCGCCCGTCCTCCTCGGTCCTCGGTGGCGGAAGAGCCTGGGCTTTGAGCAGGGGCAGGACCCGCTGGCGGAATCTTTCCAGCAGATTCCAGTTGTGCAACTGGTCTTCCCGAATCGGCGGACGCTTTTTAGCCACGCGCCCATCAGACCAGAATGGCTAAAAAAGTACAAGTTACAATCGTGTGACAATAATATTACAATTGACAGACGACAGCCCAAACCAAATCCAGTCCCCGCTCGCCACCTCTCTCCAACCCTCAGCATCAAGTCTGCCGAACACAATTGGGCCATTTCGGGTAATTTAAGCTAAAAATAAAAATAGTATGCGGAACTTTGGGCGAAATCGGACTTGCTGTTGCCGTGAAGAACGGTTTGTGCCAGTGTGCCGGACGAACATGTCAGTTATTCCAAATCGTTCTGTCCGGCGATGGCTGGCTGCTTTGTCCTTCGTCTACGCGCTGTCTGTTCATGGACAGGAATACGATCTCATCGTGCGGCATGGCCAAATTATCGACGGCACTGGCTCGCCTGCGTTTGCCGGGGATGTTGCGGTCAAGGATGGCCATATCGCCGCAGTGGGAAATGTCGAAGGGACGGCTTCCAAAGAAATCGATGCCCACGGGTTGGTGGTTGCGCCGGGGTTTATTGATGTGCATACCCATGCCGAGGACATTTTGAGCATGCCAAAGACGGAAAACTTTCTGCGCATGGGGGTGACAACGCTGGTGCTGGGCAATTGCGGCACTTCGGTCATCAAGGTGGGCGATTTTTTCCGCGAGCTGGAGGCGGAGAAAATTTCGCCGAACGTCGCCACGCTGATCGGCCATGACTCGGTGCGGCGCCGGGCGATGGGAGGGTCCCTTGACCGCCCGCCCTCCGCCAGGGAAATGCAGACCATGAAAGCGCTGGTCGAGCAGGCAATGAAGGACGGCGCGGTCGGACTTTCCACGGGATTGATTTATCAGCCGGGGATGTTCGCGAAGACAGATGAAATCATCGCGCTGGCCAAAGTGGCCTCGGCCTATGACGGCATTTACACCAGCCACATGCGCGACGAGGGCAATCGGATCACGAAATCGCTCAAGGAAGTTTTTCGCATCGCGCGCGAGGCGCATATCCGGGCGGAAGTTTCGCATATTAAATTGTCCGGACCGGCCAATTGGGGCCGGGCGGACAAAGTTCTCGCGCTCATTGCGCGCGCACGCGCCAGGGGCCTGCAAATCACCCAGGACCAATATGCCTACCTGGCTTCCAGCACCGGGCTGGACCAGCTTATTCCCGGAAAGGCCCTAGAAGCCGGGAAGTTTTCCGAGCGCATTGCCGACCCGAAACAAAAGGCGGAATTCGTCCGCCAAATGAAGGCCTACCTGCGGGAACGCAAGTCCCCGGATTTTAGTTACGCGGTGATTGCCTCCTATCGCGACAAATCTTACAACGGCTTGAACGTCGCCCAAGCCGCCAAAAAAATGCGCGGGGCCGATTCGGTGGATGATCAAATCGAGACGATATTCGAAATCCAAAAACACAGGGGCGCTTCGGGCGTTTTTCACGGCATGAGCGAGGCCGACCTGCAATGTTTCATGCGCCAGACCAACACCATGATCGCGTCCGACAGCGGGGTGCGCAAAATGGGTGAAGGCGTGCCGCATCCGCGCGGCTACGGCAATAACGCGCGTGTCCTCGCCCGTTATGTGCGTGAACTGAAAGTGCTGACACTGCCCGATGCCATCCGAAAAATGACTTCGTTGCCGGCGCGAACATTTCAATTTGCCCAACGCGGAGAAATTCGTCCCGGCTATTGGGCTGACCTGGTCATATTTGATCCGGAAAAAGTTCAGGACAACGCCACTTACGACGATCCCCATCATTACGCGACCGGGTTCAATTACGTCCTCGTCAACGGGGCCATCGTCGTGGAAAACGATCAACACACTGGAGCCCGGCCCGGCATGATTCTGCGGCGTCTTGCTCCTAATCCTAATCCCAATCCCGGCCATGAAAAACCCAGAGATTAGGATTAGGATTAAGATTAGGATTAAGAAAGGGAACGGATGCGTTCTGTCTTGCCCGACGCGAGGCGATGCGGTAGGTTGCGAACGTTATGGATGATCAACAGCCACCGCCACTGCCAGCCCCTCCGCCGCTGGCGCCACCGCCGATTATTTATGCCGCGCCCCCGCGCCGGACTGGTTGCAGTGTCTTTTGGAAAATTTTTGCCATCGTACTTTTGGTGGTGCTTTGCCTGACTCTTTTCAGCCGGCTGTTGCACTTTTCCACTGCCGTGGCAGTGACTCGCGGACATCCCACGGTGGAGCGCAACCGCAATTTGGAGGAAGTGGTGCTGGAGCAGACCAATTCCGACAACAAAATAGCGGTCATCAGCGTGGATGGCATCATTACGAGCCAGGGGATGGATCGTTCGAGCATGAATCTGGTGGATTTTATTTCCGAACAGTTGAAGACGGCGGGAAACGACAGCGATGTCAAAGCCGTCATTCTCAAGGTCAATTCCCCCGGGGGCGAAGTTCTGGCGTCGGACGACATCAATGCCGCAATCACAAAGTTCCAGGAGGACACCCACAAGCCGGTGGTGGCGTCGATGGGGACGCTGGCGGCTTCGGGCGGTTATTATATTTCAGTGCCGTGCCGCTGGATTGTCGCCAATGAATTGACCATCACGGGCAGCATTGGCGTGATCATGGACAGTTGGAATTACCGGACATTGATGGACAAAGTCGGCATCCGCCCCCACGTTTTCAAGAGCGGCCGATTCAAGGACATGTTGAGCGGCGAACGCGAGCCCGACACCAACAAACTTTCGCCCGAGGAACAAAAAACCCGCGAGGAAGAGAACCAGATGGTGCAGTCGCTCATTGACGAAACGTTCAGCAAATTCAAGCAGGTCGTAAAAATCGGCCGCACCCACGCCGCCGGCGAAAACGACGGCAAGGGAAAAGCGCTGGCCGATAACTGGCAGGATTACGCCGATGGCCGCGTTCTCTCCGGCAGGCACGCCATGGAATTGGGGTTTGTCGATGAACTGGGCGATTTTCAGGTGGCCGTGAAGCGCGCGGAAAAACTGGCCAACATCTCCAGCGCGTCGCTGGTGGAGTATCGCGTGGCATTTGATATTCAATCGGTTGTATCGCATTTATTTGGCAAAACCGCGGCCCCCGCGCTCAAGATCGATTTGGGCATCGGCCCGCCAACGTTGCAAGCCGGCTGTCTTTATTACATTTTGCCGACGGCTGTTTTGCATTGAGCCGTCCAGTCAACGAAAGGGCGCATCGGAATGATGTTGCGTCCGCGCGCTAAAATTGTTTTGATCTCGTTCATGCAATAATATTGTCCGGAAAACTGACGCCCCGCCGCGCCGTTTCCCAAACCATGAGCGATTCTGAAAACATATTGATCGTCGCGGACAGCGAGCACGACTCCAACATGCTCTACGCCGTCGGTTTGTTCGTGCCCGATCCGTTCATTTATTTTCGTTGCGACGGCCTGTGCCACATCGTGTTGAACGATCTGGAAATTGACCGGGCGCGAAAAAATGCCCGGCATTGCCGCGTCCTCTCCTACACGCAGTGCGTGGATAAACTTCGCCATCGCGTCAAGCGCCCCGGCCTGGCCGCTGTTATCAACATGGTGCTGCGCGAAAAGCGGCTGCGCAAAATTTTCGTTCCGGCCAATTTCCCCCACGGACTGGCCCGCGAATTGCGCAATTACAAAATCAAAGTCCGGGTCAAAAAAGGCGGCGTTTTTCCGCAGCGAGAATTCAAGCGGGCCGACGAAGTCAAAAAAATCAGCGCCGCCCTCATGATGGCCGAAGTTGGACTGGCCGAGGGCATCCAAGCCTTGAAAACGGCCAAGATCGGACGCGACCGTAAGCTGACGTATCACGGCGTGCCGATGACCTCTGAAAAACTGCGCGCCATCATTGACATCGCCATCATCCAGGCGGGCGGCCTGGCCAGCCATACCATTGTCGCGGGCGGCAGGCAGGCGTGCGATCCGCATGAGCAAGGGCACGGTGCCTTGCGCGCTCACGAACCCATCATTCTTGATGTTTTTCCGCGCTCCCAAAAGACAGGATATTTTGGCGATATTACGCGGACGGTCGTCAAGGGCCGGGCTAGCGAAGCCGTCTGCCGCTTGTACGACACGGTGCAGCGCGGCCAGGAAATTGCCTTCGAGAAAATCGTGAGTAACGTGCGCGCGGCCGACATTCACAAAGCCGTCCAGTCGTTTTTTGAAACCCAAGGCTACAAGACCGGCAAGAAAAATGGCCGTATGCAAGGCTTCTTTCACGGCACCGGACACGGCTTGGGCATGGAAATCCATGAAGCCCCCCGCATCAGCCTCGCTTCCCAGGATGTCCTCCAGACCGGCCACGTTGTGACCATTGAACCGGGGCTTTATTATCCGCCAATTGGCGGAGTGCGCCTGGAGGACGTTGTCACCGTTGGCCCCAACGGGGCGCGAAATCTGACCAAGTTCGAGAAGATACTGGAGGTTTGACCTTCCTGGATGAACACCGGAAGGGAATTCGAGTCAAATCCAGAATAGGGAAGGGACACGCTTATGAGATTTTTACAAGTTGCCAGGCGAATCACGCTCCTGCTGCTGGTCAACTGGCTGGTAATGTTGACCATCGGGATCATCCTCGGCCTGTTTTTCCACGGTTGGGCCGCGCACTTTGGTTATGGTATCATCTTCCTCTACTGCTTCGTTTTTGGCATGGGTGGCGCATTCGTCTCGCTGGCGCTTTCGCGATGGATGGCCATAAGGAGCATGGGCGTTCAAGTCATCGAGCCCGGCACTGCCGATTCCGAGGAACGACGCCTTGTCGAAATTGTGCATGGTTTGGCCCGCGCCGCGGGCCTTCCCACTATGCCAGATGTTGGTATTTACAATTCGCCGGAGGTCAACGCCTTTGCCACAGGACCGAGCCGGTCGCGGGCCTTGGTGGCAGTCTCCTCGGGACTCTTGAGCACTATGCGTGACTCGGATATTCAAGGCGTACTGGGACACGAAATCACTCACATTGTGAACGGCGACATGGTGACGATGACGTTGATTCAAGGCGTGATCAACGCCTTTGCCATGTTTCTGGCGGAGGCGGCGGCCATTGCAATTTCCCAAGGCTCGTCCCGCGATGACAACCGAGGCGGCAACTTTTTCATGCAATGGATGATCTACAACTTGTTTTACTCCGTGTTTGCGCTGCTCGGTTCCATCGTGGTGTGCTGGTTTTCTCGCTGGCGCGAATTTCGGGCGGATGCTGGCGGGGCGCGGCTGGCGGGACGAGACCACATGATCTCAGCCCTTCGGGCGCTTGAAGCGGTGGATGAAGCCGGGGCTGATCGGGCCGGAGCGCAATCGCCGGCCTTTCAGGCGTTGATGATATCGGGCAAAACCGGCGGTATTTTGGGCCTGCTCCTCGCCGACCATCCGCCCTTGGAAGAGCGCATCGCGCGGCTGGAGAAACTTCCCCGCTAATAGTAAATGGATTACGCGAAAGGGTCGCCGTTCCTAGACTTGACACGCAAACCGAACGGCTCCGGCGCTTGCGCAAATGACACCACTCCCTTTTCAGCCGTCGCTCCCAGGAAAGGATCGTTGCTCACCAGCAGATTGCCGTCGATGTCGAGATGGTCGGTCAACGTGGCCAGATGCGCGGCGGCGCTGATCAAAACGCTGGTTTCGATCATGCAGCCGATCATCGTCTTCAAGCCGGCTTTGCGGGCTGCTTTCAGCGCATCGTAAGCCGCGCTGACGCCGCCGGTTTTCAAGAGCTTGACGTTGACCCCGTGGTAGCAATCCGCGCACAGGCTGGCGTCGCCGGCGTGATGATACGATTCATCGCCAAAGAGCGGCAGGGGCGAACGGCTTTTCAACCACGCCAAATCCGCGGGCGGCGTGCCGGCGGGCATGGGCTGTTCGATAAATTCAATGTGCCGATCCTGGGCGAACCACTCAATATTCCGCAGGGCTTCCTCTTTGGTTGTCCAGCCTTCGTTGGCGTCCACCCGCACCGTTTTATCCGGCGCGGCCTGGCGCAACGCCGCCACGTTTTCACGCTCGCCCGGCGCGCCCACCTTGAGTTTGAGAACCGGATAACACGCCGCTTCCAGCGTCTTCTGGCGGATGACCTCCGCGCTGTCGATGCCGATGGTGAACGAGGTCAGGTGCTTTTTCTCGGAGAATCCGAGGCCCAACAAATCATAAATGGGCTTGCCTGCCTTGCGCGCCGCGCCATCGAGCAGTGCCACGTTGATGGCGCATTTCGGGGAATAATTCTTCGGCGCCAATTTTTCCAGATAAGCCATGCTGCCGGGAATATTGTCGAAGGAAAGTTTCGCCGGATCAACTCGCTTCAAGAAGGCCCGCATGGAAGCCACCGATTCCGAATAGCGCGACGAGCGGGGCGCTTCACCCAGTCCAACGACGTCCTTGTCGCTCAGCCGCACCAACATGGTCGGAATGTCATCGGAACCCCCTCCGCTCTTGGCGTCGCTCGCTATGGCCCAAGTGTTTCTGAGATGAAGTTCAAACGGTTTAAAATCCAATTTCATAAGCCGACAAGCACACCCTAAAAACGTGGCAATTGCAATGCTATTGCGATGCAATCACAGGCGGGTGATAAACTTCTCCTCATCCCCCGGACGCGGAAAGATCAACCGCTTCCGCCCGTCGGCGGTTTTGATCAGGCCCACCGGCGTATTCGGGAACAACGCCAGCAATTCGTCATCCGTCAGGTACTCGACCCGCATGGGTTGCGGGCCGGGCTTGGCCGAATTCGATTTCGCCAAAACGGGAGCCGGACGCTTTTGATGAATCGCCACGGCGGCCAGCACGATCACGGCCAAAACCGCCAAAGACCGCGCGGCAGCGCGTTCGAACCGGCGGCGGCGCAGGATTTCTCCTCCGGCCAGCAGCGTGGCCTCGCGACGGGCGTCGCCCAGCACATCGTCAAGCAAAATTCGTTTCTCTGATTTCACGAGGACCTTTCCTTGGCCAGCAATGGGCGCAATTTGGCGCGGGCGCGTTCCAGGCGACTGGAGACGGACTTGACCGTCGCATCGAGGCGCGCGGCGATTTCCTTGTGGCTTAAGCCGTCAAAATAAAACCATTCCACCACCTGGCGGTCCTCCGGCTCCAGCGCCAGCAAAGCAGTGTCAATGCTCTGTTCCAACGCGGCTTCGGCTGCGGCGTCTCCGGTGGCCTGGGGAAAATCATCCGGGCTGGCGGGTGGCAGTTGACGCTGGCGGCTCCGCCGGTCTTTGCTCAAATGCTGGCGGGCCACCCGCGCCAGCCAGTTCCACAAATGCTCCTCGCTTTCCACCGCCTTGAGCTTGGCCGCCGCGGTCAACAGCGCCGATTGCGCGGTGTCATGCGCCAGCGTTTCATCGCCGTGGCCAAGGGCCAGCGCCAGGCGGAACAGCCGCCGGTGATAGCGGTCATACAATTGGTTGAAAGCGGCCTCGTCTCCTTTGGCCAGCGCCGCCGAAATCTGGCGCGCTTGCGCGTCTTCAGCCGGGTGGGCGGCGGATTCCTTCCTGCGCGGCGTCGGGTCGCTGACCGGGATGGACATGGAAGGAGTGGAAACGATCATCTGCTGTCAATTATGCCAGATCCCCTTCATTTTTTCAATCCTTCCAGCGCTGTGTGGGTCATCTCGGCTATTTTCTGCTGGGCGGCGGTTTGTGTCAGGGCTTGCAGGGTAGAACGCACCAATTCCGTTTCCTCGGAGGTGCCGGTGAAAACTAGAATGCCTGCTTGCATATGAATTTTGAGTTGCGGCCCGCCCGGCGTGTTAACCGCAGGAGTGTTTGGTTTTTGAATATCCTGCAAAACCGCGTTAACCGCCTCCATGGTCTCATCCACGCGCTCGGGGGGAACCTTGGGCCCATTCGAGTACAGGATGTCCGCGATGGAAAACACCGTATGTTTTCTTTCGGGCTCGGCCGGGGCAGTTTCTTTGGGTTTCTTCATTTCCAGGAGGGCGGTGGGCCGGCTGCCGTTGAGCGTCAATTTCCAGTGCGCGGGGATGTTCCCCGTCTCAAAATATATATTCAGCGCGTTGAAAATTTCTATGGCGTTGACGTTTTTGAGTTCCAATTTCACAGGAATCGTACTGAGATCGGAATCGGCCGGCAAAATGAGGTCAAACTGGTTTTTGAAAATGTTGACAATCCTTTGCGCAACTTCGTCCAACGGCATGCCGTTGAACGCGAACACAGGTTGCGATTTGTTGAGGCTGTTGGTCCCGTTCCACCACGCCTGCAACGCCGCATCATCCGAGACGAGATTTGCGAATGGGCGGGGTGGGACGACGGCTTGGGCGCCCTCGTCAGCTTGAGATGTGTTTGCGGAGACCGCCGCGGCGGCGATCAAGGCCAGTGCTGTTTTTCTAATGTTATTCATACGCATGGTGTCATCAGTGTTCGCTGTTCACCCTGCATTAGCCCAATTCACCCCAAAACTCCTCGAAAAATCTTTTATTTAATCCACACAAACAGCGGCAAGCCTGGAATGGTCAGGGTTTGGGTTGGCGAGGACACTGCACAATTTTGGCTTTGTCTCAAACCGCCGAATGGCGGATTGTTGGCCGGAGTGCAAAACAGACCGCATAACGGCGCGCTGGCCGGCAGCCTGCTGCTGGCCGTGTTTTTGTTCGGCGCCAACAACACCGGGGTAAAATTCCTGGTCGGTTTCTGGCTGCCCTTGGCCATCGGGGCGACCCGTTTTCTGCTGGCCGGCCTGGTCCTCCTGGCTCTCCTGCGCTGGACCAGGCTTTTCGGGACCACGCACCCGCTGACATCCGATTTAAAACGACGCCTTTGGTGGCGGACGGGTTTGAACATGGCGCTCTACATCGTGGCTTTCAATATCGCGCTCAAACTGGCCCCCATCTCACACGTCGCGCTCTATCTCGGCGCGGCGCCGGTTTGGGCTTTGCTGTGGGAAGGACAGCCGGAAAAACATTGGAAATCCGCGCAACGCTACAGTGCCGCCGGCTTGGCCTTTTGTGGCGTGCTCATCCTGTTCTGGCCGGTCTTGCGGCAGGGCGGCTCGGTCAAGCTGCCCGGTGAAATCCTTGCCCTGATCACCAGCGTGTTATGGGCCAGCGTAGGACGCCAATGCCGCCTGGTGGGCCGGGATTTGTCGGGCGCGGAAATCGCCGCGCACACTTTTTGGCGGGGCGGCCTTTTGCTGGCGCCCCTCGCGCTTATCGAGGTTTGGTCTGTTAAAATTCCCTGGCGCGCGGACCTGGCGTGGATCCAGCTCTACTGCATATTGGGAGGGGGCGTGGCGTCTTTCGCGCTCTGGAACAACGCCCTGCGTCATTGGAAAACAAGTCAAGTCTATCTTTTCAACAACCTTGTCCCCATCAGCACCATGACTTGGGCGCATTTTTGCCTGGGCGAGCCATTCACCCGGACTTTTTGGATGGCGATGCTGCTGATTGGGACGGGCGTGTTAATCGGCCAGGCAAACCTGCAAAAAATCTTCGGCGCCCGTTGGTTTCCCTCGGAGTAGAACAAGTCATTAAGGGAACGAAGTGCGAAAGAACTCTTTCAACTGCGACGAATTGTTGGTGAACAAAAACGAATTGTTTTGCGAAATGGCCGTCCCCACCGTGTTCCAGTTGGTCAGATTGGTGCTTGCCTGCACTGTATAAGTTTGATTGCTCACCCCCGTCCAGGCAACAACGTTCGGGACCGACATCGTCAACTGTGGCGGCAAAATTAACGTGACACTTCGCACGTTCACTGACGCGCTGGCCGAACTGGTGTCGTCTCCGAAGAAAATGAAGTCGGGTGTGCTGTAGGGATTGGGGAACCCGCTAAAGGCCGTGTAATTGCGCACGGGCCCGGTGAGAATGGACGCGCCGTTCGCCCGCAGCACATAATTGGTTGCGAGCAGGGTCAGGGAATAATTTACGAAAAAGCCGGCCGTCGAAAAGCTGGTGTCCTCCGCGTGCGTAAAGAGGGGCGAATCGGATTGGGCAAACACCGTGCCTGTCCAGAAGCCCAGTTCAATCCCGTGCTTGTCGTCACCGAGCACGATGACCGAAAAGCCCGCCCGGTTTGTTGACACATGCGTTTCGGAATTGATCTGGACGGTAAACAAGAGGGTGAAGCCGTTGGTCCGATTCAAGTCCGCGGCGGAAATCTGGCTCCAGCCGGCCTCAGTCGAAGCCGTGGCGGTAGTATCGAGGAAAGCGGAGTTATTCTCGAACGTTTCCGTGTCTGGCCCAGCGACTCCAAAAGTCCATCCCTGAGATTCTGGTAGAGTCCCAAGGGCGGGATTATAAAGGGTTTGAGCGCCCGCCAACAATGAGGCTGCAAACAATAAGGCCGCGGAAAGCAGTGGAAAGAATCGCTTTAAAAGGCATCGATTTTGGTTCATGCGAGCGCCCTGGATGATAGTCGCTCTCGCGCAAAGTGTCAAATCTACGGGGTCATTCTCGAATGTTCAGCCGATAACCCGCCCCGGGCATCGTGATGAGCAATTCGGGTTTGGCTGGATTGGTTTCTATTTTCTCGCGCAGGTAGGTGACGTAAACGCGCAGCCGCGCGGTCTTCTACATCTTCCAAGTCCCAGATTGATCGCAATAACTGGCTGTGGGTCAGGACACGCCCGGCGTGTTGTATAAAATACCGCAGCAGCGCGTACTCCGTCCGGGCAAGTTTCACCGTCCGCCCGCGAACTTTGACAATGCGGGCGGCCAAATCCACTTGCAAATGGCCGGAAGTAAAGACCGCCGCTTTTGCGGCCGGCTGATCGTATCGCTGCACGACGCGCAAGCGGGCCAGCAGTTCGTTCGTGCTGAATGGCTTGGAAAGGTAGTCATTGGCCCCGCTGTCCAGCGCCAATACCTTGTCGCTGTCGCGGTCGCGCACCGAGAGCATAATGACCGGAACCTTGCTCCACTCGCGCAGGCGGCGCAGCACCGGCCAGGCCCTGGTCGTGGATAATGACGGCGGGTTGCGAGTCGATGGCGGCGGCGAGGCCGTCTTCGCCGGTGGCGGCTTCCACGACCTCGTAGCCGTTCCTCTCCAAAGACGCGCGTATCAGCCGGCGCATTTGCACTTCAAAAAAAATAGGCAGGAGTAGCGTCAGCTACAAAAGGGTTGTGGTCGCAGTTAAATGAATTTACCAGCGCGAGGTGACGTTGAAACCGCCCTGGTTGAGCGGCTTGTTCGGCACGACAAAGTATGTTTTGAGAAAGTCGGCTTGGTCCTTTTCCAACAAGGCCAGGGCCGCGCCGATCGGCTCGGCTTGTTGCTGGTTGGCCTGGTCGATCTTGAGAACAGCGGCCAGTTCCGATGGCAATCGCTCCCGCATCAACTGATGGTTGGCCACGCACTGCCGCATTTCGTTCGCAAGGTTCGTTTCGCGGAGATGACAGACGTAGCCCACTGCCCGACGTCGAAATTCATTCAACTCCATCAACGCTTGCGCAAATTCAGGCGCGAAATCCCTGGGGACATCGCCTTTGATTTTTTGGCCGAGTTGCAGCGCGGCAGCCATGCGCACGGCGGCCATGTCGCAACGCAATTGCACGTCCTCCAACATCCACGGGTCGCATTCGTTGTTGTCCGTTTTCATGAAAATGGCGCGACGTCCTGATTCCCAGGCCGGCGTGTGCGCCACCTGGCCGCGAATGAAAGCGGCGTTCATGCTGTGGACCGGCGTGGTCTGGCCCACGTAACGAAAAAACCACGAGGCATCCCACGGAAAAAATTCCATGGCCTCGCTGGTCAGCGTCCAGAATTTCTCCATGTCGCCGGCGGTGCGGCCATAGGGTTTGGCCAGCAATTGCAGCGCCCTGGTTTCGGTGAGGCGCGGGTTTTTGAAAAACAAACTGGTCATGCGCAGGTTCGGGTCTTCCTTCGTCGGCTCCAATCCGTAATATTCCTTGATGCCCACCACGCCCGGCACCGAGGCGATGGCTCTTAATCCGCGCCAGGTGACGAGCGGATGTTGCGCGTAACGAAACGACTCCAACTCCTCGCTTGGGCCGCCCAGGTTATATTCCACCATCACGGGAATGTCCCGTTCGCGGGCCAGGGTGCAGACGTTTTTGAGCCAGCGATCCACCGGCAGCGTGGACATGCATTCCGCGATATTGCAATGCAGGGCCAGGCCAAAACCGTTCGCGTCGAATTGATCGACGCATCTGTAAACCTGGCCGGCGGACAATTCCCAGGGTTCCCACCAGATTCGGCCCTTGGGATTAAGCTTCAACCAGGTGCCGGTCAGCACGCGCAAAAATGGCGGCAGACGCTCGTGCAACGGAATGCCGCGCGACGCTTCGCAAGGCCCGAACTCGTTGCACAACCAGGCGTCCTGATCGTAAGTGTAAATTAGAAGATCATCCACCCCGGGGTATTCCGCGGCGAAGGCGGTGAGCAAGGCGACGTAACGCTCGGTCGTGCGGGGATCCATCAGGCAATTGGGCGGGGCATCGCCGTACCGTTCGTGCGCATTGTAAGGCGCGCCGAAATGAAAAATTGTGCGCAATCCCGCCGCATGGCACAGTGCAATGCGCTGGCGCAAATTTGCCCGGCGTTTGGCGCGGGCTGCCGGCGATGGATCCGACCGCAACGGCACGACCTGCGGCAGTTTCTCCTTCAAGTCCGCCGGCAAATCAATGACGTCCTCGATGTTCAGCGGTTCATCATTCGGACGCCAGCCCCAGGCAAGATTGAGCTGGATGGTGTTGAAGCCAAGGTCCCGCAGCCTGTTGAGATTGGCCGCGTTCCATTCGACGTTTGGGTTGGAATTATTGCCCAGCACCGCCACTTTATATTCGACATGGCCGCTTTCCAGGATGGTGGCCTTTTGCTCCGCGCCGCAAATTAAAACTGGAACAAGCCACAAGACGGCAGAAACATAGCGTAATAATCGAGAAGACATAGTGGCGGCAATATACCTCCACGCCGAACGTCCTTACCACCACAGAAATTGGACATTAGGGGGTGGAGCGGATATCCAATTGGTGATCTGATTCGGAATTTGATAAAAGATGACATGGCCGTCCCCGAAAAGCATGTTCTGCCGCCGCTGGCCCTCGTAATTGTGCCACCATGCTTCCGGATTATTGACACTATATTCGTTATTCTCCCATTCCCAATCGCCCTGGATGATCTTGTTGGCTGGGCTGACCGCGACAGTCTGGGAGGTAATGGGCACGCTTCCCGCGACGTAGGGGGATCGGTATCTGCCGTTACATGCTCCGTGCGCCATAAATCCGCGGCATGCTGCGTCACATAACTGTTCCCGTAACCGGCGAAGCAATTTGAACACGAGTAATTTGCGTCGCCCGCATCAGAGGGACAACACCACGCCAAAACCGCCGGAACATATTTGTTCAGCGGCCGGTTGGTGTAATCATGGGTCACGCCGAAAGACCATGCGACATAAGAGTTGAACGTATAATTTCCCTTCTGGCCGCCCGCCCCTCCCCAACCCCTGATCAACGGGTAAGTTTGATTGCAATCATCCACATATTTAAATCGCAATATCCGAATAAATAATGGTCTGCGCGCGGGATTGCAGGACGCGGCCAAAGGGCGTGGTCGCATCGGGCCGCAATGATTGACGCAACGCCTCTGCTTTGCCGGTGCCGGCCGCGAGCATCCAGACATTTTTCGCGGCGGCGATGGCGGCGTAACTCAGGCTGATTCGATTCGGCGGGGGTTTGGGCGAGTTTTCAATGCGCAAATAGGGCGCTTGGGCATTGATCACCATTGCCGGGGCGTTGGGCATGAGCGACGCGACGTGCCCATCCTCTCCCATGCCGAGGAAAATCAAATCGAGCACCGGAACGCCCTCGCTGTTCTTGGAAGCTATGCGTCGAATAGTGGCGTTGGCCTCGGTGACTGCCTCATCGGGGGGCAGTTCGCCTTTAAGCCGGTGGATTTTGCCGGGAACAATGGCCAGTGTGTCAAATAGATTTTCCATGGCCAGAAGATAATTGCTGTCGGGATCGCTTGGAGGAACACACCGTTCGTCGGCCCAGAAAAAATCCACGTTCCGAAGCGGGACACGCGATGTCTCCCCCAATTCTGTCACCGCGCAAAAAAAAGTTTTGGCAATGCGCCCGCCGGAGACGGCCACCAAGTGCGCCGCGGATGATTTGCGCAACAGATCCAGCCAATCTTTGGCCGCCGCGCGGGCCAGTTCCGTGTCGCCGGGAAATGATTTCAGTTCAAAGTTCTTCATTCCCCTCTCCAACCTGTTCAATGCGCGCTTTGCGTCATGCGCCACTTGTGACCGAGCCGGCCGAGAAGCTCGTCTGAAGCGGTGGGGCCCCAAGTTCCGGCGGGATAAAATTCCGCCGCGCTTAACTGCTGGCCCGTCCAGGCCTGGCGAATGGGATCGACAATGCTCCAGGCTGCCTCCACTTCGTCGCGCCGGATGAACAGGGTTGAGTCGCCGGCAATCGCCTCCAGCAGCAGGCGTTGGTAAGCTTCCGGCGTATAAGCGCCGAACTCGGCCTGGTAATCGAATTGCATTCGCACCGGCCTGATTTCCATGCTCACGCCCGGAGCTTTGCCGTTGAACCGCAGCGAAATTCCCTCGTTCGGCTGCAAACGCAGAGTGATGGCGTTGGCATCGAGCTTGGGACCACATTGCGCGGCGAAGAGAACGTTGGGCGTCGGCCGAAATTGGATGCGCACCTCGCTGCTGTTGAGCGGCAGCCGTTTGCCTGTGCGCAAATAAAACGGCACCCCCGACCACCGCCAATTGTCCACCAGCAGGCGCGCCGCGACAAAAGTTTCGGTGTTCGAATCCGGCCCGACCTTGGCTTCCTGCCGATAACCCGGAACTTTCTGGCCGTCAATTTCCCCCGCCGTATATTGCCCGCGCACGGCGAAACTGGAAACCTGGGCCGGCCCGAAAGAGCGAATCGATTTGAGCAGTTTGACTTTCTCATCGCGGATGCATTCCGCTTCCAACGAGACGGGCGGTTCCATCGCGATCAACGCCAGCACTTGCAGCAAATGATTCTGCACCATGTCGCGCAACGCTCCCGCCTCTTCATAATACCCGCCGCGCCCGCCCACGCCCAGGTTTTCGCTGACGGTAATTTGGACGTGATCGACGGATTGCCGGGTCCAAAGCTGCTCAAAAATCGCATTGGAAAAGCGGAACATTAAAATGTTTTGGACGGTTTCCTTGCCCAAATAATGATCGATGCGATAAATTTGTTTTTCGTGGGCGAAACGGGTCAGCTCATTGTTGAGTTGCTGGGCGGAAATGAGATCGCGCCCAAATGGCTTTTCCACCACGAGCTTTTGCTCAAATCCCGCGCCTTCGCCTTTGAGCAATAATCCGGAGTTTTGCAATTGGGCGGTCACGAGCGCGAACTGGCTGGGCGAAGTGGCCAGGTAACAAACGAGATTGCGCAGCAACGTCTCATCGCCAAAGGCCGTCAAACGGTCGCGCAACTTTTGGTAGGCCGCGGGATCGTTGAATTCGCCTTCGCAATAAAAAACATTTGCGGCAAAGGCGTTCCACTCCGCTACGTTGAGGTTCTTGACACGGGCGTTCTTTTGCCAGTCCTGCAACAGTTCATCGCGCCAGGCGGCATCAGTCTTGGCCCGGCGGGCAAAGCCCACGATGCGGAATGGGGTCGGCAACTGTTTCTCAAGATACAGATGATACAAGGCGGGAATGAGCTTGCGCGCCGTCAAGTCGCCGCTGGCGCCGAAAATTACGATGGTGCATGGTTTGACAGCCTTCCGGCCCACGTCCAGGCGGCAACTCAGCAGTTCATCTAATTGATCCAATGTTTCCATGGTGCCAATCAATATGCGAGCGATGCGCCAAGTATGACGGGCGCAAACGTCCTGAGTTCAGTTTAGGAAGAAAAAGATCGAGCACAGCGCGATGGCGGATCCGGCAAACGCAATGACGCGCTGCTGTTTCTGAAGATAGATGCCGGCCGCCACACCCAAGCCATGCAACAGGAGCGTGGCCAAAACAAACCCCGCGCTGAAAGATACCGCGCTCACCGCCGCAGGCATTTCATGGCCGTGAGAGTAACCATGAAACAATGCAAAAAATCCGACGACCAACATGCTGAAGGTCGGACGGAAACGGGTGGCGGTGGCAATCAGTGCGCCCAACGCCAGAAGGGAAGCAGCAATGCCCAATTCCGCCTCGGGCACATTAGCGCCGGATACCCCCAGGATCCCTCCCAGCACCATGACGCCGACAAAAGTGAGCGGAATCATCCAGACCGCGCGACCGCGATGTTGCGCCGCCCACAAGCCGACGGCAAACATGGCCAGCAAATGATCCAGACCCGTCAACGGATGCAGAAACCCTTCCCGCATCCCGTGCGAAGTTCCGGGTAAAATGTGGGCCGAAGCCAGCTCCGGCAAAACAAGCAGCAAGCCCAAGGCCAGCAATAGTGTCGAAAGATTTTTTCTCATAAAAAGTTTAGTGTCTCCAAATTATTTGCAACGCCGCGAACTCTAGCAACCTTGTCGGTTGCTAGTCAATGCGGGATTCACGCGCCGGAAGCGGGCGGGCTTGCGGAACACTTCCGCAAATAATCCAGGCTCAAGGCGCCGCCCCCCGCCACGGACAAATACAGGAACACAAAGCAATAAACGACGGCCAGTTCTCCGCCGTTGTGGATGGGCCACCAGCCTTGGTGCGCATGCACTTTGAAATAGGCGACTGCCATTTCCCCGGACAGGAGGAACGCCACCGGCCGGGTGAAAAGTCCCAGCAAAATGAACACACCGCCAAACAACTCCAGCATACCGGAAATCCCCGCCGGCCATGAGAAAAAAGGTATCGTGGGGTTCCGGGTCGCCGGATAACCGAAGAGTTTTTGCCCGCCGTGGCACATGAACAAAACAGCGATGACAATGCGCATGACACTCAGAACATACGGAACCCACCTCTCGCAACATGAACAAGTTTTACTCATGACATTCTTATATGTTATGCACCGGCCTGCCGTAAACCAAAATCTCCCGGACCGCAAGAGGTGGACCCCAAAAACTAGACCACTGGTTAAGATAGACTTTTGTCAGTCTGCTGTAGATAAGAAGGAGCAGACTTATGAAAGCAAAACGGAAACGACACAGTGCGGCCTTCAAGGCCAAA
>Ga0182024_10003534_pt1 | contig 37074 bp, 24 predicted proteins | sample P32metaG_FD_120480 | JGI IMG/M metagenome (GOLD analysis project Ga0182024, IMG submission 120480) | Permafrost microbial communities from Stordalen Mire, Sweden - P3-2 metaG (Illumina Assembly) | ecosystem: Environmental > Terrestrial > Soil > Wetlands > Permafrost | place: Sweden: Stordalen...
ACACCGTAGAGTCCGACGGCGGCCAGAAGCCCTGCCAGCACTCCAAAGAACCCCGCCAAGGTCGCCATCACCTGCTCGCGGACGATCGACGCCCTGGCGAGGGTGCCGAGCTCGTGGACGCCGACGCGCGCAACAGGGCTCACCCGGCTGACGGCGGCGACGATGGCCGCGGCGGTTGGCGGCTCGGCGCCCGACGACCGCAGCAGCACCGAGACTCCCGATCCGGGCTCGGGATCCTGCGTCGACGGGAAGTAGATGATGGGGCTGATTGCATCGTGAAGGTCGGCGTACTTCGTGTCGCCGACGACGCCGATGACTTGGTAAGTCGGGCTCGGCGCGTTGGGCGCGCTCTCGAACGTAAAGGTGCGGCCCACGACCGCCGCGTCCTGGAAATACGTCCCGACGAAGGCTTGATTGACGATCGCGACGCGCGGCTTCGCCATGGTGTCTCGACTATCGAACAATCGGCCGGCCCGGAGGGCAATCGATAACACTCGAAAGTAATCGGCGCTGACCGTGTCAAGGTTCGGATAGATTTTCTGCACCTTTCCATCGAGGACCAGCGTGTTGTTCGAGCCATTGTCGGTCAGAGGTACGATGGACGCAGAAGCCGACCCGGAAATGCCCGCGAGTGCGCCGAGGGCACTCGTGAGCGCGGCTTGGTAGTCACGCTGACGATCCGGCGGAATGTCCGCACGGCTGTAATCCACATCGGCCACGAGTAGACCATCCAGCTGAAAGCCGGGATCGACTGTCGCGAGGTTCCAGAACGTTCTGATGAAGAGCAGCGCGCTGACGCACAGGACAAGGGAGAGCGCGATCTGCCCGACGACCAGCACTCGGCGGGTGCCGAACCGTTCGCGACTGTCGGTGAGTCCGCGGCCGCCCGATCGCAGCGCGCCAGCTGGAGCCGTCCGCGTAGCCCGAACGGCGGGGAGGAGACCAAAGGCCAGGCACGTCAGCACGCCGATTCCGACCGCAAACGCGAACACGCGCCAATCCAAGTCGAGATCGAACGACAGCGTGGAATCTGGCGTGCTCAGCAACGTCACGAGCGCGCGGCTCACCGCCCCGGCCACCCAGGCGCCGGCTGCAGCACCAGCCACGGCCAGGAGCAGGCTCTCGACCATCAGTTGCCGGCACAGCCGTACGCGCGACGCGCCAATGGCGAGGCGGATGGCCATCTCGCGCTCGCGCGCAGCGGCTCGCGCCATGAGGAGATTCGCAAGATTGCCGCAGGCAATCAGGAGAACCAGCACAGCAAGTGCGAGCAGGAACCACAAGGGCTGCTCGTATTGGCTCCGCACGTCCGAGACCCCCGTGGCGGCCGGAAACGCGCCCAGCGCAAATGTTCGGTAGGTGGCCGCATCCGTCTCGGAGTAGTGGGGCGAGACGGTCGATTGGAAGATTGCCGGCGAGAGACTGGCCAGAGCGGTTGTGGCTCGCTCCTGCGACACACCCGGAGCCAACCGACCGATGACGCCCAGCCACCACCCATCTGGACGGTCTAACTGTCTGTCAGCGCCACGCACGATCGGCTCGGCACAGATCGGTGCGGCGACGTCAAAGGCGTGGCCAATCTCCACGCCCCGGAACGCTGCCGGGCTCACGCCGGCGACCTCGAACGGAACTCCGTCGAGGTGAAGGACGCGGCCGACCACAGACCGGTCGCCGCCGAATTCCCGTTGCCAGAACCCTTCACTGATCACCACCGGCGGCGACCCGCAACCGCGCGTGTCGTCGGCCAGCCCCACGAGGCGACCCAGGACCGGTCGCACGCCCAGCGCGTCGAAGAAGCCGCCGCTCACCCAGAGTCCCTCAACACCTCTCGACTCGCCACTGTCGGACACATCGAAGCGTGTGGCCGACCACGCAAACAGACTCGAGAAGATTTCCGGGTGGTTCTGGAGATTCGTCCAGATGGGACCCGTGAGCATCGCGTGACGCGATGAAAAATTGCCGGTGCGCCCATGCGTGGCGTTACCGATCCGAACCTCCACGAACTCCTCTGGCCTGCTCACAGGAAGCGATCGCAACACCACCGCGTCCAGCAGTTCGAAGAGGGCCGTGTTGGCCCCGATGCCCAGCACGAGTGACAAGAGCGCGACGGCCGTGAAGGCTGGGCTTTGGCGGAGGAGACGAAGGGCATACCGGAGGTCCTGCCACACCGTCTCGGCACGTTGCAGAGTGTTCATGCGGTAGATCTCCTCACGCACCAAGGTGACGTTGCCGAGCTTTCTGTAGGCCGCGGCCCGCGCGTCATCGGGCGCCATGCCGCGGGCGAGGTTGTCGTCGATCTCATGCTCGAGGTGAGCCTTCAGTTCACGGGCCCGTTCGTCGTCCCACGCACTACGCAGGAGGAAGCGCTGCCAACTCATGCTTTCCGGCTCGAGCGCGCCGGTCGCAGAATGCGGTCCACGGCGGCCGCGAGAAGGGCCCAGCGACCCGTCTGATGAACGAGTTGGCGGTGGCCGACCCGAGTCAATCGGTAGAAACGCGCCCGCCGGTTATTGTCCGAGAGCCCCCAGAACGACGAAATGAATCCGCGATCTTCGAGACGATGAAGCGCGGGGTAGAGCGAGCCGTGCTCCACCTGGAGCACATCATCCGACCGCCGTTCAATGGCATGCGCGATGGTATGTCCGTGCGCGGGGCCAAGCACCAGCGTTCGAAGGATCAAGACATCAAGGGTGCCTTGGAGGAAATCTTCCTGCATGGGGGACGTGCCGCGTTTGCCCACCCGGTCATGCTACTCCACTAGATCATCTTCTGGAAGCCCCCGCTCTGGCCGTCCGTCATCCGCCTGGTGCGATTCGGTCCCCTGGTCGGTTAGTCGCCGCGCAACGCCGTTACGGGATTGACTCGAGCGGCGCGCCATGCCGGTCTACTGACCGCGAGGAGCGCCACCGCCGCGACGAGTCCGACGACCCTCGCGATCGTGATGCCATCGAGAGGAGTGACGCCGTAGAGGAGCCCTCGAAGCGCGCGAGCGACCAGGGCAGCACCGGCGAGTCCAATCGCGCCGCCCAGCGCTGACAGGACACCGCCTTCTCGAATGACCAGGCGGATGACGCCGGCAGCGGAGGCGCCCAACGCGATTCGCACGCCGAATTCCTGCGTACGGTGCGAGGTGAGGTACGCGAGGGTGCCGTAGAGGCCCACCCCAGCCAGCAGCAGGGCGGCAGCGGCAAACGCTGACAAAACGAGCATCGTGAAGCGCGTATCGTCGATTGACGCCTCGACGATGTCGGTCATGGGCCGAATGTCGAACACCGGACGGCCCGGCGCAAGCGATTCGACGGTCTGTTTGATCGCCGGCCCGATCGCCGCGATCGGCGCCCAGGTCTTGACGACGAGCGTTTCCTCGATCTCGTACACGGGATACGGCACGAACATCGTCGGCGCGCCCTGATCGCGCACCGCGCTGGTCCGAATGGGCGCCGTCACACCCACGACTTCCAACGTCTGGGTCTCGCCGATCGCGAGGCGTTTGCCGAGCGCGTTCCCGCGCCACAACTCGGCCGCGAGCCGCTCGTCCACGATGACGACCTGACGACGCTGCATGACGTCGTCGTTGGTGAAGTCGCGGCCCGCGCGGAGTGGGATGCCCATCACCGCGAAGTAGCCACGCATGATGCTTTGCTGCGTGCCGATCGATGGCTGCGCATCCACGTCGTCTCGCCGCCAGTAGCGCTGAGTGGTATGCGCCGGCGCGAAGGGCAGGGGGCCGCCGATGCTGACCGCGTCCACGCCGGGAAGCGCGCGGACGCGGGCGATCGCCTCGAGGTAGAACGCGGAGCGGCGATCGATTTCCGGAAAGGCCTGGAGGCTGAGCGGGACGCGCGCCGTCACCACGTGTGAGGGATCGAAGCCGATTGGCGCTTGCAGGAGATTGCTGAATGTCCGCAGCATGAGCCCCGCGGCGACGAGAGGCACGATCGACAGCGCGACTTCCGCGACGACGAGTCCGCGTTGCAGCGTGCGGGAGGCCATCATCGTGGATCCGCCCCGGCCGGAATTGAGCGGTTGACCGAGCGCGTCCCTGGTGAAGAAGAGCGCCGGCACGAGGCCGAAGAGCACGCTGCACGCCAAGGTCAGCCCGACGGTCCACCACACCACCACGCCGTCGATGGCGATCTGGGACTGCCTGGGCAAGTGGACCGGCCGAAGCCAATCGAGCATGCCGATGCCGGCGCGCGCCAGCAGCAAGCCGCACACGCCGCCGAGGACGGTGAACACCAGATTCTCCGCGAGGAGCTGCCGGACGAGCCGAAGCCGCGTGGCGCCGAGTGCGCGGCGCACCGCCAGTTCGCGCTCGCGGGTCTTGGCCCGCGCCACCATCAGGTTCGCGACGTTGACGCACGCGATGAGCAGCACGAAGCCCACGGCGACGCCGAGCGCCATCAGCGCCGGCCTGACGTCGCGCGTGACCACGTCGCGCAACGAGCGGATCGAGAGACGCAGCTGGTTGTCCGGGTAGGCGCCTGGATGCTGCCTGACGAAGGCGGCGGCGAGTGCGTCACACTCGGCTTGGGCCTGCGCAAGCGTCGTGCCCGGCGCAAGTCGCCCGACGAGCGTGGATCCTCGAAACGCTCCGGCCGGCGTGAAGTCTATCGGCAGCCATACGTCAACGCGCTCCTCCACGTGGTCCGTAGGCGGCAGGTAGACCCGAAAGTCGGGCCGCGTGACGCCGACCACCTGCACGTCGAAGTTGTTGACCGTGAGGTGGCGGCCAATGACGTGGGCGTCTCCCTGGAACCGACGCTGCCACAGCTCGTGACTGATCACGACGCCGAGTACGACCACGCCGCGCGCGTCTTGCGTGTCGACGAGCGTGCGCCCGAGCGCCAACGGCCTCGCGCCGAGGAGCGGCAGGACGGCGTCGGTCACCCGGGCGGCCGCGACGCTCTCCATGACGCCGTCGACGGCGACGCTGGCATCGCGGCCCCCGACCTCTGCGAGATCGGAGATCAGGTGACTGGCCTGTCGCAGGTCGAACGTCGCGCCGGACGACTCGTACGCGTTCGGCAGGTCCCGCGTGTCCGCCTCGATCGCGACGATCCGGCTGGCATCGGGGTAGGGCAGCGATCGCCAGAGCACAGCGTGGATCACGCTGAAGATCGCGACGTTGATGCCGATCCCCAACGCGATCGTCAGGATGACGACGAGCGCGTAGCCGGGTGACTGCCAGAGGACGCGGCAGCCGTGCCGGGCGTCGCGCACGGCGGTGGCGAGCGTGAATCCCACGCGAACCTCGCGCACGCGCTCTTTGATCTGCTCGGTGCCACCGATGTCGACGAGGGCCGCTCGGTGCGCGGCCGCGGGCGTCAGCCCGCGGCGCTCGTGTTGCTCCGTGAGCGTGTCCACATAGGCCCGAAGTTCGTCGTCCAGATCGTCTTCATGCCTCGACTGCCCCCTGAGCGAGCGGAGTCTAGCGAGAAGGGTGCGCAACACGGACATGGCCTAACCGAGGAGCGAGGTGGCGGGATGAGACATCAGTCGAATGTCTATATAGAACATCTATATCATAACGCAGACGAACTTCGAATAGCCTGCGTCATCGAGAAAGCGCTGAAGCGTCCGTTGCCGCACAACATCACGCGCCGAACGAGGCCGGCTGTCTGCATGCGGGCAGGTTGTGCCATGCGAAGGGGCAGTCTCCGCAAACCCCTCGTTGACAGCGCCTCCCTTTGGCCCGAACATTCTTCGCAGCATCCCGGGTCTGACCCCGGTCTGACCATGTCTTTTCTTCAGGACTTGCGCTACGCCATTCGCACGCTGCGCCGCAGCCCGGGACTGACCCTCGTCATTCTCGCGTCGTTGGCCATCGGCATCGGCGCCAACACCGCCATCTTCAGCGTCGTCAACGCGCTTCTGCTGAAGCCGCTGCCATATCCCGATCCCGACCAGCTCGCCGTGCTGTGGCTCCGGTCACCCGGCATCAACATCCCGCAGGATTGGCCGTCGCCGGGGGAGTACATCGACATCCAGAACGAGAACCACTCGTTCCAGGAGATGTCGATCTCGCAGGGACAAAGCGGCACGCTGATGATTGGCGACCAAGCCCAGCGCGCCGAGGCGCTGCTCACCTCGTCGACCCTCTTCCACATGCTCGGCGCGAAGCCGCTCTACGGACGGCTCCTCAGGCCGGACGAAGACAAGCCGGGGCAGCCGCCGGTCGTGATCCTAAGCTATCCCTTCTGGAAGGGCGTCTTCAACGCGGACCCGAATGTCGTCGGCACGGTCGTGACGATCAACAGCGTCGGCGCGGGCGGCGGTGACGCGAAGAATCAGGTCGAAGTCGCCGGCGTGCTGCCGTCGGACTTCCTGATGAACGACGAGATCATGCCGACCGTCGCGAGCATCCGGCAGATGGACGTCTTCCTGCCATTGCCGTTCGGCGCGGATGCGGCTCAGCGTCGCGGCGACGAGAATTTCAACGTGATGGCACGGCTGAAGCCGGGCGTGACGATGGAGCAGGCGAGAGCCGACGTGGCCGCGATCGCCGCCAGAATCCGGGACCAGGACAAGCGAGACCGTAGCTTCACGGTCGACGTCGTGTCCCTTGTCGAGTCCGTCGTCGGCAGTGTGAAGATGGCGATCCTGGTCGTTCTCGGGTCGGTGACGCTGGTGCTGCTCATCGCCTGCGCCAACGTCGCGAATCTGCTGCTCACGCGCGCGACCGATCGGCAGAAAGAGGTGGCCGTCCGGATCGCGCTCGGCGCCAACTGGCAGCGCTTGGTGCGGCAGCTCCTGACCGAAAGCACGCTGCTCGGCCTGCTCGGCGGCACCGCCGGCCTGGTCGTCGCGAGCACGGCCCTCAAGGTCGTGCGATCCGTGAACCCGGGAAACATCCCGCGGCTCGATGCGATCACCCTCGATGGCCATGTGCTGGCCTTCACCTTCGGCGTGTCGCTGATCACGGGCCTGCTCTTCGGTCTCGCGCCCGCACTGCGCGCCGCCAAGGTTGACCTCAACACGTCGCTCAAAGCGGGTGGGCGAAGTGCACAAGGAGATGGCGGGTTCGGCAGTTCGCGGCGCCCCCTGCGCAGTCTGCTAGTCGTCGCCGAGGTCGGCATCTCGCTCATGCTGCTCATCGGCGCCGGTCTCCTGGCACGAAGTTTTGCGCGGCTCCAGAGCGTCTCGCCGGGCTTCCAGCCGGCCGGCGTGATCTCGATGCGGCTCGGACCGACCGCGCGGCAACTCAAGGATCGCGGCGAAGCCATCGGATTCTACGGGCCATTCAATGACGCGCTCAGCGCGGTACCCGGCGTGACCATCCGCGGTGGGGTGTCGTCGCTGCCGTTCACGTCATCGGTTGGCTGGGGCAGCATCAACGTTGAAGGGTGGGCGCCGCAGCCGGGACAAGAACTGCAGGTCGACCAGCGCGCCGCCACGACCGACTACTTCCGCGCGATGAGGATTCCGCTGGTACGGGGCCGCTTCTTCGCGGAGAGCGACCTGCCCGCGAACGTCGAGCTGGTGTGCGTCATCGACGAGAAGTTCGCGAGGCGCTTCTGGCCCGGCGGCGATGCCCTCGGCAAACATCTCTGGAGCGATCCCGCCCACAAGATGACGATCGTCGGCGTCGTCGGCACCGTCAAACAGTACGGCCTCGACGTCGACGGTCGCCTGGTCTTCTACAGGCCATCGCTCTGGGGCAGCTACCAGGTCGCGCGAACGTCCTTGGATCCCGACGTGGTCGGCGCGGCGCTCGTCCGCAAGATCCACGAGATCGATCCGACGATCACCGTGTTCGACGTGCAGACGATGACGGAGCGCGTGAGCGGGTCGATGGCGCGCCAGCGGTTTTCGACGGTGATGTTGAGCGCGTTTTCGGCGTTCGCACTGATTCTGGCGGTCGTCGGCGTCTACGGCGTGATGTCGCACCTCGTCGCTCAAGGCCGCCGCGACATCGGCGTGCGCCTCGCCCTTGGCGCCGAGCGCAGCCGCATTGTGTTGATGGTCCTGCGGCAAGGACTGGAGCTGACGATCGCAGGCGTCTGCCTCGGACTGGTCGGCGCGTGGGCGTTGACGCGCGTGATGGAGAGTCTGCTCTTCGGCATCAGCACGACGGACCTGGCGACGTTCGCGGCCGTTCCGGTCATCCTGGTCGCGACGGCGGTGCTCGCGAGCTACCTGCCGGCGCGGCGGGCGATGTGCGTGGATCCCGTCGTCGCGCTCAGGGACGAGTGAGCAAGCGCGTACGTTAGCAGCGCAGAGAGACGAGCGCGCGATCTCGCGAATGTTCGGCCGGCACACGAAATTGTCGACCGGCGCGAGGTGAGCAGAATGAAGGCCCTCGTCCGCGATGGATACGGCTCGCCCGATGTGCTCGATGTCAGAGACATCGACGTCCCGGTTCCGAAAGAGAACGAAGTTCTGGTCCGCGTTTATGCGGCGTCAATCAACGACTGGGACTATGGACTGCTTCAGCGTCCTCCATTACCGTTTCGCCTGATTGGGTCGCTCGTGCGTGCTCTCTCTGCCAGTGCTCCGCCGCCAGTGAAGATACTCGGATCCGACATCGCCGGGATCGCGGCAGCGGTGGGCCGCCGCGTTGCGCAGTTTCGTCCAGGCGATCCCGTCTATGGCGATTTGTCCCGTTCCGGCCTCGGCGGTTGGGGAGGGTTTGCGGAGTATGTCTGTGCTGCCGAAGACGCGTTGGTCCTCAAGCCAGCTCGGATGACGTTCGAGCAGGCGGCGGCGCTGCCGCAAGCCGGCGTGCTCGCCATGCAGGGTCTCCTGGCGAACGGGCCGCTTCAAGGGGGCCAGAAGATCCTGATCAATGGGGCGGGAGGTGGCGTCGGAACGATCGGCGTCCAGCTCGCCAAGCTGCAGGACGTCGAAGTTACGGGAGTCGACAACGCGCCCAAGCTGGAGATGATGCGCAGGATCGGCTTTGACCATGTGATCGACTACGGCAAAGAAGACTTCACAAGAAGCGGCAAGCGCTACGACTTGATTCTCGACACGAAGACCAACCGTTCGCCCTTCGAGTTCGTGCGCGCGCTCAATCCCGGCGGCACGTACGCGACGGTCGGCGGCGTCACCGCACGAGTTCTCCAAGTCGCGATCGTCGGCTGGTGGATTCGGCGAACCACCAGGAAGAAAGTCGTCCTGATTAGACTGAAACAGAACAAGTCTCTCGCGTATCTGAGCGAGCGCTTCGAGGCGGGACAACTGGCGCCAGTGATAGATGGGCCGTACAGGCTGAGCGACGCGCGGGCCGCATTTCGCCACTTTGCGGCGGCGAATCACCAAGGCAAGGTGGTCATTGTGATGGAGGGACGATGAGGCGACTGAACCATGAGCCGCCGGCCGTGACAGCGAAGTTCGGCTGGCGGTACCACCATATCGGGATTCCATACACACAGCCTCGTGCTCGGGAGCATCATGTCGCGCATCTTGGGGTTCACGTCTCCGGTTTTGAGACCAGTCCCTACGGGATCGAGTGGATCCGGTTCGAGCCGCATTGCCAGGTGCCCGAGATCGTCAAGATTGTTCCCCACATCGCCTTTGCCGTCGACGATTTGGACGAAGCCCTAAAAGGTAGGGAGATTCTGATCGCACCGACCGAGCCATCGGTTGGAGTTCGTGTGGCGTTCATCCTTGACGATGGAGCACCGGTTGAGCTGCTGGAGTTTGTCGCGGCCAAGGCGGCCTGGCTGGTTCCGAACAGCTGAGAACTAGACCGCCGCGCGCGCGTATAATCTCTGTAGTAGTGTAGATAATCTCGGGAGGATGGTGTGGCACGCGACCGCGTCGGCGAGTTCGAGGAGTTGACGTTGCTCGCCGTGCGGGCCCTCGGCGAGGACGCGTACGCCGTGGCCATCCAACAGTTCATCGAACGGAGCACGCGGCGCGACGTGGTGATGGGGGCCGTCTACGCGGCCCTCGACCGGTTGGAGCGCAAGGGCCACTTGCGCTCCAAGTTTGGCGGGGCGACGCCCGTTCGCGGCGGCAAAGCGAAGCGCTTCTACTCGGTGACCGCTCGTGGCCGACGAACCATTCACGAGCTGCGCACCCAGCGCGAAGCGATGTGGCGCGCTGTTGAAGGCACGTCGGGATGACGGCGCGCCCGCCCCGATGGGCGACGCTCTTCCTGCGATGGCGCGAACGGCATCTGCCCGAGCGCGCCGCCGAGGATCTCCGCGAGCTCTTCGAGGTCCGCCTCCGCGAGCAGGGCCGTGCCTACGCGCGCCGGCGCTATTGGTGCGATGTGTTGAGCCTTCGCCGAACTCGCGACGGCGCCAATCTGAGCACGGCGATCGAAGGTTCATCCCCATCCAGGAGCTCTGTCATGGAACGTTGGGCGACCGATCTCGGCTATGGGTTGCGCACCTTGCGTCGAAACCCGGGCTTCACGCTGGTGGCGGTGTTGACGTTGACGCTGGGCATCGGCGCCGCAACCGCCGTGTTCGCGGTCGCGGACGGCGCGGCTTCGCCCCGGTGCGGCTGTTACGTGGTGCGCGCTGCGCGCGTGAGGTACTTCTGGAACGCCGACAACGTCTCGCGGCTGACGTGATGCTCAATGCCTTCCGCGTCCGACTCGGCCACGGCGGCGGGGACGCCGAGTGCGACCAGGAACTGGACCACCAGGTCATGGCGATCGCGCGACTCCCGCGCCACCTTTCGACCCGCCGGGGTCAGAAAGATTGATCGATAGGGCTGCATGGTGACGAGCCCGCGCCGCTCGAGTCGTCGAAGGGTCCGACTCGCGGTGACGTGCGTGACGCCGATCGTCCGGGCGACGTCGGTCTGTCGCGCCTCACCCCGGGTCGCGATGAGGCCGGCAATCAGTTCCACGTAATCCTGCGCCAACTCGTCGGCGTGTTGGCGCCGGATGCGCGCCGAAGGGCCGCGCACCGGGACACCAAGCGAGCCGGCAGTCTTCCGTGCAGATCGCACCGCCGTTCACTAGAGCAGAACGGACGGGTCTTTGACAAGCCGCTTGGTGTAATGTAGCATCTGCTACATTATTAATCCATTGACACATCACGCAGCTTGGGGGCTCCGGCCCCTGCGCGTCGCCGGAGTCGCCCTGCTGCTGTCCCTCGGGCCGTCGGTTGCGGCCGCCCATCCGTCCGCGCCGCAAAGCGACACGACCGGTGGCCTCGCTGGTCAGGTGATCGATCCAGCCGGCGGGACCGTGGCGGGCGCGACCGTCTCAGTTGTGTTCGTCCAAACCGGCTTTCGACGGACCGCGCACACCGACGCCGAGGGACGCTTTTCGTTCCCCCATCTTCAGCCCGGCGACTACCGTCTCGACGCAACGGCGCGCGCCTTCGACACCGTGCGGCAATCGGTCACCGTGCTTCTTGGCCGAGTACAAGCCGTTACCGTGACCCTCCCTGTCGCCGGCGTGACGGCGACCGTCAACGTCTCGGCCGAACCGCCGACGCTCAACACGGCGAATCCCAACACGACGACGACGTTTACGGCCAAGGCGTTGGAGCGGCTGCCCAACGCCGGCGGCGACCTGACCTTCCCCGCCCAGCTCGCGGCAGGCGCGTTGATGAACACCGCTGGGTCGAGCAACGACTTCGTCGGCGGCGCGAACGGCTTCGGCAATTTCGAGGTCAATGGCCTGCCCGCCACGTCGAACGGCTTCATCGTCGACGGACTTGAGACCAATGACCCCTGGACGAATCTCAATAGCGGCCTCTCCACCAACTTGGTGCTTGGCCTCAACGCCATCGAGGAGGTCACGGTCAACACGACCTCCTTCGGCGTGGATCAGGGTCGGTATGCGGCGTCTCAAGTCACGTATGTCACCAAGTCGGGCACCAATGAATTCCACGGCAACGGGTACGGGCTGTGGAACGGATCCACGCTCGACGCGACGGACTTCTTCACGAAGCTGCAGGGCGGCCAGAAGCCGGACACCGAGGTGTGGCATGAAGGCGGCAGCCTGGGCGGGCCGCTTCGCCGGAACAAGCTGTTCTTCTTCCTGGACGTCGAGGCGCTTCGCATCCTGGTGCCCATCGCCACCACAGTGACCGTGCCGACACCGGCGTTCGAACAGTACGTCCTCACGCAGTTGCCGCTCGGTGGTGTCGACGCGATCTCAGGGACGACCTACCCGGCGGCACCAGCTCTTGTCCCGTTTTACGAGCGTCTCTTTGGCTTGTATCGCAGCACCGCCGGCCAGCCGCTGCCGGTCCTCGGCTGCCCGCTCGGTGCCGGTGGCGGGCTGGCGCCAGGGGCCGTGCCAGACGGCGACGGCTGCGCCAACCGGCAGAACGTGACGCTCAGCAGTCCGGATCACGAGCAGGTCGTCACGCTCCGCATCGACCACAACATCAACGCGACGAACCTCGTTTGGTACCGGTTCCAGGCCGACACCGGTCTGCAAGCGGCCTACACGGATCCGATCAACCCAGCGTTCAATGCCGTCTCGCCGCAGCCGCTGTACTCGTTCGTGTCGGGCTACACGCACATCTTCGGCGATCACGTCGTGAACCACGTCAATCCATCCGTCTCCTGGTACTCGAGCATCTTCGCGCCAGTCAATCCCGGGGCCGCCCAGGCGGCGTTGCCCATTGTCCTGCAGGCCAATGGGCCCAACGTGCCGTTCACGACCGTCGGCGGCCTTGACAACTTGTGGCCGCAGGGCCGGAAGGCGACGAGGCTTCAGGTTGACGACGACCTCACGTGGATCAAAGGGCGTCAGGAATGGCGGTTCGGCGAAAGCGTCCGCTGGCTTCACGCCGACGACTACGACTTCGGCGCCGGGACGACGCCGCTTGTGACGTATACGACGCTGCCGCAATTTATCTACGGCGCCGCGTCAACGGCCACGCAGACGTTTCCAGCGGCCCCAGTCACCACGTTCGGCGTCGCGAACATCGACGTCTACGGGCAGGACGTCGTCAAGTTGTCCGCCAACGCGACGTGGACGGTCGGCCTCCGCGCCGCGTGGATGACCAATCCGTCATCACCGTCGGGATCGCTGGCGCGCCTCGATGCGCCATTCGATGCGATCAGCCACGATGTCAATCAACCCATTAGCGATGTCATGACGACGGGACAGTCGCAGCTCCTGAACGCACGGCCGGCGTCGATCTGGCAGCCGCGGACGAGCGTCGCCTGGCAAGTCACGCCGCACAGCCTGCTGCGGGGCGGCTTTGGTGTGTTCGGCGATCTCCTCCCGGCCGGCGGCCTCGTCGATGCGCTCGCGGCGAATCCGCCGTTCGTCAACACGTTTCAGGGAGGGCTTCTCGGCGAGGCCGGCGGCTTGGCCATCGCGCCCGGCGTCCCGAACAGCGCGGTCGACGCAGCCGCCGCGGCGAACCAAGCCTTTCTGCAGGGGTTCCGGAATGGCGAGCAGTCATGCGCCTCGCCCCAAGCCAGTCCCGGTGCGTGTCTACCAGCGGTCGCCGTCACGGCCCTGCCGCCCGGCGGACTGGCGGTGCCGTACTACCTCCAGTGGAGCCTTGGACTGGAGCACGAGTTTCGCGGTCACGTGGTGCTGCGCACGCAGTATGTTGGCACGCGCGGGTACGACCTGACCTATGCGATGCACGTCAACGGGTACCAGACCGTGTGCCAGGGGTGTTTTGCGCCCTATCCGTACGGCGCGCCGCCCGATCCTCGCTTCGGCGACGTGACCCAGTTCATGTCCAACGCGACCAGCCGATACAACGGGCTGCAATTGACGGCCACCCATCGGCTGAACGGCGCGTTCTCGTGGACCGTGAACTACACGCTTAGCCACTCGCAAGACGAAGTGTCCAACGGTGGATTCCTGCCGTTTTCGGCCGGCGGCCTCCTGACGCCCCTGCCCGGCGAACTGTCACGAAGCTTCGGCAACGCCGACTACGATATTCCGAACAATCTGACGGCGTCCTACACCGGCGATCTGCCGATCCACCCGTCACGGCGATGGCTCGCAGCGCTCGTCGGCGGCTGGCAAGTGTCGCAGAACTTCTTCTGGCACTCCGGCGTGCCGTTCACCGTGCTGAGCGCACCCTACACAGCCGACGGCAAGGGGATCATCAACGGCGGAGGCCCAGCGTTTGCCACGCTGGCGCCCGGAGTGCCCGTGTACACTACGACACCCATTCCAGGGGTCACGCCGCCGGGCGCGCTGCAATGGCTGAACCCGAATGCGTTCCTTTCGGTCGTGGATCCGACGACCGGCGCCTGCTACGGCGGCGACTCACCGGCGACGTGCCAGTTCGGTACGATCGCCCGGAACGCCGTGCGCGGCCCCCAGTTCTTCTCTAGCGACCTCTACCTGACCAAGGGCGTCGGCCGCATCGGGAAGGCCACAGCACGACTCGAACTGCAGGTGTTCAATCTCTTCAACCGGGCGAACTTCGCGCTGCCGACCGCGATTGCTGGCATTCCGGGCCAACCGACCACGCAGATCGGCTTCGGGGCACTCACGTCGACGACATCTCCGCCGACGGGCCTCCTTGGCGTCGGGCTCGGCGGTGACAATTCGCCGCGTATGGTCGCAGTGCAAGTACGCGTCGCGTTCTGATCCTCGGCGCGCGCCGTGCCTCTCCGCCGGGCGTTGAACGACTGCGCCGTCTTGCCGCGATTGACGCCGATGGTTTGAATGATGAAACGCTGCCCGCGGGAGGCCTGGACTCACCCACGTGCGCTTGGTCGCCCGGCTGATACACTCGCGCCGTGTCTGACCTGATCCGATCCACGCGCGACGTTATCATTCGCACGCCCGACGCAAAGGCCGCCGCCGACTTCTATCAGCGGGTGCTGGGCTTAGCGGTCACACAGCGCGTCGGAGATATCGTCGGATTCGAAACCGGCACCCTGCAACTGTTCGTCGAGCAAGGTGACGCTTTGCCAGCCGTTTTGGACTTTCTCGTTCAGGACGTTCAGGCAACGAAGGCGCGGCTGGTCGCTGCTGGCTGCGTGGTCGTCGAGGAGAATCCGAACATTCCTCGTTGCTACGTGCGCGACCCGTTCGGCCTGACGTTCAATCTAGGCCAACGGTGAGACGTGCTTCCATTCAAGAGGCCGGATCGACACACGTAATACACACGCGGACATGAATCCAGAAGGCTGTCGTCAATGCGGCGTTCGCTTCTGGGTGTGCTGGCTGCCGAGTGCCTGTTCGGGTGTCTGACATGTGACGACGGCAGAGCCACGTGAACGCTGCTCCTCGTCCCGCGAGACCAGAGTCGTTCCGTAGCGGCGAGCGATGGCGACGTACACGGCATCGGCGCCGCGCAGCCGATGGGTGGCCGCGAGTTCGGCCGCCTGTCGAGCCAAACTGGGAGTCAACGCCACTGCCGTGACGTGCGGCAGGGTCGCCGTCGCATAGGCATACTGACGTGCGCCCACGCTGTCGTCGCTCGCGCGGGCGACAGCCGAGGCGATTTCCGCCACCAGCAGCGCTGGTACGATGATGGGATCGTCGTGCTCCTGGATCGCGGCGAGAATCGCGAGGCTCTCCTCGTGGCCGTCTTCGTGTGGATTGAACGCGTTCACGAACACACTTGCGTCCACCGTGTACCGCGGGTGCTTCGTGCTTCTCGCGCGCGAGGGCCGACTCTGGACCTGTCGACGCGGGACGCGTCGGGTCGTCGCCATCCTATCGGCGCATCGCGGAGAGCAGGCGTACCCCGCTTACGTCTGGGCGAAATCGTGACTCGAGACGATGGCCGGCGTGAAGGAATGCATTCCAAGCGGCGCGGGCGTCTACATGTTCAGCGGCCGCGGCCGGATCCCCGTCGATTGGGAGAATCACGCCAACGGCGCGGCCGCGATGCGTCACGACGTACGACGCTCGCGCGTCTCGCACGTGACGCATGATACGAGCCGCGTGAGTCTTGAGCTCACGCACACCCACGCTCTTCTTCGGCGCTCTCGACACGCTGGCGGGAGCGTCTCTGTGGTCCCTCATGTGACCACATTAAGAACTCGAGACCGTAATTGTCAAGCCCACGACCTGCCGGCCACCTGGATTCCTTCTCTCGTGGAGGAAACTCAATGGAATGCTCGATATCAGAACGCGCCGGTCCTGACGCCCGCACACAAGTGGAGGGCCTTTGCCAAAATGCGGACCAGAGTGACAGGCGGCCACTCGTCCTAGGGCTGCTTCAGAGCTGCTTGGCATACCCGTAGGCGCGCCTGGAGCCGTGCGAAAGCGCGACTTCGCCGGTGGCGACGTAACCGCGGCGCTCGTAGAAGGCGCGGGCGCGGTCGGTGCTGTGCAAGCGTAATTCGGCCAGTTGCCAGTCTTTGGCTCGCGCCTCGAGCGCGCCGAGCATGGCCGTGCCCAGGCCTGAGCGCTCTCGGCCGGGCTGGACGTAGCAGAGCGTCACTTCGCCGCGGTTGATGGCGGCAACGCCGCAGATGTCGCCCCCGAGCTCCGGGACGACGAAAAAAGAATTCGGGTTTGCCAGCCACCGCCGGAAGGCGCCCACGGTCTTATTGCCGAGCCAGCGCTCGAGCGTGGTCGCGTCGTCGTGATGATCGGCTTGACAGAGCTCGGAGATCGACGCGCGAATCACTCGGACGGCTTGTTCGGCGTCTTCGGCGCACGCAGGGCGGATGATGAAATTCGACACGGCGCCGAGCTTACACCCAAGCTTCGGCCGCGCGAACCGAACGCCTGGCGACGCGGACTCGCTGTGTCCGACAGAAGTCCGGAACCCCTTACAGCCTGCCCCAGAAGGCGGCGGCGACGGCGCACAGAATAAAGCCGAAGGCGACCGCATAGTTCCAGCGAAGTGGTTCACCCAAGTAGACGTTCGCAAACACGGCGAAGACGACGAGCGTGATGACCTCTTGGATGACCTTCAGTTGGTAGCCGGTGAACTCTCCGTAGCCAATCCGGTTCGCCGGCACCTGGAAGCAGTACTCGCCAAACGCAATGAGCCAACTGACGACGATGGCGGCGACAAGCGGTGCGGAACGGTGCTTCAAGTGCCCGTACCACGCGACCGTCATGAAGGTGTTCGATACGAAGAGGAGCAGCACTGTGACCATCGCGGCTCAACGTACCACGGCGCAAACGGAGCGGTCATGTGCCCGCGCTCAGGGCCACCCCTTGCGCACGTGGCCTCTCATCGGCCTCGCACGCGGCTCACGGTCCGTCGCTTGGCCCGACCAAATCGTTTCCACACCCCGCACAGAGGTACCTGATCTGGATGTCCTCTCGACCCCACACCGCCGTGTTCCGGCTGCCGCAGACCGCGCAAACGGGGCTCACGTGGCCCTTCGAGCAGCGGTACTCTCGACCCTTCCAGTGCATCGCCTGTCCGCAGCGATGGCAGTCGCGCGGAGCCCGGTCACCGGTCTGGGGAGGCGGCGGCACGCTTGGATTGTAGCGCCGGTTTCCCGCGCGAAGCGGCTCTTGGCGCGCAGACTCGTCGCCGCTCGCGACGCCGCCCCGACCGAGTTCACTGATCCGCTCACCGCGGCATAATCGACGGGCTCAACCACCCGTTTCTTGTTAGCGGCAAGACTTGTGCGGTGCCTCACAGAACGCCGTCTGCGCTGCGTGCAAGCCTGCCACGCCTCGTAGGGGCTGAACTCTGCCGGGACGACTGACGGGTCCGCGTAGTCTGCCAGCCACGTGAAGAACAGGTGGACAGTCCGACGGCCGAGGTCAGTCTTGTCGGAGCGAGGCGACGGGGTCGACCCGGGACGCCTGCCGGGCGGGGAGGTAGCTGGCGACGGCCGCCACGGCGAGGATCACGACGGCACTCCCAACAAAGGTGAAAAGATCCGTCGCCTTGAGACCAAAGAGAAACGTCGTAAGGAGCCGCGACGCTCCAGCACTGAGCAAGAGCCCGATCGCGACCCCGACGCCGGTCAGTCGAAGACTCTGAATGACGAAGAGACGCCGGACTTCAACGAGCCGGGCTCCGAGCGCCATGCGAATGCCCACTTCCCGCCGCCGGAGCGAGACCCCATGCGCGGTGACGCCGTAGATGCCGATCGCGGCGATGATGAGCGTCATCACGCCCGCGAATCCGAGAAGCGACGCCACGGCGCGACGGGCCTCAGCCGCCTCACCGGCGAGCTCGTCGAGCGTCAAAGCCTTCGACACCGGCAGTTCTGGATCCAGGCCGCGGACGGCGCTCGTGAGCGATCGCAGGAGCGTGTGCGGATCGCCTGTCGCGCGTACGACCACGCTGACGCGCGTGTCGGCTTGATTGCGTTCCTGTGTCGACGGTGTGTAGAAGGCGTCCTGGGGTTCTTCCGTGAGCTGGAAATACTTGCCATCGCGCGCGACGCCGATGACCTCGCGACGATCGGAAGATCGGTCGAAGACCACGAGTAGGCGCTGGCCAAGCGGGTTCCTGCCGGGCCAGAGGCGGCGCGCCAGCGGCTCATTGACGATCGCCACGGGCGTCGACGAGGCCGTGTCGGCGTGGGTGAACGCGCGACCTTCGAGAATGGACGTGCCGATCGCGCCGAAGTACCCGGGCGAGGCAATGACATGTTGTACGTAGCGCGCTGGCCCGCTGTCCTCGGCCGCGACCCGCTGATGCCAGTTCTCACCAGAGAGTGGCAGGGGGAGGACGGTCCCGGCCGCGCTCACGCCGGGGAGGGCTGATGCGGCCCCGACCAGCGCGCTGGCGAAGAGGTCTCGCCCCTCGGCCGAGTAGCCGTGCTTCTGCGGATCGACGGTCAGGCTTACCGCGCCATGGGCGACGAAGCCGGGGTCGACGGCGAGTGCCTTCGTGAGGCTCTGCAAGAACAGCCCGGCGGCGACGAGGAGCGAGAGCGAGAGGCTGACCTGGGCGACCACGAACACGCCGCGCAGGCGTGCCCGCCGCGGGGCCGCCGTGGCCGCGCCGCCTTCGTCTTTGAGCACGGCCGTGAGATCCACGCGCGACGCCGTGAGCGCGGGAATCCATCCGAAGATCGCCGTCGTGGCGAGCGCAAGCAGGATGGTCGCGAGAAACACGCGCCCGCTCCACAGGAACGACCGCGTGATCTCCTCCGGCAACGCCCCGATGTGGGCGAGAACCGCGGTGAGCCCGACGGCGCTGGCGAGCCCCGCGGTTGCCGAGAGCAGGGCCAGAAGCGCCGATTCGGCGACCAGCTGACGGATGAGCCGGAGGCGAGACGCCCCGATGGCGCGGCGCATGGCGAATTCGCGCTGCCGGGCCACGTGCTGGGCCATCACGAGGTTGGCGACGTTGGCGCAAGCCACGGCCAGGACGAAGAGGGGCACGATGGCGATGAGGGCGAGCACCGGGCCGGCCTGGACGCGATCGCCCGGCTCGAGGCCGCCGACCGTCGACGACACCGCAACCGAGGGCCGGACCGCGTGCGGACTGGTCGGCCGCGGCAGGCCAGCGCTCACCACGCTGAGGTCGGCTTGCACCTGCGCCACGCTCACACCCGTCCGACGCCGGCCGACGACCCGGAGCCAGCCGGCCTCGCGATCGTCGAGGAGGTGTGGCCGCGGTCGTGGGTCGCCCGAGGCCAGGCCCTCCTGGGCAAGCGGCATCCAGAGCGCGGCCTGCTGACCGAGTTCAGTACCCGTGAAGCCGGGTTGGGCGATGCCGATGACGGTGACCGGCTGGCCATTGATCGGCACCGTCTCTCCGACGATCGCGGGGCTCCCGCCAAAGTGCGTCTGCCAGAGGGCATCGCTCAAGACTGCCACCGCGGGCGCCGCCGGCTGGTCTTCCTCAAGGCGGAACGTGCGCCCGAGGGCCGCGTGAATCCCCAGCACGTCGAAGTAGTTGACGCTCACGACGTTGCCGAAGACGAGATCGGACGACGGGCCCCCAATCGAAAACCCGTTGCCCGCGTACGCCATGACGCCGGAGAGCGTGTGCGCCTGGTTCCGGAGGTCGACGTAGTTGGGATAGGACGTACTCACGAGCGCGCCCGAGGGCTCTTCGACGGTCGTAACTCGCACGAGCTCCTCGGGCGCCCGGCCGGCGCTCGGCCGGAAGAGGAGCGCGTCGAGGAGCGTGAACATCGCGGTGTTGGCGCCGACGCCGAGCGCCAGCGTCAGTACGACGGTCGCGGTCCACGTCGGCCGGCGGCGGAGTTGGCGCCCGCCATAGTCGAGGTCGCGGAGGAGCGCATCGATCCGGCCGAAGCCCCACGTCTCGTGGCTCTCCTCGCGCCAGGTCAGCGGATTGCCGAACCGGACTCGGGCCAGCCGTGCCGCCTCAGTGGGCTCGAGCCCGCGCCGGTGATTAGCCGCCTCGCGCAGCTCGCGATGGAGCCGCATCTCCTCATCGAGCTCGGCCGTGCGCCGCGCCCGCGTGAGATAGAACCAGAGGCGTCGGAGAAAGGTCATGTCAGGTTCAACAGGTGGTCGAGCGCACTCGCGACCCGCCGGTAGGCAGTGAGTTCCTTGTCGAGTTGCCGGCGGCCGAGGGCGGTGAGGCGGTAGTACCGCGCTCGCCGGTTTTCGGCGGTCCGGCCCCAGCTGGCCGTGACCCAGCCCCGAATGAGCATTCGCTGGAGCGCCGGATAGAGCGAGCCCTCTTCGACGCGGAGCACGTCGGCCGAGGCGGCCTCGATCGCTTCGGCGATCTCGAAGCCGTGTCGCTCGCCGAGGCGGGCGAGCGTCGAGAGCACGAGCATGTCGAGCGTGCCCGGGGGGATGGGATCGTGGGCGTTCATAACATAGATAGTCTATGTTACGGACGGCCCCCGCCGGAAGTTCCCCACGCCGTGGCCCGCGCTCCACGCGGTTCCCGACCCCTCACGCTCGTCCAGAACTGGCTGGCTCTCCCCAAGGGCGACTGATTTCGCCCGCGTTGGCCCGGGCGCGTGGCGCAGGCGATATACTCATGAAGACGTATATCTAACTGGGGAGCCATCACATGCAGGTCTCCAAATGGGGGAACAGTCTCGCAGTCCGGCTGCCCGCGGCGGTGGTCGAGGCGCTGGAACTCAAAGAAGGCGATCAGATTGAAATTGTGATCGCCGGTGATCGGGCCTTCGCGGTGAGGCCCGATCGCCGGAAGGACAGGGCCATCGGACGTCTGCGGCGACTGCGCCGAGTCCTGCCTGCCGGATTCACGTTCGACCGCGAATCGGCCAATGAGCGATGAGGGACAAGGCCTTCCTCGACACCAACATTCTCCTCTACACCCTCGGGCAGGATGATGTGCGGACGCCCGTTGCCGAGGCGCTGGTGGCGCAGGGCGGCATCATTAGCGTCCAGGTGCTGAATGAACTGGCATCCGTGGCGCATCGCCAGCTCAAGATGTCGTGGCCGCATGTCACCGCCGCGCTGGACGCGATCAGAATTCTGTGTCCGTCGGTCGTCCCGATGAGCGTGAAGACGCACGACGCCGCGCTGCGGCTCGCCGTGCGCCACGGGTTTCACATCTACGACGCGCTCGTCATCGCGGCGGCACTCGAAGCGGGGTGCGCCACGCTGTATTCCGAGGACATGCGATCCGGCCAGCTCATCGGCGGCCGGCTCAAGATCTGCAATCCCTTCGCCGGGTGACGCGAGTGAGAGCGCAAACCTGACAAGTTCGCCTAGATATACGTACAAAGCGTGTATCTAGTCCCCATTCCCCTGGCGCGTCACCGGCTCACGTCACGGCTGTCGCCCAACTTCATGACGAGGTGCGGCTTGGCCGCATCTGTGGATGGATCGACGATCGACACATTCCCCGCGCCAATCACTGCACAATCACGACTGGCAATTGCGGTGCAAGCGTTCGTACGTGATCGCCAATGGCGGGACGCGTCACCGAGAACGATGGGGTCAGAAGCGGCTCCAGAGATACTGATTGGTGACCTCGTGATGGAACTGTACTTCTGAGGCCTTGATTTCGGCCCCCAACGCCTTCGGGCAGCGGTCGGCAGATACGCTCTTGCAGTCGATGTAGCGTTGGTGGACGTCCGGTCCGAGGAGGTCCAGCATGAACTTGCTCGTCTTGAAGAGCCGGATCGCGTCGTAGATGTTGTCCGGCAGGAACTTCGTCCTCGCGCGGCGGGTCTCCGCGTCCTCGTCGCCGAGCGGCCCTTCGAGGCCGGTCCGCAGGAGCGTGTAGAGCACGAGGTAGGGGTTGGCGTCGGGTGCGACCGAGCGAACCTCGATGCGCGCGGAATTCTCGTTCCCAATCGGGATCCGAACCATGGCGCCGCGATTCACGGCCGAAGCCTTGATTTGATTAGGCGCCTCGAAGTGCGGATCGAGGCGGCGGTACGCGTTGACGCTCGGATTGAGCACGAGGCACATCTCCTGTCCGCTGGCGAGGAGACGATCGATGAACGCCCAGCCCGTTTTCGACAGGCGGTCCTGCCCCTTGGCGTCGAAAAACTGATTCTTGCCCTTGCGCGCGATCGAGAGATTCGTGTGGAGGCCGTTGCCATTCACGCCGGTGACCGGCTTCGGCAGGAAACTCGCGGTCATGTCCAGGCGCGCCGCCACCTGCCGACAGACGAGTTTGTAGAGGAGGGCCTGATCGGCGGCGACGTTCACCTCGGTGTACGAGTAGTTCATCTCGAACTGCGAGGGTGCCACCTCGGGGTGGTCCTTCTCGTTTTCGAAGCCGAGCGCGCGCTGCACTTCCGCGGCGGTGTCGATGAACGTGCGCAGCGGGTCGCCGGGCAACGAATGGTAGTAACCGCCCGTGCTGATGAACTCAAAACGCCCTGTCTCGTGGTAATGCCGCTCGGCGTCACGGCCCCTGAAGAGGAACCCCTCGATCTCGTTCGCGGCATGGAAGACGCTGCCGTCCTTGCCGCACTGGTCGGTGGTAAAGCGTTTGAGCCGCGCACGGACGTCGGCGACGTACGGCGTGCCGTCCTTCTCCATGACATCGGCAAAGACGAGCACCTTGCCAGGACCGAACATGTCGGACGGCAGCCAGTAAAAGGCCGGCCAGTCGATGGCCAGGCGCAGGTCCGACTCCGACTGCTGCGAGAAGCCGCGAATCGAAGAGCCGTCGAATGTCAGGTTGTCCGCCGACTTCAGCAGAAACTTCTTGTCATAGTCCAGCATGTGCAGCCGGCCCTCGAGGTCGGCGAAGCACACGGTGACCGCCTTGATGCGGCCTTCGTCCGTCAGGGCCTTTACCTGCTGCTCGCGCGCCGCGTGCGCCGGCCTGCCCTTGACGCGCGCCGCCTTTGCGGCGAGGTTCAGGTCGGCGAGCTTGTCGTACGGAATCTCGAGGAAGTCACGAAGTGGGGCGGCGGGCATCGGCAAGCCTCCAGGCAGACGCGAATTTAATAAGTTGCTCTATTTTTATAATAATAGCATTATTTTTAATATTAAACAACATCACATTTAATATACATCATACATTCTTAGTAGCATTCAGGCGGGGCGTCAGCACGGCGGGCCGGTGCTGTCGAAGCGAACCGTATGAGCACAGCGTCGGATCCCGCGCGCCGATGGAGGACACGGCCTCTTTCGGGCGCCTTCGCTATCGTGGTGGTGCCGCCCTTCGCCGGTCGAGAAGGGCGCGACCTGATGGACTAACGCCGACGATGCAGCGCCCGCCGCGGTCTTCGCGCGTCAGGAGTCCGCGGTCATTGGCATCTTCCCAGACGGGAAGCTTCGGGCAGGACGTGCGCCACGCCTCTAGGACCTCTTCGTAGCTCCGCTCGCGGGCGGCCAGCCACTCCAGGAGGTCGAGGATAAGAGCTTCAACGACGGTGTCGGCCACGGCTGTTCTTCTTAGCTCTCGCTCGGCACCGATTGACTCGACTGCTTCACGAGAACCAAACGGGATTGGTCAGCACACGCTGCGCTCAGCTCTCGCGGTGCCCTCGCAGCAGCATGTCCATGGCGTGCTCCATCGAGCCGGCCGGGATGATGTCGCCGCCGTTCACGAAGAAGATTTCGTCGGCGTTCGCAATCGTGTTCAACCGATGCGCGATGATGACCTTCGTGGTCTCGGCGGGGAGACGATCGAGGATGCTTTGCAGCACCTGCTCGGTGATCGTGTCGATGTTGGCCGTCGCTTCATCCAGAATCAGCAGTTCGGGCTGTCGCAGCGCGGCGCGTATGAACGCGACGAGCTGCTTCTGTCCGAGGCTCACGCCGTCGCCGCTCGAGGTGACCTTCGTCTCGAGTCCCTGATCGAACCGTTCGAGGAGCTCGCCGAGGTGGTGCTCCTGAAGCACGGCGCGGAGCCGCTCGCTCGAGGCGGCGGCGTACGTCTCGTGGCCGTACACGATGTTCTCGCGCACGGTGCCCGTGAAGAGAAACGGCTCCTGGAGGATGAAACCAATCTTGCGCGCGCGATCCTCAGCCGTGTAGGTTCGGACGTCACGGCCGTCCAGCCGCACGACGCCGGTTCTGGGATCGTACAACCGCGCCATCAGCGACGCCGTCGTCGTCTTGCCGCCGCCGGTCGGACCGACGAGCGCGTAGGTCTTGCCGCGCTGAAGTTCGAGTGTGGCGTGCCGGAGGATCTCCTGGCCCTCGACGTAACCGAATCCCACGTCCTCGAACGCCAGAACGGCCGGGGCTGTGGAACGCCCGGGCGCAGGCGCGAGCGCGAGCGTCGGCAGGTTCGGCTCGAGCGCCAGCACCTCGGAGATTCGGTCGACGGCGGCGAGCGCCAGTTGCAGAGACGCCCACAAGGTCGCCAACTGTCGAAGCGGCATGTAGAAGCTGTTCACGTAGAGCAGAAAGCCGATGAGCAAGCCGACCGTGGCCTGGCCCAGCACGATGAGATGGATCCCGTAGGCGAGGACGATGACTTGCGCAAGGCTCTGTGCGAGGCCGTAGACAGGAAGAAACACGCCACTGGCCAGCCCCGCATCGACGGCCGATCGGAAGTTCTGCTCGTTGGCGCCATTGAACCGCGCGCGAAAGTAGTCGGCTCGGTTGAACGCGACGATGACCTTGAAGTTGTTCAGGCTTTCCTGGATTTCGGCGCTCATCGCGCCAACCGACTGCAGATTTCGCACGTTCCGCCGTTTGACCCACGGAGAGATGGCGCGGGTTACGACGAACACGCCCAGCGCCGGCGTGAGCGCGGCCACGCCCAGACGAGGGCTGAGGCTCAGCAGAAAGATGCCCGCGCCCGTCATCATGAAGGCGTTGCCCGCGAACTGCACGAGCGCCTGCGAGAAGAACTGATTGAGTTTGTCGGTGTCGCTGTTGACGCGCGAGATGAGGTCGCCCGTCTTGTTCTGGTTGAAGAACGCCACGGGCAGCGACTGGAGCTTCGCGAAGAGCGCGTTCCGCAGGTTGAACAGCACGCGCCGGCCGACCGTGCCCATCCGTTGCGTCTGGAAATAGCTCGATGCGAGACCGCACAGATAGATTCCGAGGAGCACGCCCGCCGATTCCAGGACGCCCCGGAAGTCGCGATGCTGGATGAACACGTCCACCGTGCGGCCAATGATCATCGGCCCGAGCAGTCCGGCCACCGACGTCACGGCCACGGCCACGAGTGCCTGCACGACGAGCGGCCCTTCGCCCGCCATGACCGGGCTCAGCCGACGGATCGCGGCGACGATGCCGAGCGACGGCGCGTCGTGCGTGCGGCTACTGAGCCGGTACGAACTCGTAGTGGCTGGTGCTGCGCTGGGAGTCATGAATCTGAACGTATTCCGGTGAGGTCTCGAGCAGGTGCCGGTGCGTCCCGCTGGCGAGGACCTCGCCCTCCATCAGGAGGATGATCTGGTCGTACTCTTCGACCGATCTGATCTTCTGCGTCACGGAAATCAGCGTCAGGTCCGGGTAGTTGCGCCGGATGTTCTCAAGAATCGCGTGTTCGGTCGTCGTGTCCACGCGGGCCGTGAAATCGTCGAGCAGGAGCACCCGCGGGTTGAGCGCCAGCGCCCGTGCGAGCATCACGCGCTGCTTCTGGCCGCCTGAGAGGCTCGTGCCGCGCTCGGAGACGACCGTGTCGAGCTGCTGCGGCAGCGACGCGATGAACTGGTGGAGCTCGGCCGTCTGAATCGCTCTCCTGAGGGCGCTGTCGTCGACGTCGGCGCTGAAGGCGATGTTCTCGCGCAGGGTGAGGTTGAAGAGCACGCTGTCTTGAAACACGAGTCCGACCTGCCGGTGGAGCGCGGCCTTGTGGTACTGGTCAAGCGGGACACCGTCATACGCCACGACGCCGCTCGCGGGTGTGACGAGGCCCGTCAGGAGGTAGAGCAGTTGCGTTTTGCCGGCGGCGGTCGGCCCGATGACGGCCGTACGCGTGCCGGCCGCGGCGCGAATCGACACGTCCTTCAAAACGGGCCGGCCGGCATAGCTGACCGTCACGTGATCGATCGTCACGTCGCCCGCGAGCACCCTCGTCACCGTGCCGGTGTCCGCGCGCTCCGGCGCGTTCAGAATGCCGGACAGCCGCTGAAATGACGCCGTGGCCTGCGCCATGACGTTACTCATGAAGCCGATCACGATGACCGGAAACACGAGAATGGCGAGATAGCTGTTGAACGCGGTGAAATCGCCCAGGCTCATCGCGCCGGCGATGACGAACCGGCCGCCGAGCACGAGAATCATGAGCGTGGCGATGTTGGTCGAGAAGATGATGACCGGAATCAGACTCGCGAAGAGATTCAGGATGCTGAGGCTGATGTCGCGCGCTTCGGTGTTGGCGGCGAGAAACTTCTGGGACTCGTACTGCTGAGAATTGAGCAGCCGGATGAGCGACGAGCCCAGAATGCTCTCGTTGATCACCTTGTTCAGCCAGTCGATGGCGGCCTGCGCCTTCAGGAACAACCGGCGGACCTTGCGCATGACGTAGGCAAAGGTGCCGCCGATGATCGGCAGCACCGCGAGCACGGCGAGACCGAGCCTCCAGTCGATCGAGAGGAGCAGGATGCCGGCGCCCACGATCAGAAAGACCGATGACACGACTGACGGCAGGGCCTGCGAGACGAACAGCTTGATCGCGTCGACATCCGACGTGAGGTTTGTCAGCAGCCTAGCCGGCGTCGAGACCTGAATGAACGCATGGTCCTCCCTTGAGATCGTCGCGACGAGCTTCGTGCGCAGATCCCGGGCGATTCGCTCCGAGGCGAAGACCTGCGCGACCGTCTGGAGATACGCGAACACGAAGATGCCGATCGCGACGAGCAGCAAGGCGCCGAAGACGGTCGACCGCGAGAATCCCGGCGCCGCGTAGGCGTCGATCGCATGTGCGATGATCTTCGGCACGGCCAGATTCAGCGCGTTGCCGGCCACGGTGAGCGCGGCCATGCCGGCGACCCAGTGCCGATAGGGTTTCAGCAGACTGGAGAGTCCGGGGCCGGCCGGTCGCGCTGGCCTCTGGGGCTGACTGGGCATGAGGTCGTCTTCGCGCGCCGTGCGCCGCGTTCATGACGTTGTACCACGTTGAAGTTCTCTTCTCGCCCCTTGACTTGCTCGCGAGTGATGATCCTGTCGGAAGCGATGAAAGCGAAGCTGGCCCTGGCGAAGTCGACCGAAAACAGCGGCGTCCCGCCAGCGACCCTGGGTCGGGTCGAGGGACTGCACCACCCAGTCCTGACCATCTTGAGTCAGATTCACCCGGGTCCCTACATCTGTTCGGGGGCTGCCCCAAGAGGCGTACAGACCGGCACAGTCGGGTCCGTAGACAATCCGAACCCTAAGGACAACTCGTCGTCAAGATCTCGTTCGACGTGCGCGCGATGGTCTTCCGCAGAATCACGGGAACGACGATCCACCGGTACCGCCAACAGTTGAGACTCCGCGCCACCCTCGAAGCCGTAAGAGACCCACGCGTCTCCGTGACCGACATCGCCGCTCGCTTTGGTTTCCCGAGTCACAGCCATTTCACGCACGCCTTCCGCCGAGAGTTCGCGGTGGTGCCGTCGGCTCTTCGGCGCGGCGCAAGGACTTGCCGCTGACCTGACGCAGGGATCGAGCAAGATTCGTATAGACCCTTCGACGGTCGTTTCGTAAGCTGCCGAGCAGCGCCTTGTTGTCACATCTGGTAACCGGAGGCCGACATGCGGCCGCAGGTTCTTGACTCCGCCATCTCGCGGCTCGCGCGAACCCCGGAGACCCTGCGCGTGTGGTTGGAGGAGTCGCCCGACGATTAAGTTACCAAGTCACAATGCGAGGCCGTATCGGGAGCTGATATGGGCAACATCATCCAGGATGTGCGGTATGCGTGGCGCGTGCTGAGCAAGAGTCCTGTCCTGACGATTGCGGTCGTCACGCAGGCGTTGGGGATCGGAGCGACCGTGGCGATCTTCACGCTGGTGAACGCCGTGCTGCTCCGGCCTTTGCCGTTCCGCGAACCAGACCGCCTCGTGCGCATCTTCGACGACTTGGGTGGCGGCGGGGCGAAGAACGTCGGGATGTCGATCCCAGAACTGGAGGACCTTCGGGATCGCTCCGGCGTCTTTGAGCAGGTGAGCGCGATCTTCCCGGCTAGCGCCGCCCTGTCCGGAGGCGATCGCGTCGAGCGAATCGAGTTGCTCGTTACTCATCCCAGCTACTTCGAAATGCTGGGTGCAAGAGCGGCGCTCGGCCGAGTCTACAGTCAGGCGGATTGGGTCCCGGGGTATGCCGACGTGGTGGTGATAAGCGACGGCCTCTGGAAGCGAGAATTCGGCGGCGATCCACACGTCATCGGGCGGCGGATCCGCGTGGAAGGGGACGGCTACACCATCATCGGCGTCATGCCCCCTGACTTTCGTCATCCAGGGGAGACGTTCGCGGGAGATGTTGAACTGTGGTCGGCGGCAGGGTTTCGCGGTGACCCGTTCCCGGCGGTCCCGAGCCGCGCTCTACATTTCCCAGGAGCCATGGGACGGCTGAAGCCAGGTGTGACGCTGAAGCAAGCGCAAGGGCGCTTGGATACCCTTGTCGCGCAGTTGCAGCAGACCTATCCGACGGATTATCCAGCGCAATCGCGCTGGTCGCTCAGGCTCGAATCGGTGCAAACCAGCTTAACTGGCAATGTACGTCCTACACTCGTTGTCCTGCTTGCCGCCGTCAGCGTCCTTCTCGTGATGGTGTGCGTCAACATCGCCAGCCTGCTGATCGCGCGTTCGTCCGCCCGCACACGAGAATTCGCAATTCGGCAGGCATTGGGAGCATCAGGTGGGCGGCTCGTCCGCCAGGCACTCACAGAGTGTGTGCTCATCTCCGTGGCGGGTGGTGCGGCCGCGATTCTCGTTCTGCAGTTCGCCCAGACGTCCCTGCTCGCGTTGGTGCCGGCGGACGTGCCACGCCTGGCCGAGGTCCATTCGGATTGGCGCGTGTTCACGCTGGCGGTGGTCCTCTCCATTGTTACGGGGGTACTGTTTGGTCTCGCACCGGCTGCCTACGCCTCGGCGACCGATCCGAATCGCGACTTGAAGGAAGGTGGCCGAGTCGGCGGGAGACCGAGCGTTCGTCAAACGCGTTCTCGCGCTGTTCTCGTGATGCTTGAAGTGGCAGTCTCGGTCGTGCTGTTGATTGCCGCCGGGCTCTTAATCCGGAGCTTCTCCACTATGCTGCAGCAGCGGCCGGGTTTTGAACCAAGCGGTCTGACTGTGGGCCAGGTCTGGATTCCGAATCCTAACGACCCGAAGGCGGCTCGATACCGGACGTCACCGCAACGAGCCGCCTTGGCCCGTGCGCTACTTCGACAAATGGAGGCGCTGCCGGGTGTCGAAGGGGCCGCGATTGGGCTGGCCAACGATGTCCCGTTCCTGAGCAACCTGAGAAATCCGGTTGCCATCGCATTTCCCGATGACGCGACGACGTTGCAAGGCGACCGAGCGGCGATCCTCGGCGCCGTGAGTCCCAGCTATTTCGAGGTGCTCAGAATTCCCCTTCTGAAGGGTCGCGCGCTCACGGACCATGATGCGGAGACAACGGCAAAGGTTGTGGTCGTGAATGAGTCGTTTGCACGCGCATTTTCGCTGACCGGCAGGAATGTCATCGGGCGGTCCGTGCGCATTGGCGGGTTGGGGGAATTTGAAATCGTCGGGGTGGTTAGCGATGTCCGCGATCGAGGGCTGGATGTGGCGCCCGCGCCGCGTGTCTATGCCTCCATTTTTCAGGCCTCCAGGACTTTTTATATGGCCGTCTTTCTGCGCCCTCGGTCAGACCCGGGCCCGGTGAAAGAGACGCTTGCTCAGGCCGTGCACAACGTCGACGCCGAGCTGCCAGTGTTTGGAGTGAGGACGATCGCAGAGATGATGTCGGCATCGATGGCCCGGCGACGATTCTCACTATTCTTGATGTCAGCCTTCGCGGCGGTCGCGCTCCTCCTCGCCGGGCTCGGGATTTATGGTGTCATGGACTTTGTTGTGAGCGAGCGAACCCCAGAGTTTGCCATTCGCTCGGCGCTCGGCGCCCGACCGCGCGAGATCCTGATGCTCGCCCTTCGCCCTGGACTGGTGCTTGCCTCCACCGGAGTCGCGGTGGGCGTCGTTGCCTCCCTTGCGACGACACGTGCGATGTCAAGTTTGTTGTTCGGTGTTTCGGCGGCCGATCCGTTCATCTTTGCCGTTGTCCCAGTCGTATTGGTCGCCGTCGCGGCGATCGCGTGTGTCCTCCCAGCCAGACGGGCGACCGGCCTTTCCCCGATGGAGACGCTCCGAAGCTAATTGGTCTCGAAGGTCAACGTGATCGCCCTGGTAGGCGCCAGAGAATTAGATGCGCTCGAACGAGATTGAAGTGGTTCGAACTCTGGTCTTCGCCGCGACCCCGGCACCACGGTGCAAACTGCTTGCGCAGGAGGACGTCCTGCTTCCCTACTGTCGCGTCTGAGAGGCCGCGGGCGGCGATGTCCTCAAAGAATCGTTCGATTGCGTCGTTGAGACTGGGAATCTCGACGCGGCGCACGCCGATCTCGCCGGACGCTTCCCAGGCTCGCACCAAGTCCCGGCCCGCCTGCCAGGACGTCAGGTTCAGGCTGCGCCGCAGGCGCTCACGGTCGACCGAACCCTGCACCCAGATCGGGCGTGGACACGCCTGGCTACGGGAATCGCGGCGGGGCCGTGCCGCGAACCGGCACGACGGGACATGTCGGCGGCAAATCGCCAGCGGCATGGGGCGGGTTTACCGTCAGTTTGGGACAATCCAGGTACAGCGATATCTCGTGAGTTCATAGTGCTTTATATACAGCAGTTTAAGCATGGTTGAGGCGGCGGGAGTCGTTCTCGTGCACGGCGTTGAAAACAAAGAACTTGGCCGATTTCACTTCCTCTCAAGTCACGCCAATCCGCTCAAATGGCCGGATCAACACACGTAGTCCACACGCAGCCTTGATGCCAGAAGCCACCGCGTCCCCGTCACTCGCTGGGCTCTGATGAACCCTGCGCCGTTACACGTGGGTTAGCCGAACTCTGGCCCCGCCGGGGAGTCGACGATGATCGCCCGCCCATCGGTCAGCGCCCGGACCGAGTGCCGCGCGTTGCTCGGCACGATCGCGGCCACGCCAGGGCGAGCGACCTGCCTGACGCCGTCGACCGAGATCTCGAGTTCGCCTTCAATCACCTCGTACACCTCCTCCTGCGGATGGTGATGCTCATGAATCGAGGCGCCTTGAGTGAATTCGTAGTGCGCGAAGGTCATGTTGACGGCATGGAAGTATCGCCCTCGCCAACCCGGCAGACGTTCGGTCACCTCCTGCTTGTCGACATCAACGAACGACATGGTCACACTCCTGCACTCAGCCTACGCGAACGGCTCGGACATCAACTTGCGCATGAAGCCGAACTGCCGCAGCGTCTCGAGCTCCCGGGCGAGCCGGTGCCCGCCGCGTGAACTCACGACGAGGCGGGCGAAGGGGGATCCGAAGGGGGATCGCTGGATGATCACGCCTGGGCTAACGCGCTCCGACTCGACCGCAATGGTGGCGGCACGACGCGATCGGTGCCGAACCGTCGCCGCAGCCTCGCCACATGATCGATCCATTGAGGACTGGAACGAGCGCCCCAATCTCTTGATCGCCGCGAACGGCGTCCAGCGCGAGATCGAGTTGGGTCGCCTGACCGTCACCCAGAGCACGTCGTACGGCTCCGCGGCCGCGGCGCGCTGGACTCACACGCGCCACGAGCCATGAGGACTACTCACCGAGAGCAACGCTGGGTACGTCGCCAGTGCCTCGGGCCGCACGATGACCGTCACGTTCGCTCCCTGATGGGCGAGCGCCGCCGCCAATAGCCCACCGACGCCCCCGGCACCCAGAACCTGGCGGCCGCTGCCGAGACTCTGAGCCTCCGTCATTTCCGCTTCGTCACGACCAGGCGACGCAGCAACGCGTCCGCGGGCGGACAATCCGAACAACCCTCTGAGGTGAAGAGCTCGACGAGCGTCTCTTGAGGGGAACTCGATCTCATGAAGGGCGTCCCGACCCGTTAGGGTACCGGTCAGTCTAGAGTGGGAGTGCTGGCCAAACCTACACAGATGTTGCTCGAGTCAACGGGCGCTGACAGGTCGGGGCGGAGTACCTCCCGGCCCGCGAGGACTGGGAGAACGCCGTAGGACCGATGGCAGCACACCGAACTCCGCGCGGAACGCGTTCGTGAAGTGACTGTGACTCGGAAAGCCCAGCCCGACCGCGATCTGGGTTATGGTCGCATCTCCGCCCGTCACGGCCTCGAGCGCGGCGCGTAGCCGCAAGTGCCGCCGGTACTGATGCATCGTCGAGCCAGTGACGGCCCGAAATACCCTGCACAAGTGATAGACCGACGCGCCAACGCGACCCGCTAGGTCTGTCAGCGACAGCGGTCGCGCGAACTCGCCGCTCAAGACAAGTTCGATGTCTCGCGCTAGAACACGGTGTCGCGACGACACCCGAGGCGCCTGGCGTCCGCGGCTGGCGGATGAGGCCTGCCGCATCGCGCGCTCGACGAGATCGATCACGCCTTCCTCAATCGAAAAGGGATCGGCCCGCGAGGCCGAAGTCGCTGCTTCGAACAACGCCCGCTGGCGGAAATAGGTCGCGGAGTCAATCGCCACGTGAGACCAGGGAAAGAGTCCGGCATGCTCCACGCCGCCAGAGGGTGAGCACGCGTCGACGATTCGGCACGCTAACGATTCCTCGACTGCAAACCAATCCGACTCGTCTCCTTGTGCCGCAACGCGCCGACGACCAAACGACTCTCCCCGATTGTAGAAGGTCGCTGTGTTGGCGTTGGCGACGAATGACCGCTGGTGCTGCGGTTGAATCACCACGGGCGTGCGAGAGAACCAGACGCAGTGGTTGACAATAGGTGCCGATTGCCGGAATGCCGCGTGGTCGGCGTCGCATCGAAAGGCCCCGACCCGAACTAGTGCGGATTCGAACACCACCTCGTCGTGAAACTGCGGCGCCGGAACCATTCTGGCATCGTAGCACCGGCGGGCTGGAACCGCCGCCCGGCGCAGTTGCGTTGAGCGTGGGGAGCTGCTCGGCGCGCAAGTTCTGTGTAGACGTGCGCGACTGGATTCCTTAGGCTCGTCTCCGGCGACGATCCATCGGTTTAGGCCGCGTTCAGCGCGATGGTCGTAGGGTGACCTCATGATTTCATTTCAGTCAACATCGCGAGTCGTGACGAACTTGGACAAACGCACGCAGACCTCGTCACGCGCCTGGAAGTCTGGTGCGGCGGCTGGCGTTGCCGCACTGCTGGCAACCTCCACCGCGGGTACGACGCATTGAAAGGGCCGCTGACCGATGCGATCGCGGCTGTTCCGGTGAGATGAAGATCAGTGCTCGAATCGCGCTCTGTTCAGGATCGGATCATCGCTTATCTTGACAAGACCAACTATCCTACGCGGCGGAAGCTCAAAGTTGTCGCCAGTATTCTCGGCATTTCGATCTCACAGATCAGGCCTGCACTGGACGCTCTAGAGCGCGCAGGCAGGCTCGAGATTGACCGCTGGAAGGGCTCTTTGGTTCTCAACACCTCAAACCGGGCGAAGGCTCGACAGCGGGATCGGGTCGCGAAAGTGCGGACGAACGTCCCTATCGACGAACTCAAGTTCGAAGAGCCTGCCACCAAGCGGTGAGTTTCATTCGGGCCAAGCGTTCATCGGCCATCTGGCGCCGAGGGTCATCCATCTCTCAAGACGACGAGCGGATCGACTCGGGTTGCGGACCACGCCGGTACCAAGCACGCGACCGACGCCACTGTGTTGCGGTCCACTGCCGCGCCTGGGGGCGTCGCCAGCGCCGCTGGTCACATCGGTCCCGGGCAGCCACAGCCGCTGGGCAGTGTCTTTGATTTGATCTGAATCCCCCAACAAGCGGTGGCGAAGCAAGATCTGTATAGACGCCTCGAAATGGGGCGCATAACCTGGCACAACCTGGCGGAAGAATCTTGCCCGCTAAGTAACTTAAGTAAAGATGCGGCGCCGTATCGGGAGCTGACATGGTTGACCTGATCCAGGATCTGCGTTATGCGTGGCGCGTGCTGAGCAAGAGTCCTGTCCTGACGATTGCCGTGGCCACGCAGGCGCTAGGGATCGGCGCGAACGTGGCCATCTTCACGCTGGTCAACTCCGTAGTGCTCCAACCGTTGCCGTTCCGAGAGCCAGACCGCCTCGTGCGCATCTTTGACGACTTGGGTGGCCGTGGGGCGAAGAACGTCGGGATCTCCGTCCCCGAGCTGGAAGACCTTCGGGATCGCTCCGGTGTGTTCGAGCAGGTGAGCGCGATCTTCCCAATCAGCACGGCCCTTTCTGGCGGCGATCGTGTTGAGCGCATCGAGTTGCTCGGTACTCATCCCAGCTACTTCGAAATACTGGGTGCACAGGCGGCTCTCGGCCGAGTCTACAGTCAGGCGGACTGGGTCCCGGGGTTTGTCGACGGGGTGGTCATCAGCGATGGTCTTTGGAAGCGAGAGTTCGGCAGCGATCCCCGCGTCATCGGTCGGCGAATCCGCGTGGACGAAGATGGCTACACCATCATCGGGGTCATGCCCCCTGACTTCCGTCATCCCGGCGAGACGTTTGCGGGAGAAGATGTTGACCTGTGGGCGGCGGCAGGGTTTCGCGGTGACCCGTTCCCAGCAGTCCCGATCCGCGCTCGGCGGTTCCTCCCGGGAGCCATGGGGCGGCTAAAGCCAGATGTGACGCTGAAGCAAGCGCAAGGGCGGCTGGATACCCTCGTCGCGCAGCTGCAGCAAACCTACCCGACGGACTATCCAGCGCAATCCCGCTGGTCGGTCAGGCTTGAGTCGGTTCAAACGAGCTTGACTGGCAACGTACGCCCGACTCTCGTCGTTCTGCTGGCCGCCGTCAGTGTCCTTCTCCTGATGGTGTGCGTCAACATCGCCAGCCTGCTGATCGCGCGTTCGTCGGCACGCACACGTGAATTCGCGATTCGACAAGCACTGGGAGCGTCACGGGGGCGGCTCGTCCGCCAGGCGTTGACAGAGTGCGTGCTTATCTCATTGGCGGGCGGAACGGCCGCGATTCTCGTGCTGCGGTTCGCGCAGACGGCTCTGCTTGCGTTGGTGCCGGCGGACGTGCCGCGCCTACCCGAGGTCCATTCGGATTGGCGCGCTCTGACGCTGGCGCTGGCGCTCTCTATTGTGACCGGCGTACTGTTCGGGCTCGCACCCGCTGCGCACGCCTCGGCGACCGATCCGAATCGCGACTTGAAGGAAGGTGGCCGAGTCGGCGGGAGACAAAGCGTTCGTCAAACCCGCTCTCGCGCGGTTCTCGTGACGGTTGAAGTTGCAGTCTCCGTCGTGTTGTTGATTGGCGCAGGGCTCCTAGTCCGCAGCTTCTTCGCGACGCTGCAACAGCGGCCGGGTCTTGAGCCAAGCGGTCTGTCGGTCGGCCAGATCTGGATTCCCTTTCCTAACAATCCGAAGGCAAATCGATACCGGACGGTCCCGCAGCGTGCCGCCTTGGCCCGTGAACTACTTCGACAAATGGACGTACTGCCAGGTGTCCAGGGGGCTGCGATGGGGCTGGCCAACGATGTCCCTTTCCTCAACAACGTAAGAAACCCGGCTGCGATCTCATTTCCCGACGACGCGACGACGTTGCAAAACGACCGAGCAGCGATCTTCGGCGCCGTGAGTCCCAATTATTTCGAGGTGCTCGGGATTCCATTATTGAAGGGGCGCGAACTCACGGCCCATGATGAGGAAACAACCGCAAAGGTGGTGGTTGTGAATGAGTCGTTTGCGCGCGCATTTTCCTTCCCTGGCAGGAGTCTCATCGGGCGGACCGTGCGCATTGGCGTACTGGGGGAGTTTGAAATCGTGGGAGTGGTTGCCGACGTCCGCGATCGAGGGCTGGATGGGGCGCCCGCGCCGCGTCTGTATGGATCCATTTTTCAGGCCTCCAACAACTCCCTGTCCGTATTTCTTCGAGCTCGGTCAGACCCGGGCACCATGAAGGAGACGCTGGCTCAGACCGTGCACAACGTCGACGCTGAGCTGCCAGTGTTTGGGGTGAGGACGATGGCTGAGATGATGTCGGCATCGATGGCCCGACGCCGATTCTCTTTGTTTCTGATGTCGGCCTTCGCAGCGGTCGCGCTCCTCCTGGCCGCGCTAGGGATTTATGGTGTCATGGACTTTGTCGTGAGCGAGCGAACCCAGGAGTTTGGAATTCGCTTGGCGCTCGGTGCCCGACCGCGCGAGATCCTGATGCTTGCCCTTCGCCCTGGACTGGTGCTCGCCTCCACCGGAGTCGCGGTGGGCGTTGGCGTATCGCTGGTGACGACCCGTTTGATGTCAAGTTTGTTGTTTGGTGTTTCCGCGGCCGATCCGTTCATCTTTGCCCTTGTCCCCGTCGTGTTGGTCGTGGTGGCTGCGATCGCGTGTGCCCTCCCAGCCAGACGGGCGACGGGCCTTTCTCCGATGGAGGCGCTCCGAGGCTGATTCGTCTCGAGAGTCAACCGTAATCGCCTAACGAGTTGTTCAACGTGGTGGCTTCAGCGAGGGTGCGCATTAACGTCAATCAGCGTGTTGCGCTCAAGGATGCCGCTGACGCCCACAAAGCCTTGGAAGCGCGGGCCACCTCCGGCTCCACCGTCCTGATCATCGAACACACTGTCCACAGGAGTTTTCCATGACCAAGACCACAATTACCTCGCCGGAACTCGCCCCGCCGGTGGGCCCGTTTTCTCAGGCCGTTGACGCCGGCGGTTTCATCTATTTCAGCGGTCAGGTCGGCCAAGACCCGACGACGGGCATGCTGGTGGCGGGAGGTATTGCGGCCGAGACGGAGCGCGTCTTCCAGAATCTCTCGGCGGTTCTCAAGGCGGCCGGCAAGAGTTTCGATGA
>Ga0182024_10003535_pt1 | contig 37072 bp, 39 predicted proteins | sample P32metaG_FD_120480 | JGI IMG/M metagenome (GOLD analysis project Ga0182024, IMG submission 120480) | Permafrost microbial communities from Stordalen Mire, Sweden - P3-2 metaG (Illumina Assembly) | ecosystem: Environmental > Terrestrial > Soil > Wetlands > Permafrost | place: Sweden: Stordalen...
GCTTCGGCCGAGCCCATGAGCCGTCGCATCGGATCGGCGTCACCGGCGGTCGTCCTTCGAGCCGAAAAGGACATCAAGGCCCGGCTGAAGGGTCAGCACTTCGACTTCACGGCGATGAGCGCCGTCTCCAACGTGTACCGCGCCGGCACCGCCGTGCGCAATCACATGGAGCGAACCGTCCTGGCCGAATACGACCTCAGTTGGGTGGCCTTCACGGTCCTATGGATTCTTTGGATCTGGGACACCCAGGAGACCGGGCACGTCGCCGACGAGGCCGGCGTAACCAAGGGGACGCTCACCGGCGTCATCAAGACTCTTCAGTCGCGCAAGCTCATCCGGCGTCTCCCCCACAAAGATGACCGGCGACGGGTTTCCATCGAACTGACGCCTTCGGGCGAACACCTCATCGAGGCACTCTTCCCGAAGTTCAATCAGCACGAGCGCGTCGCCGTCAGTGCCTTGACGGCCGCCGAACAGCGCGAACTGGCGCGGCTACTGCGAAAGGTCACGCACAAGGTCTCCGACACCACGAAGGGCTGACCGGTTTTCATATTCCACATTTTTCATCCGAGTCGTTCAGTTGTCGGACTTCGAGAATCCGTCTATCGACTCGCGGCGTCTTCCGTTGGAATCAGATGCCGCGCGGCGCGAGCTTCGTCGACTCGTGACACGGGAGTGGTCTGGGGTGCTCGGTGCAGGGCGTCCGGGTCGTCGACCGCTCGTTGGGCGATTCGCTCAACCGCTTCGGCCAGCGCCTCCAAAGTCTGAAGGCTCTCCGTTTCGGTCGGCTCGAACATGAGCGCCTCTTCCACGATGAGCGGGAAGTAGACCGTCGGAGAGTGAAAGCCCTCTTCCAGCAACGCCTTGGCCACGTCGAGCCCCCGAACGCCGTAGGCGTTCTTCAGGGGCGTCGCGGTCAGCACGCATTCATGCATGCAGACGCGGTCGTAGGCGGCGGGCAACGTCGCACGCAACCGGTGGCGCAACCAGTTGGCGTTGAGGACCGCGTACTTGGCGACCCGAGTGAGCCCGTCACCACCGTGGACGTCGATGTAGGCGAGGGCGCGGGCCAACACCATGGCGTTGCCGTGCCAACCGTGCACTCGACCAATCGAGCGCGGCGGCTTCACCCAGGTGAAAGTACCGTCGTCCATTCGGGTCGCCTTCGGGCCGGGGAGGAATTCGACCAGTCGCTGGGAGACGGCGACCGGTCCGGCGCCCGGACCCCCGCCGCCGTGGGGGGTGGCGAAAGTCTTGTGCAGATTCATGTGCACGATGTCGAAGCCCATGTCACCCGGTCGCACCGCGCCGAGAATCGCGTTGAGGTTCGCGCCGTCGTAGTAGAGCAGACCCCCGACCTCGTGCACCGCGGCGGCGATCTCGGTGATCTCCTCTTCGAACAGACCCAGCGTGTTCGGATTGGTCAGCATGATGCCGGCGACATCGGGGCCGAGTGACGCCTTCAATTTTTTCAGGTCGACCAGTCCACGGTCATTGGACGCAACGGTGGTCACTTGGTAGCCGCCCAACGTGACCGACGCGGGATTCGTGCCGTGGGCCGAGTCGGGAATCAAGATTCGCCGACGAGGATCTCCGTTGGCGCTGTGATAGGCGCGCATCAGCAAGAGCCCCGTCAACTCCCCGGCCGCCCCCGCGGCCGGTTGGAGGGTCGCGGCGGCCATGCCGGTGACGGCGCAGAGCTTCTCCTCGAGCGTCGCCAGCAGCTCCAGCCAACCTTGGGACAGCTCGGCGGGCGAGCCCGGGTGAACCGAATTGAGACCGGGGTCGTTGGCCACGGCGTCACCGAACTTGGGGTTGTACTTCATCGTGCACGAACCGAGCGGGTACATCCCGAGATCGACGGAGAACTGACGATGCGAGAGCCGGGTGAAGTGAGCCACCAAGTCACGTTCCGAAACCTCGGCGATGTTGACGACGTCGCCGTTGAGATGGGTCGCCGGGATCAGATCGGCCAACGCCGTCGCGGGCACGCCGGTCGTTCGAAGTTGGTACGCGGAACGGCCCGGCACGGACATCTCGAAGATGGTCGGTTCGGTCTCGTGTCCCATCAGCGGCGCCGACGCCGCGCGGCCGCCCGAGAGTGCGCGACCGGTCATTGGCCGATCGCCTTTCGCAGCACTTCGACGTAGCGGTCGATCTCGTCCTTCGTGCGACGTTCGGTCACCGTGACGAGCAGCACGTCGTCGACGTCACCGTCAATCGACGGGTCCGGCCCCGACGTCAGCGCGGCGATCGACACACCGCCGAGCACGCCGTCGTTGGCCATCGTGAGAAGAACAGCCGACGCGTTGTGACCAAGGTGAACGGCGAACTCCCGGAAGAACGGCTGCGTGGCGACGGCCTTGACGCCATCAATCTTCACCAGCTCGTCGAAGAGGTAGTGCGCGCCTTGGGCGCAACGTGTCGCTACTTCGCGCAGTCCCTGGGTGCCGAGCCAGCCGAGTTGAATGGCCGCGGTGACGGCCATCAGGGTCTGGTTGGTGCAGACGTTCGACGTCGCCTTTTCGCGGCGGATGTCCTGTTCGCGCGCGCGCAAGGTCGTCACGAACGAACGACGGTTGTTGGAGTCCACGGTCTCACCAACGATCCGTCCGGGCAGACGTCTCGTCTGTTCGGTGGTGCAGGCGAAGAGTCCGAGGAACGGACCGCCGAAGGCGAGCGGCGTGCCGAACGGTTGACCCTCACCGACGAAGATGTCGGCGCCCCACTGACCGGCGGTCTTCACGACCCCGGCCGCCACGGGATCGGCGCCGAGGACGAAGAGCGCGTCGTTCGCCACGGCCAACGCCTTGGCCTCACTCATGTCCTCGAGCACGCCCAGGTAGTTCGGATAACTCGCCACAATCGCGGCGGCGTTGGAGGCGTCAACCATCCCCCAGTCAGTGACGCCGTCTTTCAGGGGGACTTCGACGATGTCGTGACCGGTGCCGCGGGCGAAAGTCTTGGCCACTTCGCGCCAATGCGGATGCACGCCCGCGGAGATCACCATCTTCTGACGAGTGGTCGCGCCGTGGGCCATGTTGAGGGCCTCGACGAGACCGGTCGCGGCGTCGTAGAGCGAGGCGTTAGGAATCGGCAGTCCGCTGAGTCGCGCAATAAGTGTCTGGTATTCAAAGATCGCTTGGAGAACGCCCTGGGCGACTTCGGGCTGATACGGCGTGTAGGCCGTCACGAACTCCGAACGTCCGGCCAGCATCTTCACGACGGCCGGCACTTCGTGGTCGTACACCCCGGCACCGGCGAAACACGTCATCTCGCTCGCCTTCGCCCGATTGGCCGACGTGTAGCTCGTGAAGAGCGCCGCCACGTCGGGCTCGCTCATGCCCTCGGGCAGGTCGAGTCCCTGGGTGAGACGAACGGCCGGTGGAATGTGGGCGAAGAGCTGCTCGAGCGAGTCCATTCCCAAGAATGCCAACATCTCATCGATCTCGGCGGGCGTGTGCGGTAGGTAGTCGGCCACGTCACTTCGCCTTTCGCACGAAGGGCAGCGCCGTGACGCACGCGGCGATCTCTCGACCGCGCAGCGCCACCGTCACCGGCGCACCCGATTCCAGATCACCGTGCAGCAGGCCGAGGCCGATGCCCCGTTCCAACACCGGCGAGAAGTTACCCGACGTCAGCGTCCCGACGTTGACGCCATCGACCAAGACCTCACCGCCATCGCGCAACGGTTGGCGGCCGTCGACGATCAGTCCGGTCATCAGTTTCTCGGGCCCGCGCTCTCGTTCGCGTTCCACCGCACTTCGTCCGCGAAACGTCTCTTTGTCCCAACCGAGGACCCAGCCCAGTCGGGCTTCGAGCGTCGTCGACGTCAGAGTGAGTTCGTGTCCGTACAACGGCAGAGCCGCTTCCAATCGGAGAGTGTCGCGCGCCCCGAGTCCGGCGGGCATGATGTCGGCGTCGACCAGCTTCTGGAACAGCCCCTCGGCGGCGGCGTTGGGCACGGCGATCTCCAAGCCCTCTTCGCCGGTGTAGCCGGTGCCGGCGACGCGCACTTCCGCGCCGCCGTAATCAAAGCTCGTCACGCGAAAACGTCCGACCTCGGCGAATCGCGGGTCGACGTCGGCGACTTTGGCGCGCGCGCGCGGACCCTGGACCGCCAGGATGCAGCGCTCGGACGTCACGTCGACGCCCGGAAGGGCGTCGGTCACGCCCGAGGTGTTCGAGGCGTTGGGCATGACGTCGAACTCCGTGTCACTGACCCACCACACGATGATGTCATCCACCACGAATCCGTCGTCGTTCAACAGATGCGTGTACTGGGCCCGTCCGGGAGATACTTTTCGCAGGTCGTTGGTGAGCGTTGACTGGAGCGCGTCGAACATGTCCGGCCCGACACAGCGAACGGTACCGAGGTGACTGACGTCAAAGACCACCGCGTCATTTCGACAGGCCAGGTGTTCGGTGACCGTGCCGGTGCCGTACTGCAGCGGCATCTCCCAGCCCCCGAAAGGAACGATTTTGGCCCCTAATGTGACGTGCGCGTCGTAGAGATACGGGCGTCGATCAGTCACGTCAGCCACTCTAGGCTGCGAAAGTAGCCAGAGTTCCGAGCCCGTGTTGTTCGAGGAGCGCCACGAAGTCGCGTTGGTAGACCATGAGTAATTCAACTTCGGGATAGAGCGCGCGGAACATTCGGACCTTCTGATTCTTCTTCGTCACCAGTCGCTGTTCAAGCACCGTCAACTCGATGAAGAGATGTCGCTCGGGCAGATAGAAGTCCGGTCGAAACGCCCGCACCGGCACGCCGTGTTCGTTCCATTCCAGTGGGAACTCCACCGGTTCGTAGGTCCACGCGAAGCCGTAGAGATTCAAAAGACGCGCGAAGGCCCGCTCACTGGGGTGGGCGAACTGGTCCTGCGGCACAGGTTCAAGACTGGGGTGCCGACGACGTGACTCGTCGAACGGCAATGGGTCGGTCACGCCGAACGGGTCTCCCTCTCCGACGTTGCGAGCTGCGACTGACGAATGGTGGTCGTGAGTTCGGCGACCACGCTCGCCAGAGGAACGATGTTGAAGACGCCCTGACCGCCGCGAAGCAGGTCGACGAGGTCGCCGTCGTCACGCGCGAGTACCGATCCGGCGTCGCTCAACACGAGACTGCTGGAGGCGAGATCGGCCCCCAGTGAGTTGCGCAGGCATTCCACGGCCTGTCGGGCGCGATTTAAGGCGACGCCGGAGGTGAGAAGTGATTTGATCACCTTCACTTCGAGCACGTCGGAGTAGGAGTAGGTGCGCTTGGAGCCGCTGCCCTTGGCGGCGGTAATCGACGGCGTCACGAGATCGGTCCGCGCCCAGTAGTCCAACTGACGGTACGTGACGCCCGTGAGGCGACAGACCATCGGGCCACTAAATCCGTACGTTGAAGAATCTGCCATGTGTCGTATCCCTCCCGACCGAGGTCTGTCCAGACTAACCCGACGGACTACACCAGTGTAGTTTGGCCACGCCTACTCAACAAATAAATCTGGGCGACCGAGTGACGGTGAGGAGGCTTCGGCGTGCACGCGCGGCGGGATCCGACCGGCTCGTCGGGCCAAGAACCCGGCTTTCACCGCTTCGCGCAGCGATTCGGCCATCATGACCGGGTCCAGCGCCCGGTTGATCGCCGACGCCGCGAGCACCCCGTCACAGCCCAGTTCCATGGCCAGAGCGGCGTCCGAGGCCGTGCCGACGCCGGCGTCGAGCAGGACCGGCACGCTCACTCGCTCACAGATCAGCCCAATGGCGTGAGGGTTGCGCACGCCGAGTCCCGAGCCGATGGGTGAACCGAGCGGCATCACCGCGACGCAACCGACCTGTTCGAGGCGCTGGGCGACGATGAGGTCATCGGAGGTGTAGGCCCAGACCTCGAAACCGCTGCGCACCAGCTTCTCGGCGGCGGCCAGGGTCTCGGTCGTGTCGGGCAACAAGGTCACGTCGTCACCGATGACTTCGAGCTTGACGGCGTTGGTGTCAAAGGCTTCTCGAGCTAGTTCGGCGACTTTGATGGCTTCGGCCGCGCTGAAGCACCCGGCTGTGTTGGGCAGGAGCGAAAAGTTAAGGCGGCCCAGCAAGTCGTAGATCGACCCCTTCACGTTCGGGTCGATGCGACGCAGCGACACCGTCGCGATGGACGCTTCCGAGGCGACCAGGGAAGCGCCGAGAATCTCCATCGAGCGGAACCCGCCGGTGCCCACGATCAGACGCGACGGTGAGCTCAGCGAGCCGACTTGAAAGAGATCTCCCACGACCTCATCGTACTGACCGTGGGCAGGCAATCATTAAGGTTGTTCAAGTGCAACCCCTCACCGTTCTCACGATCGCGGGGTCGGACTCCGGGGGTGGGGCCGGCATTCAGGCCGACCTGCGCACGTTTTGCGCCTTCGAAGTGCACGCCACCACGGCGCTCACGGCCGTCACCGCCCAGAACACCGTGGGCGTGACGTCGGTGCAGAACATCGATCCCGACGTGGTGGTCGCTCAGATTCTCAGCGTCGTCGCCGACTTCGAGGTGAGCGCCGTCAAGACCGGCATGCTGGCCCAACCGGTGACCGTGGTGAAGGTGGCCGAACTCGCCCGCGAAGGACTACTCCCCCACCTCGTCGTCGATCCGGTCCTAGTCTCATCGACCGGGCACCCGCTCATGGACGACGGCGGGGTCGACGCCTACCGCGAGGCCCTGTTGGCCCACGCCGAGGTCGTGACGCCGAACCTGCGCGAGGCCGCGATGCTCTGCGGCGTCGACGTGAACGATGTCAAGAATCACGACGACATGGTCGCGCTGGCGCGCCAGTTACTCGGTTTCGGTCCGACCTGGGCGCTCGTCAAGGGCGGACACTTCGCCGAACATTCGCTCACCGAGAGCCGCGCACCCGACATCTTGGTCTGTGGTGACGACGTCTTCATCTTCGACGCCGCGCGCGTCGCGACCACCAACGATCACGGGACCGGCTGCTCACTTTCGGCCGCCATCTGTGCCGGCCTCGCCCTCGGGCGGACGCTTCCTGACGCCGCGCGCGACGCCAAATCCTTCGTACTGGCCGCGCTCACGAGCGCCGCCGATTGGAAGCTCGGACGAGGACGCGGACCGATTGACCACTTGGGTTGGGGCGAATGAGCGACGAGCCGCGAGCCCCGCTGACGACGACCACGAGTATCTGGCCCGCGGCGGGCGTACTGATATTCGCCGTCGTCGTGCTTCTGGTCTTCATGCTGATCAATCTCATCTCCGATCAGGGCGTGACGTCCACTCCGACCACGCTCCCCGCCGTCGTGGGCGGCCTGGCCAAGGCGCCGTCGTCGGCCGTCTTGGACTACTGCACCAGTACCTCGGAGATCCCGTCGAACATCAACGACGTGTTCCTGGTGCCCGTCGGCACGACGAGTGCCTCGTCGGGCAACATCCCCAACGCCGGCGCCGGCGACTTCGACTGCTACCAGCCGCTCATCACGACCGCGAACGGCGCGTCACTCCTGACGTTCTACAAGACCCAACTCGAGGTTCGCGGCTGGGCTCTCTTCTCCCAAGGGTCGAGCAAGGGCTCGCCCCAGTCGCTCTTCCAGAAAGCCGGCAACGACGGCTTCTACTGGGTCGTCGGCATCACGGTCACGAGGTCCTCGAGCCAACTCGTGCACTGGACCTTCCGGATCTATCAGAATTCCGAAACGGTCTGAACCAACTCCCTCGTCGGGACGATCGCTTCCTTGCACGCCCAGGACCAGAGCGCGAAGTTGAGCGGGTAGATCAGGTAGCCGATGCGCGTCGCCGACGAGACGCACATCATGGTGAGGAAGACCAGACTCAAGATCGCCAGTACCTGTGAGAGGTTCAGCGGCCAATGGCCGCGCAGGTATTTCGCCATGAAATAACCTCCGACGAGGAACGTCAGCGGCGCCAGAATGTGGCCGGCCGGTGCCCAGAGTGTCGTCAAAATGTGTCCCGGCAACGCGCTGGCCGCCGGTGAGGTGACGCTGGTGAGGCCGAGGGGGAAGGCCAAGACGTTGGACATGAACGCCCACGGGGCACGGATGGCGAAGGGGGTGACCGTCACGACGACGATGGCGCAGACCCAGGCGGCGATTCGCTTCCAGGCCGAACGGTTCCTCGAGTCGCGCGCGACGAGCAACGCCCCGAAGGCCATGGGCCACGCCGTCAGCTTCATCGCGGCCGCCAAGCCGAGACTGATCCCCGCGAAGTTGTTCTGCCGTCGTTGCAGCGCGACCACTCCGAGCAACGTGAGCGCGAGAATCGGCATGTCGTCGCCGCCAGTCGAAAGGAATAACGCACCGGTCGGCAGCGCCAGAAGAAACTGCGCGACCCGGATCTTCTTTTTCGTCGACGATCGCAACAGTCCGAGCGCCAGCGCGCTCGCCAACAGCGTGAGGAGCGACATGGCGATTCGTGGGTCGGTCAGGCCTTTGCTCTTATGGGTCTCGGCCGACGGAAGACCGAAGACTCCCATGAGCGGAAAGTAGGGAAAGAACGACTCGTAGGCCGGAATTCCCGCGATCGGATTTATCAACTTGCCGTGCTTGTCGTAGGACGGGTAGAGGTTGCGGTCCTTGCTGAGGTTCTGGCCCGCGCGTTGAATCACGCCAATTTCCGGCTGGGCTACCCTCCAGCGCGCTTCGAGTCCGAGCGGGATGGCGACCGAGCCGAGCAACACCAGCACGAGCAGCGCGATTCGCACCATCGAGAGGCGCCGGAACCTCACTCGACGCAACGCGAAGGCAATGAAGGCACACAGCGCGTACGGACCGAAGGCGAGATACCCCCACTGCCACTGCGCGCCCTCATGCGAGGTCATGCCGAGACCGAGGGCGAAGACGGCCGAGAGACCGTAGAGGAATGCGTCGCTACTCAGTCCCGGAAGCGCTCCCCACCACGTCACGCAGCGGGTGCGCGCGAATGAGCCCCGCGTCAGCATGGGGCCAATTGTATCTACCGTCGCGATTTCGAGTTGACCTTTCTAGTCCTCTAAAACCGTGCTCGGGCGGCGCATGGGAGCGAACGTGACCGGTGGCAATTTGACGCTCAAGAAATGATCAATGATGCGCGCGCACTCCTTGGTTCGCTCCTTCAAGAGCATGTGTGACGATCCGGGCACGATCGACAGTTGACCCTGGGGAATCGCCTCGTACATCGAGCAGGTGTGCGACAGCGTGGCGACGTCGTCATCACCGGCCATCACCAACACCGGCACCGGAATGGTCGCGAGGTCCGCCACGGTCAGCGTCGGTTGGGAGAACGTCATGATCCGGGTCTTCTCCTCGACCGCCCGAGCGTGGTCCGGACCGTCGGGAGAGTTCTCACCGAAGCGCCGTGCCCACTCCGCGAAGTCGTCGCCCTCGAGGTCAAAGGTCGGCACCGGCAGTAGTCCTTCGTAGTGGTAGTTCGCGCCGACGGCGATCACTCGGCGAAGGAGTTCCGGGCGTCGCATCGCCACCAGCAAGGCGACGTTGCCGCCGTCGCTGTGGCCGATCACGTGAACTCGTCGCTTCAAGAGCTCAATGAAGGCGATGGTTTCGGTCGCCATCGCGTCATAAGAGAACGGCGCGTCGGTATCTCTCGTTCGGCCGTGACCACGCCGGTCGAAGGCGGCCACGCGGTAGCGCTTCGCCAGCGACGGTCCGATCGACCGGAGCAGGCTCGCACCACTGCTCATCCCACCGTGCAAGAGGAGCACCGTCGGACCTTTGCCCTTGGGCACTCGGGCCCAGGTCGGATGGCCGTGCAAGGAGATCGTCGTCACCTCCGTCATGGTAGGCGTCGCCCCAGCACCACTTCCTCGGGCCGTAGTGTGGCTGCGTGCGCGCGTTCGTAGTGTCCGAAGTCGACGACACCCTGTCGATGGGTGTTCGCGAAGTTGAAGCAGTCGCGTCGGACGCAAACGACATCCTCGTCTCGGTGGACTACAGCGGTGTGAACTTCAAGGACGCCATGGTCGCGGCATCCAAGAGTCGAGTCCGGCGCGTCAGCTCGCTCGTCGGTGGGGTCGACGCCGCCGGCACCGTGCTGCACTCGACCGACGCGGCGCTCCCCGAAGGCACGCGAGTCGCGGTTCACGGCGGAACTCTCGGAGTCGCGCGCGATGGGGGCTTCGCGCAGTCCATTTACTCCCCCGCGAACTACATCACGGCACTTCCGGACTCGATCTCGACGCGGGTCGCGATGATCATCGGCACCGCCGGCTTCACGGCGATGGAGAGTTTGCTGACGCTCGAGGACCGCGGCCTCGAGGCGGGTTCCGAGGTACTGGTCACGGGCGCGACCGGCGGTGTCGGTTCTCACGCCGTGGCCCTGCTCGCCGCGAACGGCTACCGGCCCGTGGCCTCGACCGGTTCACCGACGGCGTCGGCGTGGCTGTTCGAGCGCGGCGCGTTTCGCGTCATCGGCCGTGACGAAGTGGCGGACAACCCCGGACGAGTGCTGGCGAGCGAGACGTGGGCCGGGGCTATCGACTGCGTCGGCGGTGACACGCTCGCTCACATCCTTCGTTCGCTTCGCTACGGTGGCGCCGTCGCGGCGAGCGGCCTCGTGGGAAGCGCCGAGTTGTCAACGACGGTCTATCCCTTCATCACTCGTTCCGTCGCTCTGTTGGGCATCGACTCCGTCGAAGCTACGAGGTCTACCCGTGTGCGTGTCTGGTCGGCCCTCGGGGCGATCGCGACAAGGATCGATTACGAAGCACTCGTCGATCGCGAAGTGGTCCTCGAAGAACTGACTCCGGCCCTCGATGACATTCGCAACGGAAAAACCCGGGGCCGGATTCTCGTGAATCCCATCCCGGGTTGATCCGTTCGGACTAACTACTCGTCAGCGACAATCGATCCGACGCGTTCGCCCAAACCGGGATCACGCGCCACGAGCACCGACGCGTAGATGAAGGCCACGAGGATGAAGCCGCCGGCCACCCACGGGTACCAGTTATACGGCGGCGTCGGCGGGCTGGGCCGAGCCAAGTAGTAGAGCGGTACCGCAATCAGTAGGAATCCAATGGCCGGCAACACGGCGTGACGGAATGGGTTGTAGAGCTCGGGGTGGAAGCGCTTGTAATAGAACGGCAGCGCCAAGTTGCTCAGGGCGTAGACCACGAGTACCAGAATCGTGCCGAACGTCGAGGATTCGAAGAAGAAGTTCGTCGCACTCATCGACGCCGAGTTCGCAGCTGAGCCGGTGATGTGCAAGAGTCCCCAGATTCCGATGATGGCCAACGCGATTCCCAGAAACACGAAGAGTGCATTGATGGGCGTTCGTCGAGTGTCGTGAACCTTGCCGATGAACTTGGGTAGTAAGCCTTCTCGTCCGGCGTTGAAGATCAATCGAGCTTGCGAATTCGTGCCGGCGATCAAAGCGCCCAAGGTGGAAGTCATGCCGGCCAGCAACGCGAAGAACAGTGCCGCGCCGAGCACGCCTTTGGCCACCGTGATGAAGGGGATCAGCGCACCGCTCAAGTTCGCCACGTTGTTTTTGAATCCCACCACCGTCGCGAAGGCGAACAGGACGTAGGCGACCAACATGATCAACGTCGACGTGAAGACGGCCCTGGGGATGTTCTTGCGCGGATTGTCCGTCTCTTCGGCCAACGCCGCGGAGTTCTCCCACCCAATGAAGAGATAGATAGCGAGGGGAAATCCGGCGGCTAGTCCACTGAATCCGTTGTGGATGTTCTTGGGCTCGAAGGGTCGGAAGGTAATCGAACTGTGGAACTTGATCAACGCAATCACGCTCACGACTACGAGCACGATCATTTCGAACGCGAAAAATATCCCCGCGATCCGCGTCGATATGGAAATACCGCGAATCATCATGAAGACCGCGAACGCCAAGAACACCAAGGTCCAGATGATCCACGGCACGTTCTCGAGGCCCGACACGTTGTAGTTCTTCAAGATGATCTGGAAGAACCCACCGACGATGGCGACGACCGACGCCATGGCGGCGATGTAGCCGGCACCGACCATTAGCGCGGTCGTCACCGCCGTGCGTCCGCCAAAGGTCTTGCCAATGAATGAGATGAAGCCGCCGGTCGACGGCAGCACCTTGCAGAACTCCGAGAGGGTGTTGCCAAGGAAGAGGATCGCGACGCCCGCCAGGATGATCGTCAACGGCGACGCCAAACCGGCCGTGTAGGCCAGGTAGCCGAAGCCGAAGTAGAAGCTCATTGCCGGGCCGATGTTGGCCATCGTCGCCGCGGCAATATCCAACGGACCTAGTTGACCCTTGCGAAGCCGGTCGTGACCACCGAGTTCCGGTTGCTTGGCCCCCATATAGTCGGCACTGATTGCGTCAGTCATTCTTCCCCCTATATCCCTGTTGAGCCGAGCAATGATCCGCTCGACCAACGTCAACGAAGACGCTTAGGAATGAATGTAGTGGAACGTCGTGCGTCGGTCATGAAGAACGCTCGTATTCCTACCCGTCAGTAACGCGACTCAGTAGAAGGGACTTACCCAGATCTTGCCGCTGTCGCACGGTTGAACCGGATAGGACGGCGTTACCGGCAATGACGATCCGCCGGTGGCGAACTGCACGCTGATGGTGACGGCGTTGTCACAGACCGTATTGGCGGTTTGTACGCTGGAGTACGCCAGGGAGAAGTTGGTGACGGAGCCGTTCGTGAGCGTCAGTGCCACGGGTGGATCGTTGGCCTTCGTCCCGGTGAATTGGATTGCGTTGTTACTCCCGGTCTGGTCGACCAGATTCAGGGGCAGAACCGCGCCGGTCTTGTCCTGCAGCGTCAGAATCGGCCAGCCCTTGATCGAACAGGTTCCGGGTGTGGCCTTCGTCAGCGTGACGCTCGCGTAGACCGTGCCGGCCGCACCCTCTCCCTCATTGAACACGCCCGAAAAGGCACTGCCCTGACAGGTCGGGGCCGCCGCCACCGCGGTAGTCGTCGCGGCTGAATCAATGGTCGTGGTCGTCACGGGAACGCCCGTCGTCGTGGTGGTGGAGGTGGAATCGATGACGTGTCGACTCACGGTGATGATCACTACGAAGGCGACGAAAATGGCAATCGAAATCGCACCACGTCTCACTGACCAAAGTCCTCGGGCCGAATCGTGTCGAGGAACTCTCTCAATTCGGCGACCAGATCCGCTTCGTTCGGAGCATCGGTGTCATCCTCGTCATCTTCGTCGTCGTCGAGGTCGAGTTCCATGACTCGGCCTTCGGCCGCCATCAACTCGTCGTTCACGAGAATCGGTGCGCCCACGCGAAGCGCCAGGGCGACCGCGTCACTCGGACGTGCACTCACGTTGATCTCGTCGCGATCGCGAAGCAGTCGAAGATTCGCGTAAAAGGTGTTGTCGCGAAGTTCAGTGATCTCGGCGGCGAAGAGTTGTGCGCCGAGCGCGACGATGACGTTCCCGAGGAGATCGTGCGACATAGGTCGCGGAGCCTTCACACCCTGGAGGGCGTAGGCGATCGCGGCGGCTTCGGGTGCTCCGATGAAGATCGGTAGTACTCGCGAACCGGTCACCTCTTCCAGCAGGAGAAGAGGGGTGGAGGATCCCACGTCGACGCGCACCGCTCGAAGGACCACTTCAACCATGCAGTGAGCCTAGACCGAGACCGGTCGAAAATTTACGTCTAGCGACCGAGGTAGTCCTGCAGCGCGCGTTCGTAGAGTACCGAGCGCAGCGACGCGACTTCGGCGGCCAGTTCGACCGTAACGCCGCGGGCCTGTTCGCCGGAGAGTCCACTCCCCTTCGAGTGCAGCGGTGCCGAAAGGTCATCAATCAATCCGACCTCGCGTTCGGCGACGCGACGAAGTGAACCGAGCAGGCGTACGTCGACCCCGCGTTCGAGGAGGATGACGGCGACCGCGGCTACTCGCAGGTCGAATTCGGTATAGGCAATCTCGTTGCCGAGCAACACCGGCGCGAGAAGACCGAGCGCGTGGAGCTGCGTCACCATCGCCGACGCCAGTCCCGTGGCGCCCAAGAACTCCGCCGTGCTCAAATAGTGCTGATCGTCCGAGATCGTGTCGTCAACACTCGCGGGTACGACTTTGAGTACGGGACGCGACGTCACCGCGGGCGCCGACGTCGGCGCGGGAATCGAAATGACGTTGGAGACCGCTTCACGTGCGGCGTGGCGAGGACTCGACGGTACCGGCACGTCGCGCAAAAGACCTTGTTCGATCAAACGCAGGCGCACGACGCGTAGCGGTACGAACTCTTCTTGGGCCAGGCGAATCGCCTCGCGCAGGCACTCGATGTCGCGCTCGGAGTAAAGTCGATATCCCTTGCGACTACGACTGGGCTGTACCAGACCCTTGTCTTCGTAGTAGCGAATCTTGGAGAGTTCAATATCAGGGAAGTACTTTCGGAGTTGAGCGTGTACTTCTCCGATACGCATTATTCCCGGATTGCCGCTCATTACGTCGCCTCCCAAAAGACCAGCTTGAACTTGCCGATCTGCACTTCATCGGCCGAGTGCAGCGTGGTCTCTTCAACTCGTGTGCCGTTTACGTAGGTGCCGTTCAGCGAATTGAGATCACGCAGGGTGATCCGTCCGCTCGCGGTACGCGTGAAGATCGCGTGATGACGGGAGACCGAGACGTCATCCAAGAGCAGATCGCTGTTCTCGTGTCGTCCGACCGTCGTGATCTCCGCTTTCAATTCGATTCGGTTGCCCGCTTCCAGTCCCGCGGCGATCACTAATTCGTCACCGTGTTCACCGTTCGGACCGCGGTTGGTTCCGGGGTGCAACACTTCGGCCGCCGTGATCACGGGAACCGCAATTGTCTCCGGCGAGCTGGCGTCGTGCTGAGGCGCACCGCACGACCAACAGAAATTCGCGTTGGCGTTCAGAATTTCCCCACATCGACGACAGTTCATCGGTTTCACACTAGTTAAATTCGCGAGTGGTCGTCAGGGTCAGTTGTTGGTGAGGGCTTGGTAACCCGCGGCGTCGAGCAGGGCGTCGAAGTCGGCGCTGCTCGTCGTCGTAATTTCACAGATCCAACCGTCACCGTACGGGTCAGCGTTGACCAATTCGGGTGCGCTGGTCAAGGTGTCGTTCACCGCGGTGACCGTGCCGCCGACCGGAGCGTAAATCTCCGAGACCGACTTCGTCGACTCGACTTCACCGATCGCGCCGTGCGCTTCGATCGCGGTGCCGACCTTGGGAAGATCGACGAACACCACGTCGCCGAGGGCGTCCTGGGCGTAATCGGTGATGCCGACTCGAATCACGTCCGCGCTGGCTTTCGCCCATTCGTGGTCGTGAGAGTATCGAAGTTCAGAGGGAATCAACATGGGGCAAACCTACAAGATTTTCCGCGCTTGCCGTCCCGAGCGAAGTGCGCGCAACGCCGGTTTCACGTAGCCCCCGAGCACGATCCACGAAAGCGTCAGTCCCATTATTCCGATCACCCAGCAGGCGTCGCGCGCATCGTGCTGCCACGGTTGCAGCGGGGCGTGATGTGGGTTCGTCGTGAGCAGGAAGAGTGGGACGGTCGTCATCAGGGCAAACGTCGACACCTTGCCCCACCACAGGACATCGATGCGCGCGGCGCCAAGGGCGGCCAGCACGAGGGTCAGCACTGAGACGATCAATTCGCGCGCCAACGTCGTCAAGGCGAACCACCACGGCACGCCCGATGCCGCGGCCACGGCGAGCAGACCACTGATCATGAGGATGCGATCGGCCACGGGATCGAGAATCTTGCCCACGTTGGAGACTTGATGCCAACGTCGCGCCACGAAGCCGTCAATCCAGTCGGTCGCCCCCAGGGTGGCCAGCAACCACGCCGCCATGGCGCGGTGATTGGTGCCGAACAGGAGCCAAAAGAAGAGCGGCAGCAGCGCCAGTCGGATGACGGTGATCAGGTTCGGCCACGTCAACCATCCGGCGTCCGATGATTGGTCTGCATTCATCACTGAAGCGTATTACTGGACGCTGGTTCGGAAAATTCCGTTGGCGATCGATTGCAGCATATGTCACACTGGGTGACGATACTTAGCACGTGACCAGCCACGACATCGCTCCCGCTGTGGTCTTCCGTGCCTACGTCTACGCCGTTGATCCGACACCGCATCAAATCGCCATCCTGAGAAGCCACGTCGGTGGCTCACGGTTTGCCTACAACGCGCTGCTCGAACTGGTTAAGGACAACTGGGATGAGAATGACGCGAAGAAACGAGCTGGATTTGATCTTGCCAAGGATGACTTGATTGACACGTCGCATTTCAGCCTGCTCTATCTATGGGCTGAGCTCCGTGACGAATTGGCCCCGTGGTGGTCGGAAAACGGCTCAAGCACTTACAACGACGCGGCCAAGCGGCTGTCGGCCGCCATGGCCAACTTCCGCAAGGGACGGTCCGAATTCCCAAGTTTCAAGCGCAAAGGGCAAGGCGGATCGGTGCGATTCATGGGAAGAGTCGTGCGGCTCAAAGACTCGCATCACTTACGCATTGCCCGAGTTGGCGAGGTCAAGACCTACGAATCAATGCGCAAGCTCTATCGTCACCTCGAACGGGGCACCGGAAGGATCGTGGCCGCCACCGTATCCGAGCGCTCGGGCAAATGGAGAGTGTCGTTCACAGTTCAGGTCACCAGGGACATCCCCGAGACCAGGCCACCCGAACGCATCATCGGTGTGGATGTCGGCATCGCAAATCTTTACACCGGGGCCACCCCAGACGGCGAACAGATCCTGCAGGTCGCCAATCCCCGTCACTTCCAGTGCGCCGAGAAGAAATTGGCGCATGCCCAACGCATTGCCTCGCGGCGCGAAGGTCCGAAGAAGGGCGTGGATCCGTCGAAGCGGTGGCGCAAGGCCAACACCCGGGTACGGAACATACATACTGACGTGCGCAACGCTCGTAGCAACCTCATTCACGAGACCACTTCGTACCTTGCCAAGAACCACGACGTGATCGTGATCGAGAATCTGAACGTGGCGGGCTTGGTGAAAAACCACGTCCTGGCCAAGCACATCAGTAACGCCGCCTGGGGTGAGTTCGCGCGACAGCTCGAGTACAAGACGAAATGGTACGGTTCGACCCTCGTGCGCGTAGACCGGTTCTACCCCTCTACAAAAACCTGCAGTCGATGCGGGACGGTAAAAGCCACACTGTCTCTCGACCAACGGACGTATGAATGTAGGACCTGTGGTCTCACGCTCGGCCGCGATCACAATGCGGCCATCAACCTGGCCCGGATGGGCCTGCCGGGGACAAGCTCCGGTACTGGACGTGGAGGGGAGGTAAGTCCCGGTTGTTTTGGCACCCTGGTTCACCCCGGTGAAGCGTCAACTGAAGCGCTGTTTATTGGCGCGTAGGAGATAGTCCGGTTCAGAACTCGGTGCCGTGTGCTTTTTGTCTTACGCCTTTACGAACCGAGATTACCGGATGAGACTATGCGATGGTGATGGATTCGTCCAAGTACACGTCTTGTACGGCGTTGATGAGCGCCGCACCTTCTTCGATCGGTCGTTGGAAGGCCTTGCGACCAAGGATGAGTCCCTGACCACCGGCGCGCTTGTTGATGACCGCTGTGCGAACGGCGCCCGCCAAATCGTCGTTGCCCTGAGACTCACCACCGGAGTTAATCAGACCGATGCGGCCGGCGTAGCAGTTCACGACCTGCCAGCGCGTGAGGTCGATCGGGTTGTCGGTGGTCAACTTCGAATAAACGAGTGGACTGGTCTTTCCGAACTTCACCGCGTTGTAGCCGCCGTTGTTGATCGGCTGCTTCTGCTTGATGATGTCGGCTTCGATGGTGACACCGAGGTGGTTGGCCTGGCCGGTCAAGTCGGCGCTGAGGTGGTAATCGACGCCGTCCTTGACGAAAGCGTCATTTCGCAAGTACGTCCAGAGCACCGTGAACATCCCCAGTCGGTGGGCTTCGGCGAAGGCCCGGCCGATCTCTTCGATCTGGCGGATCGATCCCTCGGAACCAAAGTAGATCGTCGCGCCGATGCCGACGGCGCCCAGGTCCGAGGCCAACTGGGCCGACGCGAACAGTCGTTCGTCGTAAGAGTTCGGGTAACGCAGCAGGTCGTTGTGATTGATCTTCACGATGAAGGGAATCCGGTGCACGTAGCGACGCGAGATCGATCCGAGCGTCCCGAGCGTTGAGGCAATAGCGTTGCACCCTCCCTCGATGGCCAGGTCGCAGAGCCGGGCCGGATCGAAGTACTCGGGATTGGGCGAGAACGACGCCGCGGCCGAGTGCTCGATGCCCTGGTCAACAGGGAGGATCGAAAGATAGCCGGTTCCCCGCAGTCGCCCGTGATTGTGCAGGGTTCCCATGTTCCTCAGCACGGTCGGAGACCGATCGGAGAGGGCGAACACGTCATCCAGGTAGTTCGGTCCGGGGAGGGTCAGCAGCTCTTTCGGAAAGGCGGTGGCCTGGTGATCGAGCAATGATGACGCTTCGTCACCCAGTAGCGAGGCAATGTCCATGACCCAAGGTTACAAGATGACAACGTCGACTCATTCTGCTCGCCGCGCGAGAACTCGATATGAAAAGCACAAAGCGCACCCTCTGGGACAGCCTGCGATAGTGGACTTCAACGACCAGTCATCGCTCTCGCGACGTCTCCGCGCCGCGCACTCTCTCTACTACGAAGCCTGCGCGTCGAGCACGCCCGAGCCCTGGTCGGCCTCTCGGGGATGACGTTCTGACGGTAACCTCGGCATCATCGCCAAAGTAGGGAGAGGCCCATGTCGCAAGTCCAAGGAACGACGACCGAAAAGTTCGCCGGTCTCGTTGATCACCTCGAGAAGACTCTCGCGAACGGCGATGACCTTGGTGCGTCCATCGCGGTCTACCACCACGAGGAGCTCGTGGCCGACCTGTGGGGCGGCTTCCGCGACGAGGCGAAGACAACGCCGTGGGACCGCGACACGCTCGTGAACGTCTGGTCAACCACCAAGACCATGACGTTCTTGGTCGCCTTGATGCTCTACGACCGCGGCGAACTGGATTTCAATGCCCCCGTCGCGAACTACTGGCCGGAGTTCGCCGCCAACGGCAAAGCGGACATCGAGATGCGACACATTATGAATCACTGTGCCGGGCTCTCGGGCTGGCAAGAGTTGATCTCGCCCGAAGACTTGGCGGATTGGGAACTCGCCACCTCACTGCTCGCGGCGCAAGCACCGTGGTGGGCGGACCGCTCGCTGACGGGGTATCACGCGGCAACCCAAGGCTTTCTCGTTGGAGAGGTGGTTCGGCGAATCACAGGTACGACGATTGGGCAATTCTTCAAGAGCGAAGTCGCCGACGTCCTCGGCGCCGATTTCTTTATTGGGCTACCAGAGCAGGAAGAACACCGGGTGAGCATCGTGATCCCCCCTCCCCCCGAGGATTTTTCCAACGAAGTACCGGACTCGATCCGGTTCCGCACACTTTCGAACATCGACGATGTGGCCGTGGCGCCAAAGAACCGATGGTGGCGAGAGGCGGAGATTCCGGCGGCGAATGGTCACGGCAATGCGCTCTCCGTAGCGACAATTCAGCAGGTGATGGCCAACAACGGCCACGTGGACGGGCACCGCTTCTTCTCGGAGAAGACGGGCGACATGGTCTTCGAGCGTCAGGTTGGTGGCGTCGACCAGGTGCTCGGCGTTGACATGAGTTTCGGACTGGGCTACGGGCTGGCGAGCAGCTACACCCCGGTCGGCCCACGCACCTGTTTCTGGGGAGGGTTCGGAGGCTCACTCATCATGATGGACCAAGAACTGGGACTGACCGTCTCGTACATGATGAATAAAATGAACGTCGGTCTTATGGGCGACACCCGAGGGAGCGAGATCTCACTGCTGGCCGCGGTCGCTGCGATGAGTTAGTCGGCTGACTTCTTCTTTGACACCGGGGTGACCCGTCGCTTGCGGTTCTTACGGGGAGCCAACGTGCCGAGTTCACCGAGGCGGACTTTGGCGTCGTAAGCGTCCGGTTCGGCGATGACCACGCGCGCGAACAGTTCGCGCGCCGAGGTGAGATCCCCGGCCCGGTCGTAGACGTCGCCCAGGGCGTACCAGAGACGAACGTGACGATATGAAGGGTTGCGAAGGTGCTTGGTCGCCCCGGCCTTGGTCAGCAGTTCGATCGCCTCGGCGTACAGGCGTTGGTCGGCCAGCGACGCCGCCATGACGATGCGCCCTTCGGCCAGCACCTCGGCCGTCGGTTCACTGGCCTCGAGCTCCTCGAAGGTCTTGGCGAGCGCGCGAAAGCGAAAGTTCGCCCGGTCACAGTCCATGACGAGCGGCAGATGTTCGGCGTCGCCGGTAATGGTGAAATGTGCGCGCAAGTGGATCTTCGCCATGTTCCAACGCTCCGCGCGGTAGGCCGCGAGCCCGGTCAATTCGCGCACCGGGGCCACGCCCGGGACGGCGTCGGCGACGATGCGCCCGAGGCGCAGCGCCTCTTCGTAGCGCTTGCGGTCGTAGGCCTCGGCCGCCCTGGTCAGCGTCATGACCATCTTCTCGCGCATGTAGGAGGTGCCGATGAAGGCCTTGCGAACGTCGGCGGCAACGTCGCCCGGGAGCGCGTATTTCACCTTGGGCTTGGCCCGGGAAGCGGGCGCGACGCTCGTCTTTCGCTCGTCTTGCACCCAGGTCGACATGCGATCGGGCTTGGTGCCGGAACTCGGCGTGACCTCCATCGCCTGACCGGTCGACTTGATGTTGGCGCCACCTTTTCGCGCGACGCCCCCCCACCCTTGGGCGCGGCCGTAGGAGTCGGCCTTGGCGCGTTCGATCTCTTCGGCGCTCAGCTCGCGGGGTCGTTCCGGGCGCGTCCGACTCGGCGCGCGGTTGCGCGGCGGCAGACTGGGTCGGCGATCACGAGCGTTCGCGTCGTAACGATTGTCTGATCGCGGTGCGCGGGAGCGATCGGTGGGACGACTGCTCGGCCGGGGAGTTCGCGTCGAAGCGTCCTTACGGTAACCGCCCTCGCGTGCCGAGCGCGGGGCGTTCGAGCGGCTCGGCGCTCGGCCGTCACGCGGCGGCGGTCGTCCCGACGATCGATCATTGCGACCGGCGCTGCTTGGTCGAGGGCGACGTTCGGCGGCGCCGTCGCGCTCTTCGCGGTCGTAGCGGCGTGGTGTTCGATCGCCGTAGGTCTTCGAATCTCGGGTGTTTCGGTCGTTCGGGCGCTCGGCGCGCGTTGGGCGACGGTCGGACTGGGACCGATCGATTCGGCGTTCGGCGCCTTCACGAGGTTCGCGGCGCTCGGCACCGCGAGAATCAGCGTCGCGCGGACCACGGTGCGGAGCGCCGCCGGAGCCGCTCGCCGGGCGACCCGCCCCCTTAGGGGCGCCACGATTCGCGCTCGGTGGGCGCCCACCGGAGGCGCGACGAGGCGAGGGATTTCGAGCGGGCACTGGACAATCCTACTAAATGCTCCTCGATGACGAGATTTGACTACGGTGAGTCGGCGTCCTCGATTGGTGGCGTGCTCTTGGTGGGACGCAGTCCACGCCACGGGCTGATGCCAGCGCGACCTTGATCGCGCACCCCGGCGCCAATTACTCGATAGCCGACCGGGAGCAACTCGAAGTGAAACGTGTCACGAATGAATCCCCAGATCCCTCGAGGCTGCCAGATGGCCACGCCCACCGCGACGGCCCCGAAGATGATCAGGTACCACGCGCCGTAGTTCTGGAGACTCTGCTGCAGGACGAAGAAGATGACGCAGCCGAGGATCGGACCTTCAATCGTGCCCAGTCCCCCGATCATCGAGGCGAAGAGCATCTCGGCGGCCCACTGCAGGTTGAACTCGTTCCCCGTTTGGATGAACGGCTGGCTGATCGCGAGGACCGCCCCGGCCGCCCCGCAGCCGGCGGCCGCGACGATAAAGATCGTGCGCCGGGTCGAGGTGACCTTGGCGCCGGAACTGCGCGACGCGACCTCGTTGTCGCGCACCGAGGAGAGCACGAGCCCCATTCGGCTGCGCAGCAATATATATGTCGCCACGACGACGAAGAGCGCCACGAACCACGCCGCCAGGTAGGTGTCGTGGCCCAGCACCTTGAACGACAGGTTGGTGAGTCCCGGCAGGTAGTGACCGGTGCCGCCGCCGAAGAACGCGATCGAGCCGATGATCAACATCGCGCTGTCGGCCACGACCCACGTCGCGACCGAGAAGTACCCGCCGCGCAGGCGAAACAGGAGGTAGGTCACCGGGTAGGCGATGACGGCGCACACGACGACGGCGAGCGGGATCGCGACGAAGGGATCCATGCCCTTGATGGCAAAGTACAGCGTCGCGTAGGCGCCGAGGCCGATGAAGCACTGTTGACCGATCGAGACCATGCCGGCGTAGCCGGCGAGCAGGTTCCACATCGTCGCCATGATCACGAGGATGAAGAAGTTCATCAGGATCGTCACGGCCGAGGCCGGCAGGATCCACGGCGCCCACGTGAAGAAGACGACCAACACGGCGGCGCCGGCGAGGGTGTAGGCGACCGGGATCTGGTTGCGCTTGACGGTGATCGCCTGGTCGACGGGGGTGAGGTCCTCGACGCTCACGACATCGCCGCTTTCTTGCCGAAGAGGCCCTGGGGCCGGATCGCCAGCACGACCAAGAACAAGATGTTGCCCGCCAGGAGCTGGTACTGATTGTTGAAGTGCGCGCCGAACTGTTGGGCGATGCCCAACAGCATTCCCCCGACGAGCGTGCCCCACAACGAGCCGATCCCGCCGATGACGACCGTCTCGAAGGCGAAGAGCAGGTTCGCGCCGCCCGAATACGGAGCGATGCTCGTGGCCATGGCTTGGGCGATTCCGGCCAACGCCACCGTGGCGAACGCCAAGGACGAGGCGATGCCGAATATGTGCCGGTAGTTGGTGCCGCACAGCATGGCCGCCTCGCGGTCGTCCGAGACGGCTCGGATCTGACGGCCGGTGTTGGTCTTGGACAGGAACAGTTGCAGTGCGCCGAGCACCACCACCGCAACGATCAGCACCGTCAGCGACAGGTAGGAGATGTAAATCGTCTGGTTGACCTGCCACGACTTCGCGATGAGTGATCCGATGTTGATCGACTGGGCGTTGGCCGTGTAGATCTCGAGCAGGAGGTTCTCGATGACGACCGAGAGGCCGAAGGTGACCAGCAGCGTCGTGAAGGGGTCGCGCTCGATGCTCTTCTGGAACAGCGTTCGCTGCACGACGTATCCCAGCAGGGCGAAGAGCGGCACGACGATAAGGAACGACCAGACTTCGGGCAGGTGGAACTTGGGCACCAAGAAGACGGCGGTGTAGCCCGCCACGACCGCCATGTCGCCGTGGGCGAGGTTGATGATCTTCATCACTCCGAACATCAGCGACAGTCCGCACGCGAACAGGGCGTAGAAGCCGCCCAAGAGGACGCCCGAGACGATGACGCTGAGCCAGATCACGCCGTCCCCTCCGATGACGGTGGCGCGGCCGTGGTGCCGAAGTAGGCCGATTCGATCTGGGCCGGACTCAGCTCGCTCGGTGCGCCCACCAGCGACGTTGTGCCCTCCAAGAGACAGTGGACCCGCGTCGCGACCGCGAGAGCCTGGGAGACGTCCTGCTCGACGAGGAGTACGCCGATCCCCTGGGCCACGATCGTAGGGAGGAACTCATAGATGCGCTCGATCACGATCGGTGCCAATCCGAGCGACACTTCGTCGATCATCAACACCTTGGGATTGGCGACCAGCGCACGCGCGATCGCGACCGACTGCTGCTCGCCGCCCGAGAGTTGACCAACTCTCTGGCGTCGCCGTTCCGGCATCCAGGTGAAGAGCTCGAAGACGGCGTCGATGTTGAACGGACCGGGAGCGGACTTTTGCGCGCCGACCTGGATGTTCTCTTCGAGCGTCAACGAAGGGAACAGTCGACGTCCTTCGGGAACGAGCGAGATACCGCGGCGAACGCGACGGAAGGTCCGCAGTTTGGAGATCTCCTCGCCTTCGTAGGTGATCGTCCCCGACGTCTGTACGTGCAGTCCGGCAATCGTCCGCAACAACGTCGATTTTCCGGCGCCGTTGGCGCCAATGATCGCGAGCACCTCGCTCGCGCCCAGGGTGAAGCTGACGTCGTCGACGGCGAGGAGCTGTCCGTGGTGAATCGTCAGATTCGCGACGGCCAACAGGCCGGAACCGGGACGCTCCGAAACCGAATCGTTCACGCGACACCGCTCTCATTGATAATGCGCCCCCCGAGATAGACCCGGCGAACGGCGTCCGACGCGAGCACCTCGCGGGGAACGCCGTCGGCGACCAGGGCGCCGTTGGCCAGGCAGAGCAGCCGATCGACGGTCGAGAGCAACGCGCGCACCACGTGTTCGATCCAGAGGATCGCGATGCCCTCACCCTGGAGCGTGCGGATCACGTCGGAGAGCTCGACCACCTCGGCGTCGGTGAGCCCACCGGCGATCTCGTCGAGGAGCAAGATTCGCGGATTCGTCGCCAGCGCCCGAGCGAGCTCGAGCCGCTTACGGTGTAGCAACGCCAGTGACCCGGCCGGCCGATTCGCCAGCGCCGCGAGTCCCGCGCGCTCGAGGGCGCGGTAGGCCGCGTCGTAACTGTCGCGTCCGCGAACCCGTGCGCCCTGTTGGGCGGCCAGCAGGGCGTTCTCGAATACGGTCATGTGCTCGAAGGGCTGTGGTATCTGATAAGTCCGACCGATGCCGAGTCGGCATCGTTGCGGAGTCGAGACGCGTGCGAGGTCGTGGTCGGCGAAGCGAAGATCGCCCGAATCGGCCTTGATGTCGCCCGAGATGATGGCGAACATCGAGGTCTTACCCGCACCGTTGGGTCCCACGACCCCGACGGACGCGCCCTCTTCCAACTGGAAGGTGATCCCATCGGCTACGACGACCTGTCCGAAGCGCTTGGATACACCTTCCAGCTGTAGAAGCGGCATGAAACTAATGATTCCTAAGCGTTGGTGGGCTCAAGTGTCGCCTGCAACGGAATGTGCTTATTGAGGGTGTTGTCGACCACCCAGGGCGACCACGAGAACTTCTTGTGACCGACCAACTCCTTCGAGCCGGGCTTCCACTGGATGCCGACGGGCTTGATGATGCCGACGCCCTTGGCCGGGTTGGACTTCGCCGCGAAGTTCAGCGGACCGCACATGCCGTCGTAGGCCACTTCCTTCAACGCGCTCGCCACGGCCTTGCGGTCGTGCGGGTTCTTCACCTTCTTGAGCGCCTCCACGACGATCTCGAACAGCGAGTACGTCGAACCCATCGACTGGACCCACTGCTGTCCGGTCACCTTCTGGTAGTTCGCGGCGAACGTATTGGCCGTCATTCCGGTCAACGACGACTTATAGGGCGCGTTCGGCGAGAACCAGCAGTCGGTCGCCACGTTGTTCGAAAGGTCGCCCAGCGCGTACACGTCGGTCGGGAACAACATGACCTTGGCGACGGTCGCCAACTTCGGGTTCCAGTCCTGTTGGGAGGCCTGCTTCCAGAAAGTGTTGAAGTCCGGCGGTAACGGGCAGTTGATGAAGAAGTCACAGGACTTGCCACCCGTACCGGTCTTGAACAGATCGATCATGGCCGTGTAGTCGGTCGTCAGGTCGGTGTAGGCACCGCCGTCCACGAACGTCCATGGTGAACCACCTTCGGCGGAGTTGATCGCCGACAACGTGGGAGGCCAGGCCGCACGGAACGCGTTGCCGTCCGAGTCGTTCGGGAACATTCCGTCGTACACCTGGTTCGCGCCGTGACCTTCAGCACCTTGTCCCACATGGGTAAGAAGCACTCCACGAACTCCGGCACGCCGAAGAAGAACATGGTGCAGTACTGCGGTGACGCGCCGACCGCGTTACCGGCCAGGCCGATGGAGTTGCCAGTGAACCCGCCCCACCAGGCCTCCCACGGACAGACCGTCGAGAGGCACGGCACGCCCGCGCCCTCACACACGACGCTCACCGGAATGGTGGTCTCGGGTGCGGAGGAGGTGACGATGAGGTCGACGCCGGTCTGTTGGATTAATTCGGTCGTGACGGTGCTGGCGATCGACGGGTCCGACTGCGAGTTCTTCACCGTCACTTCGATCTTGTACTTCTTCTTGCCGATTGTGATGCCCTTGGCGAATTGGCTGGCACTGCGAACGAGACTGAGGACGAACTTGTCCGGTCCCGCGAAGTCCGCCAGTGATCCCGTGGACGGCGTCACGTAGCCGATCTTGATCGTGCCGGACTTGGTCGCCGCGGCCGCCGCCGACGCCTCGGCGAGCGCGGCCATTCCACCCACGAGCGCCGTGCCGGCGACCGCCTTCAGTCCGAGACGACGTCCGAATTCGACACTGCCCCAGCCCGGGATGGTTCTCTCGTCAGAACCGCTACCGATAGATTCTTCAATCCCCATGTAATCCCCCTCTGAGTAACTACGCTGATGTTTTCTTTACATTACGTCGCTCGCAGTCCAGATTTCTTGCAAGAACTGGAGCAACCGTTTACATTCCGGGCCCCGATGTTCGCTATGCGGTCATATGACGTTGACGCGTCAATTCGTCCTCGCCCATCTGGACGAGCATGTGTCGCGCGGCGAGTCCGCCGCGATCAATCTTCACGCTGACTTCGGTGATCTCACGCCCGGAGTTGATGCGGTGTTGGATGATGTTGAGGGCGTCGACGTCCTCTTGCACCACGGCGATCTGCATCTTGTCCAGGGCCGCGTCGGTCGCGTCGTCACCGAGGCAGAAGTCGCGCGACAGTGCCCAGAAGTCGTAGACCGTGGTCTCGGTCGACGGCGTCAATCCGTAAAAGATCTTCAGGTGGAAGGCGTGATCGTCGCTGCCATCGGGAAGGGGCGGTCGCGCGACCGGCGCGATCCTCGAGTTCAATTTGTAAAAGCCCGGGGGGAAGTATTCGATGTCCTGCCAGCGGTCAATCGTCCCGGCCAGCCCGGTCGTCGTCGCGTAGAACGGCGGGCATTCGACGTCGGCCATGTGGCGATAGACGTTGACGATCCGCGCCTCGTCGTCGACTTCGACTTCGATCGGGGTCGTGGCCACCTCGGGCGTCCCGATCGAACTGTTGTGCAAGAACGTCTCGTGCGAGAGGTCCAATAAATTATCCACGAGCAGGGAAAACGAGGCGTCAATCTTGGCCACGCCGGAGACGACCGACCAGCGCTCCGAAGGTTCCAGCCACGGTGTATCCGGGAGCAACGCGAGATCGGGTTCGGCGTGGCCCATCCAGATCCACAGCCAACAACCCTTTTCGACCACCGGATAGGTGCGCACCGCGAGCTTGGTGGGGATGCGATCCTGACCGGGAACGGCGACGCACAGTCCTTCGCAGTCATAGGTGAATCCGTGGTAGCCGCACACGAGTACGTCGTCCACCACGGTGCCGAGGGACAACGGGTAGCCGCGGTGCGGGCACTGGTCGGCGAGCGCCACCACACGCCCGCGCTCGTTGCGGTAGATCGCCACGGGCTCGCCCAGGATCGTGCGCGCTATCGGTCGTTCCGAGAGTTCGGACGTCAGAGCGGCCACGTACCAGTGCTGACGAAGAAACATGTTCCCCTTCAATTCACGACGCCGCAACTCGCGAAAATGTTCCGTGTCGACACGACTGCCAACGTCGCGAAGGCTAACCCCGGTGTGGTAAGACGTCAAGACATGACAACCGAATCGAGGGAACCGTGGGACTCTTAGACGACGCCGGATGGCATTCCAAGATCTTCGTGGGCGAATGGATCAAGGGCGGCGGCGGTGACGCCGCGGTGGTGGAGCCCGCGACCGGTGAGGAGTTGGGGCGCCTCGGACGCGCCAGCGTCGAGGACGTGGCGCTGGCGTCCAAGCGCGCGGCCGAAGCCCAACGCGAGTGGGCGGCCCTACCCCACAGCGCGCGCGCGGCCGTTCTTCGCAAGGCCGGCGACCTTTTCCAGCAGCACGAGGAGGAGATCTCGTCGTGGATCATTCGTGAATCCGGGGGCATCCCTTTCAAGGCCGGTCTCGAAGTGCACACCGCGGCCGAGGAGTCCTACGAAGCGGCGGCGATTGCGTCGCACCCGACCGGAGAGATCTTGCGCAGTGAAATGCCTCGTCTCAGCTTCTCGCGTCGCGTGCCGGCCGGTGTCGTCGGCGTCATCGCGCCGTTCAACTTCCCCCTCATTCTCTCGATTCGCTCGGTGGCGCCCGCCCTGGCCCTCGGAAACGCGGTCATTTTGAAGCCCGACCCGCGAACGGCCGTCTGCGGGGGCGTCGCGCTCGCGCGCGTGTTCGAAGAGGCCGGAGTCCCGGCCGGACTCTTGAGCGTCCTGCCCGGGGGCGCCGACGTCGGGGAGGCCCTGGTCAAGGATCCCCTGGTTCGCATCATCGCCTTCACCGGTTCGACCGCGGCCGGTCGCGCCGTCGGATCACTGGCCGCGCAACACCTCAAGCGCGTGCACTTAGAGCTCGGCGGGAACTCGGCGATGATCATCATGGACGACGCGGACTTAGAAAAGGCCGTCGCCGTCGGGGCCTTCGGCTCCTTCGCCCACCAGGGCCAGATCTGCATGACGACCGGTCGTCACTTGGTCGACGCTCGCGTGGCTGACGAGTACGCCGCGCTGATGGTCGAGCACGCCAACCATCTTCCGGTCGGCGATCCCAAGAGCGGGCAGGTGGCCCTGGGACCACTCATTGACGCAAAGCAGCGCGACCGCGTCCACGCCATGGTGAGCGAGACCGTCTCGGCCGGCGCCACGTTGGCCGCTGGGGGAACCTACGAAGAGCTGTTCTACCGACCCACCGTCTTGACCAACGTCCCGACCAGTTCCCCGGCCTACGCCCAAGAGGTCTTCGGTCCGGTGGCGCCGATCGTCAGCTACGGGTCCCTCGACGAAGCGGTGGCCATGGCGTCGTCGTCGCCCTACGGACTCTCGCTGAGCATTCTTTCGGGCGACGGACTGCGCGCGCTCGAGTTGGCCAGTCGTATTCCGAGCGGCGCGATCCACATCAACGACGCGACACCGGCCGACGAAGCGACCATCCCCTTCGGGGGTATCGGCGACAGCGGCAACGGATCGCGCATGGGTGGGCTGGCGAACCTCGACGCCTACACCGAGACCCAGTGGGTCACGGCCCAGGCCGACATCGCCTTCTACCCCTTCTAGTCCCCTACAGACTCGACAGATTGACGTAGTTGCGAGCGAGGGCCCTCGCGGTGTCCTCGGACTCGATGACCTGGCGCAGACGCGCCGTCTGCACTCCGTTTTCGAATTCGTCGCTCGGATGCGGATGCAACATTTGGGTCATGTAGGTGGAGAACTCTTCGGCGCGCCACACCCGTCGAAGACATTGGTCGGAGTACGAGTCGAGCAGGCGATCATCACCTTCGCGGAGCGACGCGACCAGGGCCGGGGCGAGGAGTCGAACGTCGGCGAGCGCCAGATTCATCCCCTTAGCGCCGGTCGGCGGCACGATGTGCGCGGCGTCGCCCGCGAGTACGAGGCGTCCGTAGCGCATCGGCGCCACGACGACGCTGCGCATCGGTGTGATCCCGCGTTCGATGATCGGACCCTGGGTGATGGAAGCCGACTGATCGCTCGCCAGACGCGTCGTGAGCTCGTCCCATATTCGATCGTCGGACCACGCGTCGAGCGTCTCGTCGGGACGCACACCCAGGTAGAGCCGACTGAGCGTCGGTGATCGCATGGAATAGAGGGCGAAACCTTGCGGGTGTCGACAGTAGATGAGCTCTTCGGCCGCCGGTGGTGCTTCGGCCAGGATGCCGAGCCAAGAAAACGGATAGACGCGCTCGTAGCGTCGAAGGACTCCCGTGGGCACGGACGCCGAGGCGACCCCGTGGCTCCCGTCACAACCGATGACGTAGTCGGCGCTCATCTCCCGGTCCCCGTCGCTCGATCGAACGCTGACCGTGGGCTGCCCCGTGCTATGACCCACGAGCGATGTGACCGTGGCGTCGAAGAACAGCGGCGCGCCACTGGTCAGACGGGCCGCGATCAGGTCCTTCACTATTTCTTGTTGGCCGTAGACCGTGATCGCGCGGCCGTCGTAGAGATCGCTCAAGGCGATTCGGTGCGAGGCGCCGTCGAGGCGGATCTCGATTCCGTGGTGCACGAGTCCCTCGGCACGCATTCGCGTTCCCACGCCCGACGCCTCTAGAAAGTTGGCGATGCCGTATTCGATGACGCCGGCGCGTACGCGCTGCTGCACGTAATCAAGGCTGCGAGTCTCGACAATGACGGTGTCGACGCCCTCGAGATCCAGCAGGTGCCCGAGCAAGAGTCCGGCGGGGCCGGCGCCGATGATGACCACTTGCGTGCGAACTGACTCCACGTTCCTCCAACAATCCTGCACACTTCGTCGACGACTGGGAGGCTACTCGACAGTCCCGAATGCGGCGTTTAGTGTGGTCGCAGATGACGGTCGCCACCAGCGCCGCGGTCAACCATATCGATATTGTCGACGAAAGACTCTGAGGAACCTATGGCCGTAGTCGTCAGAAACACGCAACGAACATCACTCGCCACGGTTGACGCGTTCGCCCAGTACGGCGTAGCCACTATTCACGAAGCGCAAGGCCGCACCGGACTCTTCGCGCCGCGACTCCGACCGATCTATCGACCAGTGCGTGTCGCCGGCACCGCGCTGACCTGCGAAGTGGCGCCGGGCGATAACTGGGCCATTCACGTGGCCGTCGAAATGGCGCAACCGGGCGACATCCTGGTCGTCACGCCGACGAGCCCGTGCGACGACGGTTACTTCGGTGAGTTACTCGCGACGAGTCTCGTCGCCCACGGCGTTCGCGGACTCATCATCGACGCCGGCGTGCGCGACGTCGCCGAACTGACGGCCATGGGATTTCCGGTCTGGTCGAAGACGGTCTGTGCGCAGGGCACCGTGAAAGAGACGCCCGGCAACGTCCAAACGCCGATCGAGTGCGCGGGGGCGAGCGTGCGACCGGGTGACGTGATCGTGGCCGACGACGACGGCGTGGTCGTGGTGGCGCGCGAGAACGCCGACACGGTACTGGCCGCCGCGTCCGAGCGTGAAGCCAGCGAAGTGGAGAAGCGACGCCGACTGGCCGGCGGTGAATTCGGACTCGACCTTTACGCCATGCGAGAGAAACTGGCTCAGCGTGGTCTCACCTATCGAGAGGACGGTGATCCGTGAGCGCGCAGATGGCGATTCGTTGCTCGGTGATCCGAGGTGGCACGTCCAAGGGCCTCTACTTTCACGCGGGTGACCTGCCTAACGACGTGGCGACGCGCGACGCCGTCCTGCTCGCCGCCATGGGCTCGCCTGACCCCCGCGAGATTGACGGGATGGGTGGCGGCCATCCCCTCACCTCCAAGGTCGCGGTCGTTCGGCCTTCCCAGCGCGACGACGCCGACGTCGACTACCTGTTCTTGCAAGTGTGGCCCGATCGCGCCGAGGTGTCGGACAGCCAAAACTGCGGCAACCTCCTCGCGGGGGTCGGACCATTCGCCATCGAAGAGGGCCTGTTCGACGCGAAGGGCGACACGACCAACGTTCGGATTTGGATGGAGAACACCCAAAGCCTCGCGGTCGCGAGCGTGCAGACGCCCAACGGTCGAGTCCGTTACGACGGCGCGACGCATATCGACGGCGTTCCCGGTTCGCACGCGCCGATCGCCATTGAGTTCCTCGACGTCGCCGGCTCCACGTGCGGTGCCTTGCTGCCGACCGGTCACGCCGTCGACGTGATCGATGGGCTACGCGTCACGTGTATCGATAACGGCATGCCGGTCGTGTGCCTCAAGGCCGAAGAGGTCGGTCTCTCGGGCTACGAAGAGCCGAGCGCCATCGAGGCCAATCGCGAGGTGTGCGAACTGGTCGAGCGTATTCGCGTCGCGGCCGGCCCGATGATGAACCTCGGCGACGTGAGCGCGGCCACCGTGCCGAAGATGTGTGTGCTGGCCCCGGCCCAACACGGGGGGATCATCAGCACTCGGACGTTCATTCCCAAGCGCGTCCACGACGCCATTGGCGTCTTTGGTGCGGTCTCGGTGGCAACCGCCTGCCTGATACCGGGATCAGTCGCCTACGAGCTCGTCGGAGATCGGACGTACGAACACGACACCCTCAACATCGAGCACCCGACGGGGTATTTCTCGGTGACCCTCCACGTGCGGGTGAAGGGCGACGTCGTCGAGGTCGCCTACGCGGCGTTGCTGCGAACGGCGCGTCTCTTGATGCGCGGTGACGTCTTTATTCCCTCGGCGGTGTGGCCCGACGCATGATCATCGACTGTCACGGTCACTACACGACGGCGCCGGAAGCGCACAACCTCTGGCGCAAGGCGCAGGTCGCGGCGTACGACACCCACCAGACCGCGCCGTCCTATCCGGACATTTCGGACGACGAGATCGCCGAGAGCATCGAAACGAATCAACTGAGAATATTGCGCGAACGCGGCGTCGATATGACGATCTTCTCGCCCCGCGCTTCGGCCATGGAACCTCATCTGGGTGATCAAGCGGTGAGCCAACGCTGGTCGCGCGCCTGCAACGACCTCATCAAGCGCGTCGTCGACCTCTACCCCGACGCCTTCATCGGCGTCGGGCAGCTCCCCCAGTCTCCCGGCGTCGGACTCGACGACTCCATCGAAGAACTCGAGCGATGCGTCACCGAACTCGGTTTCATCGGTTGCAATCTCAACCCCGATCCGAGCGGCGGCCGGTGGAGCGGACCGCCCCTCACCGATGGTTACTGGTACCCGATCTACGAAAAGATGGTCGAGCTCGACGTGCCGGCGATGATCCACGTCTCGAGCAGTTGCAATCCGAACTTTCACGCCACCGGTGCGTATTACATCAACGCCGACACGACGGCCTTCATGCAACTCGTCCAGGGCGATCTCTTCGCGGACTTTCCCACACTGCGACTGGTCATCCCCCACGGCGGCGGCGCCGTGCCGTATCACTGGGGGCGTTATCGCGGGCTCGCCGACATGCTCGACAAGCCGACCTTGGCCGAGCACGTCATGAAGAACGTCTACTTTGACACCTGCGTCTACCACCAGCCCGGCATCGACCTCCTGTTCAACGTGATCGAGCGAAAGAACATCCTCTTCGGCTCCGAGATGCTCGGCGCGGTGCGCGGTGTCGACCCCGAGACCGGCCATCACTTCGATGACACCAAGCGATTCGTCGGCGCGCTCGACTTAACCAGCGTGCAGCTCGCCGAGGTCTACGAAGGAAACGCCCGACGGGTCTACCCCCGACTGGACGCCACCTTGAAGAGTCGGACGAAAGCGTGAGTGCCTTCACGATGGATGACGACTGGCTCAGGTTCGACCCGGAGCCGTCGCGCCCGACGTTCGTCTTGCCCGGCGGATCGGTCGACGCCCACTGCCACGTCTTCGGGCCCGGTGACGAATTCCCCTACGCCGAGGAGCGTAAGTACACGCCGTGTGACGCGGGCAAGGACCAGCTCTTCGCCCTGCGGGACTTCCTGGGCGTCGACAAGAACGTGATTGTCCAAGCCACGTGTCACGGTTCGGACAATCGAGCTCTCCTCGACGCGTTGGTGTCCGCGAAGGGAAGAGCGCGCGGGGTCGCGACGGTGCGTCCCGACGTGGGCCACGACGAACTCTCCGAGATGCACGACGCCGGCGTGCGCGCCGTGCGCTTCAACTACGTGCGCCGACTGGTCGACCCCGAACCCGACGCGTACTACCACCGGATCGTCGAGCGAATCGCGCCCTTCGGCTGGCACGTGGTGATCTACTTCGAGGCCGCGGACCTGGACGAACGATGGAAGTTCTTCACTTCGCTGGAAACGGACGTCGTGGTCGATCACATGGGACGTCCCGACGTCACGCAGTCGGTCGACGGTCCCGAGTTCGCTCGCTTCTTGTCGCTCATGGAGGAATACCAGAATTTTTGGTGCAAGGTGACGGGTCCCGAACGGGTGAGTCTCTCGGGACCGCCGCGCTTCGAGGACGTCGTGCCCTTCGCTCGACGCGTCGTCGAGCGCTTCCCCACTCGCGTGCTGTGGGGCACCGACTGGCCCCACCCGAATCTCCACGATTACATGCCCGACGACGGCGACCTCGTCGACATCATTCCGAGCATTGCTCCGACGCCGGACCTGCAGCGTAAACTCCTGGTCGACAATCCGATGCGACTGTATTGGAGGGACGACGCATGAACGACCACGAGGAATTGGACGACATCCCGGGCACGACCGTGTTCACCACCCAGCGCTCACGTCAGGGCTTTCAACTCAATCAGTTCTGCATGAGTCTGATGAAGCCGGAGAACCGCGAGCGCTTCAAGGCCGACGAACGGGCTTACCTCGACGAGTGGTCCATGACCGAGGCGCAAAAGCAGGCCGTGCTGGCGCGCGACTACAACGCCGCCATCGCCGAAGGGGGCAACATCTATTTTCTCGCCAAGATTTTCGCGACCGACGGACAGAGTTTCCAGCAGGCCGCCGCGTCGATGACGGGAATGACCAGCGACGAATACGCGGCCATGATGCTCTCCGGTGGACGATCACCCGAAGGACAGCGCTCCATCAAAGAGGGGCGCTAAGCGATGGCTCGAATCACCGCCGGGGTCGCTACGAGCCACGTGCCGGCGATCGGGGCCGCGCTGGACCTCGGTAAGTCCGGATCCGACTACTGGCAGCCGCTCTTCGACGGCTACGACTGGTCCAAGGCGTGGATCGCCAAAGAGAAGCCCGACGTCGTCGTGCTCATCTACAACGACCACGCCTCGGCGTTCTCCTTGGCGGTCCTCCCGACGTTCGCCATCGGCTGCGCCGAGAGCTACGCCATCGCCGACGAGGGCTTCGGTCCGCGACCGGTGCCCGAGGTGATCGGCCACGCCGACCTCGCCTGTCACATCACCGAGAGTCTCATCTTGGACGAGTTCGACATGACGATCATCAACGAGATGACCGTCGACCACGGTCTCACGGTGCCGCTGTCGTTGATGTTCGGCCAACCCCAGGCGTGGCCGGTGAAGGTAGTGCCGATCGCCGTCAACGTCGTCGAGTATCCCCAGCCCACCGGCAATCGTTGTTTCGAACTGGGCAAGGCGCTGCGCAGGGCCATACGGAGCTACGACGAGGACCTCAACGTGCAGGTCTGGGGTACCGGCGGCATGAGCCACCAGTTGCAGGGTCCGCGCGCCGGCCTGATCAACTCCGAGTTCGACCACGAATTCTTCGATCAACTGGTGTTGGACCCCGACACGCTCAAGAAGGTGCCCCATATTGAATACCTGCGCGAAGCCGGCTCCGAAGGAATCGAAATGATCATGTGGCTCATCATGCGCGGCGCCCTCGGCAAGAAGGTGAAGGAGCTCTACCGCTTTTATCATGTACCGGCGTCCAATACCGCGGTCGGTCACCTCATCTTGAAACCGTCCAAGTAACGCTCGTTGCGTCGAAGGGATCTCATGCGCGTCGCCCTCGCTGGAGCCGGAGCCTTTGGCCTCAAGCACCTCGACGCCTTAACGCGAATCGATGGCGTGGAGATCGCCGCCGTCGTGAGTCGCCGCCTCGACCAGGCCCGCGAGGTCGCCGACAAGTACGGGGCGCCCCTCGCGAGTACGGAGTTAGAGGAGGTCTTGGCGTCACCCGATGTCGACGCCGTCATCTTGGCCACGCCGACCCAGATGCACGCGGCACAAGCGATCGCCACCATGCGCGCGGGCAGACACGTGCAAGTGGAGATTCCCCTCGCGGACAGTTGGTCCGACGCCGAAGCCGTCGCCGCCACGCAGCGCGACACGGGCCTGGTGTGCATGGTCGGTCACACCAGGCGCTTCAATCCTTCGCACCAGTGGATCCACCGACGAATCGTCGCCGGAGAACTGACCGTTCTCCAGATGGACGTCCAGACGTACTTCTTTCGGCGAACCAACATGAACGCGCTTGGTCAGCCCAGGAGCTGGACCGACAACCTGCTTTGGCATCACGCCGCGCACACCGTCGACCTCTTCGCCTACCAGTGTGACGCCGACATCGTCGACGCGCACGCCTTGGCCGGTCCGATCAACCGTGATCTGGGCATCCCGATGGACATGTCGATTCAACTGAAGACCACGGCGGGCCAGATCGGCACCCTCTCGCTGAGCTTCAACAACGAAGGACCGCTGGGCACGTTCTTTCGTTACATCTGCGACAACGGAACTTACATCGCGCGCTACGACGATTTGATGGACGGACGCGACAACGTCATCGACGTGTCCGAAGTGGACGTCTCGATGGACGGCATTGAAATCCAGGACCGAGAGTTCGTGGCGGCGATCACCGAAGGCCGCGAGCCGAACGCTTCGGTTCATCAAGTACTCCAGTGTTACGAAGTGCTCGACCGGCTCGACCAACAGATTCGGACCTGAGTGTCGTTCGTCGCGTCGCGCACCGCCAAAGTGACGACCCCGGCCGCGCAGGGCGAACGCTTCGAGCCGGCCGTCGGATTTGTCATCACCGGCGTTATGGCCACCGGCAAAACGACGGTGGCCGAACTCCTGGCCCAACGCTTCGAGCGCAGCGTGCACCTGCGAGGTGACGCGTTTCGAACAATGATCGTGCGTGGTCGCGACCCGATCGCGCCCGAGCTCGGCGACGAGGCCCTGCGACAACTCGACCTTCGACAGCGCATTGCCGCGAACGTCGCCAACGACTACTGGCGCGATGATTTCACTGTCGTGCTGCAGGACGTCTACGTAGGTTCCGCGCTCCCTAACGTCGTGGGACGGCTCGAAATCTCGCCGCTCTATCTCATCGTGCTCAATCCGCGACCCGAAGTAGTCGCCGAACGGGAACGACAGCGTGAAAAGTCCGGCTACGGCGATTGGGACCTGCAAGGACTCTGCGCGTCGTTCGAAGCAGAGACGCCGAGAATCGGTCTCTGGCTCGACACGTCAGAACTCTCAGCCGAGCAGACCGTTGAAGAGATTCTGCGTCGACGTCTCGACGCTCGGATTCGATAACGCCGCCATCCAGGTTGCGACGTGAGGTTCCCGATGGTCATGTAGGCCAGGAAGACCAATGGCCCCGGGCGGACAGCGAAAGGCCCCCACCGAAGTGGGGGCCTTTCAAGAAATCCCGGCGGCGACCTACTCTCCCAGGGGGGGACCCCCAAGTACCATCGGCGCAGGTGGGCTTGACTGCTGTGTTCGGAATGGGAA
>Ga0182024_10003536_pt1 | contig 37068 bp, 39 predicted proteins | sample P32metaG_FD_120480 | JGI IMG/M metagenome (GOLD analysis project Ga0182024, IMG submission 120480) | Permafrost microbial communities from Stordalen Mire, Sweden - P3-2 metaG (Illumina Assembly) | ecosystem: Environmental > Terrestrial > Soil > Wetlands > Permafrost | place: Sweden: Stordalen...
GCGGCCCTCATACGTGCGCCCAGGTTAGCAGCCACTTTCAGACTGTCTCGCCGTAAAAATTCATTTTCTGCAAAAATCAGAGAAAGGCATAAACACTAGAGACGGGTGGGCCGAATACTTACATCCGCTATCCTGGACTGCCCGTCTTGAACGCAGAATTCTTCCTCCTTGCCGCTCCAACACAGGGTTAGTCGAATGCTTACGGGTCAGCGGGTCAGGTCAGCGAATGTCACCCGGAGCAACACCAATCCTCTCGACCGAGGTACATTAGAGATGGAGTAAAGCATGGACGATCATCGTATGCCGGGAATCTTGGCAAACAATTTGCTCTCTGCAGCCCAACATATGCTCAGCATCGCTGGTAAAGATGTGGATCAGCAGTTGGTTGATCTTCAGCTCGAACAAATGTTCGAGGACAACCGAGATGCTGCAACATCACTTTTGCAAACCAGTACTGCTGAGGAAATCGATTCGCTACATCGCCTGGGCGTCGCTTTCCGCCTCTGTAGTAACTATTCTATGGCTGAGCTGTTTTACGCTCGTGCGCTTGATCTCTCCACCGAACTCTTCGGCGCAGATTCTTCGCAGACGGCCAAGCATAGAAATTTTCTCGCTGGACTTTATTTTGCCGCCGGCCGCTTTGAATATTGCAGAGCGCATCTGCTCACTTCGCTAAGAGCTTACGAGATGTCCTTGGGACCAGCCCATCTTTATTGCCAGCTAACTCGCTTCGCCTTGGCCTTGACCTACAGCGCGCTTGGGGACCGGGACAACGCAACCCGCTATTACGCCGGCACCCGTCTCAAGGATTTGTCGGTTCAACTCAACAAGGCAAATCCGAGTGATAGCTGGTCATCATTGTTGCCGAAAATAGTGGGAATGGCAGCGATTAAATACGAGCAAGGACAGTTCCTTGAGAGCGTCGAGCTCTTCAAGTTTTGCGTTTTACAGGAAGCAAATGAAGCATGGCCGGCTAACCTGGTGGTTGCCCGAACGCTTGAGAATTTGGGCACACTATGTCGATCGCAAGGTTTGGAGCGCGAGTCTGACGATTTTATTGATATCGCACAACAGATGAGACACGCAATTGCTCAGTCCAAAACCTGATCTTGTGCCGCTCACTGCCTTTGCCCGGAGGCAAGATGTTTCTCGACTCAATGCGTAAATTAGTAACCGGCACGCAGGAGCGCATTGTCTATGCGGAAGGCGAGGAGGAGCGAGCGATTCGGGCGGCTCATTTGCTGCGCTCACAAAATCTGGCCAGACCTATTTTGCTTGGCGATGAAATGCGCATTCGCAATTTTGCCCAGCAGCTCTGCGTCGATCTTACCGACATCGACATTGTCGATCCACCGCACGACGAGCGAATCACCACCTACGAAGATATCTATTACGAACTACGAAAACATAAAGGAATCGATCTGGCTGCGGCGCAAACGCGCGCCAGGCTGCCTCATTATTTTGGTGCTCTCATGGTCAGGCAAAGTGATGCAGACGGCATGGTCTCGGGGTTGAACAGCCAGACAAAGCCCTTCATTCCAGCCTTTGAAATAATCAAATTGAAGGAAGGATTTAAGCGGGCCTCGTCGACTTTTGTTTTGGAGTGGCCTGAGCGCTTGCTATTTTTCGCAGACTGTTCTGTCAACATAGATCCGGATGCTCAGATGCTTGCCGAGATTGCCCATGCCACCGTGCAAACAGTGCGAACGTTCGGCTACGAGCCACGCGTGGCCATGCTCTCATTTTCAACGCGAAGCAGTTCCAGGGGAGCCGACGTCGACAAAGTGAAAGAGGCTACCCGCCTGGCTCGACAACTCTGCCCCGACGTCATCATCGACGGTGAAGTGCAATTCGACGCCGCTTTGCTACCGCAAGTAGCCACTAAAAAGGCTCCCGACAGCCCTTTTGTGCAAGGCGGCGCCAACGTTTTCATTTTTCCAAATCTTGACGCCGGCAACATCGCTTACAAAATCACTGAGAGATTGGGAAAAGCCGTTGCCACCGGTCCCATCTTGCAAGGCTTGAATCATCCGATCAACGATGTTTCGCGGGGCTGCTCTTACGAAGATTTAGCCAATGTCGGCATTCTCACAGCAGCGCTGGCACGGATAAATAAGCAATAGAGAATCCAGTCACCCAAACGCAGGCTCTTTCGGTTACTATTTCGCCAGCGGAAATTTACCAAAGGGGGGTCGGTGTGAAGACGAGAATAGTGGCCTGGGCAACGATGCTGTCAGCTGTTATCTCTCAACCTCTCGGATTGGCAGGGTGGCAGCAAACACTGGCGGCTGCTCCGACAGCGAGTAGCTCGACCGGCCCAACAATCAAGTTCTTGCGTCCTATGAAGAATGAGTTGTTCTCTGATGTTCCGATCTACATTCAAGTATGTGTCGACAAATTCAAATTGGTAGCGCCAGATCAAATTGGCGAACAAGCAGGCTCCGGCACCGGCTTTATCGACTACAGCTTGGACGACTTTCCTGTACTGTGCACTGACTCAACACAACTGATGCTAGGGAAGAATCTTGGCAGGGGATATATCCCGGTGGGCAAGCACGTCCTCAGAGCGCAACTGGTTGACATCAACGATCATCCACTGCAACCGCCCGTCATTGCTGAAACCTTTGTCTGGTCGACGCATCCTGCTTCTAGAGAAACAAGTAGTTCCTCACCTGGCTCCACTGTCGCCGACCCGGAACAAGACGAGTTGCGCAAAGTGCAGCTACACCTCCAACAAGTGCAACGAGAATTGTACCGGATACAAAGTGGAACTAGCGGATACCAGCCGACTCCGATGCTCAACAATCGCAATGCAACAACCCCGGGCGAATAACCATTGTCAGAAAGTAGATTAACTATGATTTTGCTGTTTACTGAATGAGGATGATAAAGAAAGTGATTACGCGGGCAATACTGGTATCGTTGATGGTGTCATTTGTTGGCTCTCAGAGTACCTGGGCACAGACATCACCCCCTGAACAACAGGCTCAGTCGGTCAGCCAAGCGCAGCCGACAATCGAATTTGTACGCCCTCATCAGAGTGAGACCGTAGCCGATTATCCGCTCCATATACAAGTAAAGGTGAGCAATTTTGAATTGCTCCCTCCTGTTCAGTATTGGAAAAGAGTAGTGGACCCAGAAGATGCGGCTAAAGGACACATTCACTTCACCCTGGATGACTCTCCCATTTATGCCACCGACAAAACGGTAATAATGCTCGGGAAAAACGGGGGCAGATCTTTGCCTTTAGGTAAACACATATTGAGAGCAGAACTTAGGAACGTAAATCACAGGGGGCTCAAATCGCCAGTAGTGGCGGAAATTGCTATTGTCTGCAAACGTGCCGATCAAGGGGATCAGAAATCGTCAAGCTCGATCTCGAGCACCACTGGGACCACGACCGCCGCTGGGCAACCGCCGACACAGCGAATGCAACAAATACAACAGTTACGCAGGCAGATCAATGAGGTGCAACAAGAGGTGCTGCAATTACAATCCGAACGCCAAAAAGGCCAGAATCAACCCGATCAGCCATAACCATATTTGATCCTAGCGCTCGACCATCGACATCATCGCTTCTTCGTAACGAGGGCCGGAAACCTCCTGCCCAAGAGCATCAAGCTGCTCCATTTCGGCAGTGCTCAATTGCACGGCCACGGCACCCCAGTTTTCTTCCAAATATTTCACTCGTTTGGTGCCGGGAATCGGCACAATATCCGCTCCCTTGTGAAGCAGCCAGGCAAGCGCAACCTGTGAGGGTTGGGCACCGATTTTTGCGCCTATTTCTTTCACCACTGCCACCAATTTCAAGTTGCGCTCAAAGTTCTTGCCCTGATAGCGCGGGTCTTTGCGCCGATAATCCCCCTCGGGGATGTCATCGAAGCTCTTGATCTGCCCCGTTAAGAAGCCTCGTCCAATCGGGCAGAAGGGCACCAAACCGATTGTCAGCCGGTTCAGCAACGGCAAGATTTTTGCTTCCAGACCGCGCTCCCAGAGCGAATATTCAGACTGCAGCGCCGAGACTTTCTGCTCTGCGTGTGCGCGTTCGATGGTTTCAGCGCCCGCTTCTGAAAGACCGAAGTATTTCACCTTCCCTTGTTTAATCAGCTCACCGACCGCTCCTGCCACTTCCTCAATCGGAATCTTGCGATCGACTCTATGTTGATAGTAAAGATCGATCACATCCGTTCCCAATCTCTTCAATGACTGATCTGCTGCTTCTTTGATCCGCTTAGGATGGCTGTCTGTCTCGTTCGGAAGCCCAGGGCGAATTTTGAAACCAAATTTGGTGGCAATCACCGCCTGCTCTCGCCTACCGCGCAACGCCTTGCCCAGCAGCTCTTCATTTTTATAAGGTCCATAAACCTCGGCTGTGTCGAAAAAATTGCAGCCCAACTCCAGGGCGCGATGAATCACTTTGACAGACTGAGCATCATCTCGCTCGTCTTCGGTGCCATACGCAGCGCTCATGCCCATACAGCCCAGTCCAATCGCCGAAACTCGAAGCCCTTCTCCACCAAGCTCGCGCAGATGCATCACCTTACCTCCTATCGCCGCCTCTTGCAGATTACAGGCGAAAGTTTGATTAATTACCAGCATAGGATTATATCGCGGCCTCAATTGAGTTACGATCATGAGCCATGAAACAAGTACGCACAACTGATGATTCGGAAGCGAATAAGGCGACGACGTTGTCCGCCTATTCGCAGTCTAAGCGCGACCAGATCATCAGGGGCGCCGTCAAAGTTTTTTTGAAGTACGGTTATGAAGGCACCAGCATGAACCGGGTTGCGCAGGAAGCCGGTGTGATCAAGCAAACTATTTACAGCCATTTTACTGATAAGGAAGGGCTGTTTGTGGCAATCATCGAAAGTTTGACGCTCAAGCATTTCGAAGATCAGTTTGGCTATGGAGTCGATAAGTTCGACAACAGCCTCGACCCGAAGATCGTGTTGCGCAACCTGGCTAACGTGTTTCTCGATCGACAAAAAGACAAGCAATATATTGCCCTCATGCGCACCGTAATTGGTGAATCGAATCGCTTTCCGGAATTGACCCAGCTTTACACGCGCACCGTCATTCAGCGTGGGATCACAATTCTGACGACCTATTTCGATCTGCATGCGGAACTCAAGTTCAAGGATACGCACGCCATGGCTCGCATTTTTGCAGGGGCCATCGTCAACAACATCGTCCTTTCGGAGATTTTGTACGGCAATGAGATCATGCCTTTTGAAGCGCAGCGATTGATCGATCAATTAATCGATTTGGTCTTGTCGTATCCGGGGCGCCAGGAAAACGGAACTTAGTCCGCTGATCCTTGGTCGCTCGCGGCAGACGCGCAAATCATGTCGTCGCGCCTACGAAGTAAAGCTGATTGCGCCACCGGGTGATAGCTGACGAAGTTGCCACTATCATAAGTGCCAATCGCCCACCTGAGTTGGCGCAGGTTAGCGAAAGCACATGTGGCAGATCTTGATTTTCACTCAAAGGTTTTCATAGTCTGAGATCACTATTTCTTTTTCAAAAAGACCAATGAATCTATAAACTTCTAAGCCCAAGTTAACTAACCAGTCTGGCTACTTCCTTCAAGCAGGGTGACTGCTCCAGTTACTTGTACCAATTGTTAGTTGCTCCGTCAGCTCGTCCCTCGCTTCCTCCGCAATTAACCAGAAACACCGAGTCGCTTGACCAAGGGCTCTGTATCTACATTGCTGCCGGCACCTCGCTGGTAGCACAAACACTAAAGGAGTCTCATATGAGAACACTTATCGCAACCGTTATCGCCTGGGTGACCAGTCTCCCGGCGAAAATCAAGCGCGCTGTGGCCTCTCGCAATGCCGATGATGTGTCGCTGGCACAGATCCTCAACGGTCTGACCACACCGCCACAGCATACGCGAATCTTCGCCGACAGCTACGGCCGCGTTACCCACATGGCGCTGATGCTCAGCCCATACGTTTCGGGTGACGATCGGACGCAGCTTTTGGGCGCTTACAAGACACTCTTCACCGAGATGGAGCCGGATACAAGGTTCACCGTCGTGGTGCAGACCGCTCAAGATCAAGCCGATGTGAAAAAGGTGATTTCCGACAACCACGTGGCCAACCCTGAGCGAATCATCTTTCTCGACCCGAAGGTGGGCGACCTCACCATCTGGATGCGGGACTGTATGGTCTGTATGTATTTGCCCGATGATCCCACGCACGCGGCGCTTCTGCACCAGACCACCATGCACTCCTGGCACGCAAACGACATGCAGGTGCCGGCTGCCATTGCCGCCGCCGACCCCAGCATTGTTCTTGTCAGCGAGCCGTTTATTGTCACCGATGGCGGTGACGTTCAGTCCAACACTCACGAGGCGTTCGTCGGATACTACTCGATAGTGAGCACGGCGATGAAGATTGCCGATGCCCTGGGCAAAGACACCGCGCTCAAAGCCAGGGTCTTCGCTTACTACTTGGCTCACTTGCGCAACCAGATCGTGGAACCGGCAGGCGACCTGCACTTCCCCTACTTCAAGCAGACCCGCCCGGATGGCTCTTACCAGCTTGTACGCGATCCGGCGTTCGTGCGTGTTGACGCGGGTGCGGGCAAGGTCGACTACGAGCAGGCGCTCGAGGATCTGGCTGTACGCCTCTTCACGGAGCGGTTCGACAAGCCTGTGCAGATCATGGGTCGCACTGATCCTACGCTGCCTGGACGGGAGATGGACCCCGCCACAGATCACATGGACATGGGCTGCACGCCGCCCGACGACCATACGTTCTTCGTCGGCGATCCCAGTCTGGCCCAGCAGGCAATCGCATCGATGGACGCTGGCGAGCGGGCTCATCTGGAGCAGCTGCTCTCCAAGCGCGCCGGACAAGCGATCACACTGCCGGTGTTTGATCCTGAAAATCGCGACGATCAGAGCGACTTCGACGCCTACGCTCATCTGCTCGAAAGCAAGGGCTACAAGGTGCGGCGCCTGCCTCACCTGGAGCCACAAAAGCCCGGTGACCCCTATATCTCTTACAACAACTGCGATATGGAGCGGTTCGATAAGGGTGGCAAGGAGATTCGCCGGGTTTTCCTGCCCAACTACGGGTCACCGAAGTTGGACAACCTCGCCAACGGCGTTTGGGCGAGCGAGCGGTTTGAGGTTCACCCGATGCCCCTGTGGGCGCTGTCATCGGAGTGGGGGGCAATTCGCTGCTCTAGCAACTGGCTGGATCGCTGGCTCAGGGGGTAGCGTGTGCGAGCGAGTAGCCTGATTAGCTTCGATAGCTTTTCAGGTGAGGACGAGAAGTGGCGGAACCCGGCTTTGCTTGGTTCCGCCCTTCTCGGCCGTTCTCGTTTTTTTCCGCACTTTTTGACATTTCTGTCACTTTTTGCCTGACCGAACCGTTCTTTTTTTGTCTTTAGGGCACCATATACGGTGCCAAGCCGGATTCAATTCAGCGTTTGTTCGGGCTCCTGGAAGCATTAGTTTCATCGCGCGCTGAGTCAGTTCCACTGAACTTTCGTCTTGATTTGGTTGTGAATTGGAAAATATTGCGTATGGACAGAAAACCGGCAAAAATTATGTCTATACGCAATAATCGCCAATCTGCCATTGACCTCCAGGCTGCATCCCGCAATGGGTATCAAGATACCGGGACTGACACAGCGAACCTGGATGTGCCAATCGCTGCTACTATAGACGACGGTATGAAATTCTGGCTCGATTGAAGATACCAGTTGGTCACAACTGACCTCTATGCTGTCACTAACGACCCCCCCGATGATTAATAAATGCACAACGGAGATTTTCAATGAGCCTTGATCATATTCAAAAAACTGACTTCTCTAGCGCTACAGAACCTAATTTTTCAGTGTCTCTTTTGTCGTTCTCACCAGACGAGATTCGGCAATTGAACAGCAGAGCAGATAAAACTGCTCCCCAGGCTCTCCAGGGTGATAGAAGTGACAAAAAAGCTGAACACTTCAGTGCCGCACCATCCGATAAGGCCGAGACGGAGCAGGGGAGAATGGACGAGCGCATCAAAAGAGCGTTTGGAAAAGAGACTATGAATCACATCAAAGACCACGATTGGCTAATCTCTCATGCCGATGATTTGAAAACAGGGTTCAACCGCGTCTTTGATGGCAGAGGAGAAGAATTTACAGTCGGACAGATTGCAGCTCGCCTGAAAGAACTGAGCGGTGGGCTCATATACGGCGAATCTTCTGATGGTAGCAAAAACCCGTTCACCAGCACGCCAGCAGACAAGCATTTCCAAGTCTTCCTGAAACGAACGTTGTTTGACACACAGCTGTTTCATCAAGTAACCAGCTATGTCGGCCCCGGCCTGGACAGGACGATCCGACGATAATATTCAAAGATTCCGAATATGCGTTAAGGGATTGGCCACCGATGATGAATTTGATGTCAATTCTATTCCAGCGTTGGATAATTGACTGGAAGGCTGACTCCCCTTGATGCGCTAAAGTGCAGATGATTGAACCAGACAATATGTAGCCTGCCGACATAATTTATAGTTGGTCTTACATCGGCAACCCGGTACAATCATGAGTGAGACTGCCGCGGAGATTCCCGCGGACGACAGCGGCGCAGAAAGATTGGCGCAGGACAGCAGCGCATCAGCAAAGCCTCTGCTTGGCACAGCAGAAGGTTTGCCAGTGGCAGATGTGCTCCTCGATCTTGCCAAAATTTTCGGCTACATCTCCTTGCTCACCATCGGCGGTGGCGTTGCGGCCTTCCCGGAACTCAAAACTCTCACCGTTGAGAGTCACCACTGGCTCACTGCCCACCGACTAATCCATCTCTACAGCGTCGGTAATTTGGCTCCTGGACCGAACATGCTGATGGTAGTTGCGATTGGACAGATGGTGGCCGGATTTCCAGGTGCGCTGGTAAGCGGGCTTGCCTTTTCATTCCCACTTCCATCCTTACTTTAATTGTCGGGCGGTTCTGGAACAGTATGGCGCACAATCCGTGGCGCGATTCGGTGCAGCGCGGGCTTGCTCCTGTATCGCTCGGACTTTTGCTTGCCGGCTGTATTACCATAGGACTAGAGGTTCTCACCGACTGGATCAACATACTGCTTTGCCTGGTCGTATTCGGGCTGTTGATGAAAACCAAAATCAATCCGTCACTCTTGATTTTTGGCTGCTGCCATCCTCGGCTTGCTCATGTTCCATGTTCTGGGGCAATCTGTGACAAAGTAATATAACCGTTTCGGCTATTGCCACTACCAGAAAGGTATACTCTGCGTGTGTCTAGGCGTGTGTCTAGGCCTGCATCGAAGGGGATCGGAAGTCGTGTATCAACTCGTATTAGCTGTTTGTCTTGTTGCTGCAACCTGCATTGCCGCTCTTGGCCAATCGGATAAAACTTCTTCCCAGTCTGCCGAAGCAAATATGAGCCAGTCACTGGCTTCCATAGAACAGCGCTATTTTTCGGATACATACATAAATCAATCAGTACCCAAACGCATGGACAGAATTGAAAAGCTGATATTCGGACAACCGAGCACGGAAAGCGATAAGGTCCGATTCCAGAGGCTGCAGACTTTTATCCCAAGCTCGGTGCGTGAGCCATCTCCTCAACTATTGAAGGAATCGCTACCGCCTGTGCCATTTGCACTGAGTGCCGGGAAGACGTATCTGACAGCTTCAGTAACCAAAACTGAGCCAGATAATTGGTTTCGCATTCCACTATGGCTGGCTGGCAAATGGTATTCGGATCTTCGCTGGACAACTTCCGATACCGCCGAACCTGCTGGCACTCACTTTCCTCGCCGCACTGGTTACAACGGAGGTCCGCTGTGGGGGGTGGAACGCGATGCGAAGGGGAACATTTGGCACCGTCTTCACCCGCCAGAGTATGAACATCAACCCGGACCGAACAATCAGACAACGAATGCAGTGATTGATCGAGAGGACTTAGTTGCCTCGTCGGACGCGAGCTTGTGCGAAAGAATCCACCGTTTTCGAACGAGGGTGGACAGTTCAGGAATAATTATAGACACCTTTCAAGACGACATTGTCAAAACCTTGACACCGGCATACGATGGAACGATCGTGTCAATTCAAACGGTTCGAGAATTTGATCAGAGCGGTAAACTGCGCAGAACCTATACCACTCATCAAGAGTACAAAAGGACAGAAGAGTTTTCTCCCAACTCCAACACAGACATTCGCAACAGCTTCAAAACTTACCTGTTGGCAAATCACTTGGACGATTTGGTGCCTGCCGATCTGCGGGGAATGAATAGAGGCGACTTGCTACGAGCTGCGCGTGTTCAGAACCGGCGAATACGAAACGCCTATTTGGAAATACGGCGCACGATTGAGCGGTCTTCGTTATCGACCTCTGTCTTGTGTGCCAGAATCGATCGTTTGTGATTTTCCTTAAATGCAAAAAGCACATAACAGGGCAGATCAGTGCCGGCGAAAGATGGCATGGATGCCCAGGATCTAGTTGAATCAGCTCTCCACACACTTGTTTTCCAATAGTTCTTGTTCGCTGCGCTCTCATATGCGAGGCACTGCTCGATCAAAACTGCGAGCTTAATTCCCGGCACTTTCCTCAAATCTTCAATGCCATCATCTGTTACGCAAAAGAAGCCAGTAATTTCGAAAACAGATGGACGCCCACTCTTGTCGAACATAACGAACACCAGACGAGTGGGAGGTGAGATGCCACAGCCGGCGGTAAAGAGCACAATGATCAAATCTTGATGCCCATTGCCATCCAGGTCGGTCTGCCAGACTGAGCCACCAGCAGCAGTGACACGGTCTTTTATCTGCCAGGGTTTCTTGCCCGGGCCGATACCTGATACGGTTAACACACAATCATCATCCACTTTGGCAGTGATACCGCCACTGGTATTAATAACATTTTTGGTAGCGGAGGCAGGAATGGTCAAATTGTCTATGATCTTTCTCTGCGGGTAGGTAGCACCAAGCTGACGCTTTGAAAATGGCAAATACTTGCCATAAAATCCAAACGCGAAAACTGGCTGCTGCAAGAAGCAATATAAGAGCAGCAAGATGGCCACAGGCTTCATCATGGATTATTCCTCTGCCACCATAGTACCTGACGACGACGGAATGCCGCGTGAAGCTAGAGTCATTTTGCTGTAATGTCGTTGTTAAAACGGCAAGCATCCATCCTGTTCAGTGATATATCTAACATCGGCACTACAAGCCAAAAGAGAACTCCGCAGAAGACGGTTGACGATTTTGAGCAGCATCGAGTCTTTCAGAATTTCCGTAATCTTTGCTTGTGCCGTACTCGTTTGTTCGTGCAGTCAACATAACTGGAAAGACTTTCTCGTGATCCAAATTTGACCCAAACCTGACCCGGATTTGTGGATTTGCGAAGTTAATCTGTAAATACGTCGCACCCAATGAGGATTTAGGTTCGCAAGCATTTTCAGATACCTTCAAGGTGATGCCACCGTCGAGCATCGACCGCTATTTACTATTCAGGAGAAATGCCATGAAACGTTGGTTGTCAGCTCTTTTCGCACCATTATTCCCGCCCAAAAATTTCTCGGTTGCCGACAGAGATTTCGATGCTGAATATAGAGCCGGAAGAGACGAATATCTCAAGAAGCATGGCCAGTGCGGCCTTCTTAGCACCAAAATTGACCTACCACTTGCGGGTTCCATGCGCAATTCTTACTAACCGTCGGCTGCGCTACCGTTTACCAGCATTGCAGAATGCCGCTACAAGCGTATTTGCTAATCCGGCTAATCTTGGTCTGATTGCGATCACCGGGCCGGACTTTTCTGGGCGGCTAGAAATCGATTTGGGTGCAGCGAATTTTGTTCTAAAGGGTGGGCGGGGCAGTCAAAAGAATGTTTGCTGCTCAGTCTTGGCGGAGTGGATAGGCGGAGTGGGTCGGCAAGTGAATGGATGCCTGGTGCTTGGTCAAAGACCGCCCACCAGGGCCTTGCTTGTTAGCTCGGTTTCCTCAACAAGGTCGTCGTTGAAGGACTCTGCCGAGCTGTCAAAAATCCAATAAACATAAGTGCCGGAGCCATTGGCACTTAAGGAAGTCTGAATCGTCACCATGGTATATTCGAATCCGTCATCATTCCAGGCAGTGGCGCGAATTTTCTTTGTCGCCACGATATCATTTGTCTGCGAGCTGGAGATATGATAGCCCCGCACCTGCAGCACCGATTGGACAGCCTTAACCGCATCTTCATGCGATTTAGCGGATTGCTTCTCTTTCGGTGTTGATGCCGGCATTTTAAGCGGCCTGGAGTTAGAGAACATAGAACTCTTCTTATCCATCTGTGAAACGGCCCAACCTACGATCAGGAGGGCACCACCGAATCCCAGCATCATCGGCCAGTCCCGAAATATGTCCATCATCATAAGGTTCACGCAACCTTTATCTAAATTGCCACAATCCAATTTTGAGTTTGAGTTTGCCCCACTCGACTGATTATGCCCATTGTGTCCCCCACTTGTCGAAAAAACGCCATATCAACGACTGGAAGAAAAATGGCTTGTGGGAGAGTATTGCGCGACCACTGAGAATGAGCGAGCCGCAACGGTTCGGCGTTGTCAATTCCGGCAGATGTCTACATAGATTCAGAGTCAGGAAATTGCGTTGCTATTGTTATCAACGATGATCTAGCATGGCGTCTTTGCCTCTGGGTCAATGGTGATGATGTCCTTGAAATCCATGCTTCGATATTGTCTTAGTAAGGCAAGGTCAAATTAGGGTGGTGAACCAAAACTGCAGGCGATTCACTGAACAGAACCTGTCTCCCACAGAAGGCTTGTTCACCGCACCATTCCCCAGGCTATCGCTTAAATGTTGGATGATGTTTCTCAATCCAGGCTTCTGCTAGGGTCAGCATCGGTATGCTATCGGGCTCCAAGATGTACTGCCTCATTTGTCAGGGCTGTTCAGTTGACACGCCTTACAAGGTGGTTGTATCATACAAGGAGGAATGAACAAGGAGATGCGATGTCATCACAACCTCTGCCGATAGAAGAGCTGGCCCAAGAGCTGCTTCAAAATGATGCGGCTACACGTGGGTTCATTCGTTATCTGCTAGAGAATCTTGGCCCAGAGGGTCAGCAGTGGGTTGCTGACCGCATACTGCGGTTAACCCCGGCCAGCGAGGGCAACATGGCCTTTGCCAATCTCATAGGCGCTCGCCAGGTCGGTCCGTTAGAGCAGCAAGCGATGGAACTGGCTGCACTTATCAATTTTTTCAATTACAGGAAAAATCTCTTGTCAGGTTCAATATCCGCGACAAAGGCAGCAGAGATGCTTGGAGTATCTCGAACAACCATCCATGAGCGCATCAGAACCGGTCAGCTGTTGGGAATCGTCGACAACAACGTCATGAAAATGCCACCGTGGCAATTCGATGCGCAAGGACCAAATGGTGCAGTAAATGGACTCCCCGAAGTTCTGGCGGTCTTGCCTTGCAACGTCCTGTCCAAGATAAGCTGGCTGTCTTCCTCCAACGCAATTTTTGGAAATCAACGGCCCATCGATGTTCTGAAAATTGGTCAGTTACAGGAGGTTATTAATGAAGCCCGTGCTGTGGAAGTGGTGTGACAAGTGGTAGTCATTCTACCGCCTCCACCTTTGCGGACGCCCCAACCCGTTTTTCATACAGTGACGTCCGGCACTGCCTTTCAGCGTCTGTATGATCCAACCAAGCACGGTGCAACGGCACTGTCCTTTAGGCATTATGGACCAATTTCTCGGTTCGACCATCAACCCGAACCATGTGCTGTAGATCCAAACAGGGCAATACTTTATGTCGCAAGAACCTTGTCGGGATGCCTAGTTGAGATATTCGGTGACGCTAAACTGATTAATGTTGGCACTTGGGAAGTGGCTTTCATAGACTGCACGCGCGACTTACACTTGCTCGATCTACGGGGTGCTAATGCTATGAGAGCGGGCACTGTAGCTGGTGTCTGCAAGGATAGCAATCGTCCAATTAGCCAGGCATGGTCACGTTATTTCTACGAAAATAGCTTTTTGTATGCGCCCGTTATTGGAACATCCATCGATGGATTGATCTTCGGAAATGCCCACAACGACGAAGACGCAGTCGCTCTAAATGAGAGGTGCCAAAGCGACTTTATATGTAGGGCTGTCTGCTCCCTCAACGATGCCGCACTTAGGACAGAAATTAAATGCATAGCACTCGGCACTGGGATGTACGTGCAACCTTACTGAGATTCAAACGCACGATAATTATGTTTCGTTTCTGAAAAAAATTTGCCATCTGTGAATCGCCCACTTAGCCGCGAATTCCGTTTCACTTTGGCAGTCATTTATGCGCACCATGTCACTTAACAATTCAGCCATTTTGTTAAGCGCGCGTCCAATTTGAATGGTCAAATTGTGAGCTTGGACGCGACTAAATGCACCACATACGACACCAGATTGCATCGAATGTAGGAGCAGGGCTTTGGGTTCGGTTAGTCTAGCTGTCTTGTGGGAACGAGAAAAATAGACAATCTCCCTAAGTCAAAGTACCCAATGCTCTTTAATGGTGTTGAAATGAAGAAAAAATATTTTGAAAAGGAGATTGTCGCGCGCACACTAAGCATACTCTTGCTCATGGCGTTATTGAATTTAAGTGTGTCCCTAGCGTCTGGCTTTGAAACTGTTCCGGGGTGGATATTGCATCAAAAGAGTGGAATTGCCGGAGAAACGACAGTGCAACTGACTGCCACCTCCATCAAAGTTGTGGACAAGGGCAGCAGCACAGTGATCGTGAGCAGTGCTCCCAAATGGGATGTTTTAGTCTATAACACAAGTTCCAAGGCAAAATACGCTAGCCCTCTTTCTAAATTTGGCGGCTACAGACAACTCGGCTTTGCCATGTTTACGGGGCTGTACATCGCGGGAATTCCACTGGAGAAAAAACCCGGGTATTCAGCTGTTAACAATATGAAAGCAACCGTATATGGTGCTCCGGAAAAGTTTTCAAAGTATTCGCGACAAGTTTTCGATTCTACAAAGATTGTCTATAAAAGAGAAGAGCATAAGATCTTCAATCCGGCAATCAACAAAGACAAGGGGTCAATTCGCGATGTTGCAGTTCTCGCCAGCAGCGGTTGGAATTTGCCTGAGGAAGAGGGCACTATTCTCTCGCGATTGTGCGGCATTGCTGATATTCCTGACATACCATTGCAGGCGCACTCAATCGATCAGGAAGGAGACAAGAAAGAGGCGCTGAAAACGCTGAGCATTAGAAAGGCATCCCTACCAATCAGCGATTTCGTCGTCCCCGCTGGCTACCACTCTGTATCCACCATGGAAGCAGTGCGGCTTGACAATCGAGGGCAAGATGGTATGGAAGGACTGCTGGAAGGAATTGATCAACATCTGGCAAAGTAGTTTTGAAGTGTCTGGCGACTTGGGCGAACCAGGATTTCCTTCTCATAGGTGAGGGAGGGTTTTTTGGCCTTACTCGATTTAAACGAATTTGATTCAGTCTTTCCAAATCAACATCAGCCGTGGAGTAAGTCCTAAAAGCCTTGACTGAACAGTTTTACGGCGAATTTCGGCTATGGGCAATGCGCCAAAAGTTTTAAACTTATTCGTTTAAATCACGTAGGTACGCAGAACGGATGCCCCCACTACCTCCGAAAAAAAAGTTTCTGGCTTTGAAGTTTAAGTCTGCTGACATCGTTTAAACATATAGGAAGCAAAATCGAGGAGGGCATTACCAAAAGAAACAACATATCCCTTTGCGGTGGCTTATTTCACGGTCTTTTGCCATTATTGTGCAATCAGGAGAAAGCATTTATGGCAACCATCGAAAGTTCGGCGCCCCCAAGTGGGATGCGTGATTTCCTTCCCGCTGAAACAGCGCTGCGCGATTGGGCTACCTCAGTGATTGTGAAAACCTATGAAAGCTTCGGCTTCAACCGCATCGAAACCCCGGCGCTCGAAAACATCAATTTGCTGCGCAAGGGCGAAGGCGGCGAGAACCTGCAGCTCATCTTCGAAGTGCTCAAGCGCGGAGACAAGCTTGAACGAGAGCTCAGCTGCGGCAGTGTGCAGCGCCATAACCTCGCCGACCTGGGGCTACGTTTCGATCTGACCGTGCCTCTGGTGCGCTTCTATGCCCACAACCAGAACACTTTGCCAAACCCGCTGAAAGCGATTCAGATAGGTTCTGTCTGGCGAGCGGAAAGCCCGCAGCAAGGCCGATTTCGCCAATTTACGCAGTGCGATATAGACATCTTCGGTGTCAAATCAGAAGTTGCTGAGATGGAGCTTTTGCAAGCGACTTCGGAAGCCCTTGTCCATCTCGGCTTCAAGCACTTCACTGTGCGCATCAATGACAGGCGAGTGCTGGCCGCGATTGCCTCCTATTGCGGCTTCGAGCCATCGCGCGTAGAGACGGTGTTCATCGCCCTGGATAAACTGGACAAAATCGGGTTGGATGGTGTGCGAGCAGAGCTCATCAAGCACGAACACCCGGCTGAATCAGTGCAGAAGTTGATGGATCTGGTCCAGTCAATCCAGTCCGAAGCAGGCGGGACGCCTGCACTCCCGGAGGCGCAGACGTCTAGCTTTGCCGCAACCAGAGCGAAGCTGCCCAAAGAGCTTAATGTGGAAGATGAGCTAAATCGGCTGGGCAACGTAATTTCCGTCATCGAAGAGCAAGGCGCGGGAGTTTATGACATCAAATTCGATGCCACATTGGTGCGCGGCATGGGTTATTACACCGGACAAATCTTTGAAATCAGCAATCCGGGCTATTCTTCCTCGATTGCCGGTGGTGGTCGGTACGACAAGATGGTGGGAAAATTCTCTGGGCGCGAAGTGCCCGCTTGCGGATTCTCAATCGGCTTCGAGCGCATCATCTCGATCTTGTTGGACAAAGGATTCAAACCGCCCAGCGCAGCCGAGAAAATTGCTCTGATCTGCGAGCCAGATCGCGACGACATGACCAAGGTGTTCGCAGCTGCCCGTCGTAATCGCTCACACGGCCTGATCGTATCGGTGCAGCCGCGCAAGAAGGACATGAGAAAACAGCTTGACGTTCTTGTTGCTCAGGGGTTCACTTCCTACGCCAATTTCAGAGCAGATCACGATCAGCTAGACATCAAGGAACTGAATCAGGGCCCAGAGTGAGAATCCACGGACCTGAGTAGAAATCCACGGGAAACCGGCAGACGCTCACGACCTTCGACATGGGGAGGTCCTTGTCGAAATCGTTATACGTCATACGTTATACGTTATACGTATGACGTTATACGCAACATGATGGTCAGCCCCCGAATGGATTCGCCGCATGTGACCGAACTTCGTCAATGCCCCCAACATCAATAGAAGTGCCCTTGATCTCCTCATCGCTATAAATCTCAAAGAAAGTGCCGTCGGTAAATAACAGGAACACCTGACAGCGAGGTCGCTTTGGCCCCTCCGCGATCATTACCTGAGAGATGGTCTTGCCCTGCATTTCATTTAGTTTTAGTAGCTGCTTTGAACCCGACACGACTATATCCCCTCCAAGTACCTCTTCTGGTGTCATCACTACTCTGGTGCCCTCAATCAGAGTCCCCCGAGGCTCTGACAATCAAAATGTTATGCGCCAGACCTCGGTCTCTTCAGCTTCGACGCACTGAAATCCACTACTCAAAAGAAATCCCGCCGGCTCTGAGGCGCAGACTTCGCGATCTACCTGGGCCGCTTTGTACTCCATCTGTCTGGCAAAGTTGAGCACCTGGTCCAGCAATTGCTTACCGAGCCCAGTGCGACGCCAGTCTGACTGTATGGCGAGGAATTTCAATTCCAAAATATCTTCACTTTTCTTCAAAGCCCCAATCGCTCCGACGATTTTCTTGTCTTCCTCAGCCACCATAAAAGTGCCGTCGTTGCCGATGTATGCTTGCTCCATGTTAGTCATTGGCGGCCTGCCCATGGCAAAATACATCTCCAGAGATGCCTCATGCATTACTGCTAAGAGCAATTCGCGCACTTGCCCCTCATCTTGCGCATTACCAATCCTGATCTGCACGACTAAATTTCCCCATGCGCTACACAAAACAATGCCGGTCGGGCTCCAGCCGTGATTGAACCAACCTCAGGCTTCGCCAACCGCTAATTTCGCCAGATCGAGCTGCAATTCGGACAGGGATAATAAGCTTTCGCCAGGATTGCCAAAACGGCTGATATTGTCGGAAATGCCAAAAACAGGCACAGAGGCGATCACGTTTGCGTCAAACAACAATCTGCGCGAGAGGGCATTGCGCAAGCGCAGACAGACGCGCTCACTGCCTTTCTGGTCAGATTCGGGAAGCAAAAGCCCCAGCGTTTTCTGGCGATATCTGAGGATTATGTCGGTCGGTCGCAAATGCGATCGAAATATTTTTGATACCGCATTTAGTGCGCCGTCGGCATATGAATTTCGTTTCGCCTCGTTGGCGTCAGCAACAAGCCACAACTCCACCAGAACGAGTGACAGTGGCACGTGTTGTTGCTTGCTTAAAGCCACTTGCCTCTCGATGACGCTGACTAGATATTCGCGTGTCGGGCACTCAGTGTAAGAATCTGCCTGCGGTTGATAGCTTGAGGGCGCTGTGGCAATAACCCGTGCGTACTGCTCATCTGCTTTTGCAGCTCTGCGGTCGAATCCGCCCGGTGCGCCGGTCATACCCATCTTCACCCCTGATCAGCTCTTAAGCGATACCGACTTCCGCGCTAATGATAGTACCTCTGCGCGCTAGAAATGTTATCAGCAGATAGTTTTCTGCTAATTGTTATTCTCAGCAACAATAATCTTGAGAAACCCTGAACAATTGGCGAGCCCGGGATGTGAAGAGTAGTATAGAAGCACGGCTAGCCCGTCTTGAGGTTCTTTAATGTCTACGTCATTGCTTGGCTTCCTCACTAACTTTTTGCAATCCAGCAGCGAGGCGCCGCAAAGAGCTCACTATGAGGCCATGCGTGCTATCTCAAACCATGATTATGAGCAGGCTCTGGAGCTTCTCTTGCCCGATGGTAACGCCGGCGATCTGCATGCACAGACGCTGATTGGCGTCATTTACCGTGATTGCTCGGGTCTGGTAGAAGATCATAAGCGAGCATTTTCATGGCTGAGCGTGGCCGCGGAAAAGGATTATCCCCTAGCCCAGCTGAACCTGGGCTTGATGTATTACGACGGCTTGGGTGTGGAGCAGAATTACCCCGTGGCCGGCGATTACTTTCTCAAAGCTGCTGAAAAGGGTCTGCCAGAGGCTCAAACCAGACTTGGCTGTATGTATTATGAAGGCGAGGGAGTTTATCCAAATGCGCGAGAAGCGCTTTACTGGTGGACGAAAGCAGCTGAACACGGTCAATCGGAGGCGCAGTTTAGACTGGCGCAGAATTTTGCTCAGGGCTGGAACGGCTCTGCAGACTATCAATCGGCATTGACCTGGTACAAATTGGCCGCTGATCAAGGACATGTTGATGCTCAAGCGGCGCTGGGCGACATGTATTTCGGCGGTCAGGGAGTCAAACGTAATGAAAGGGAAGCAGCAAAATGGTGGCATAAAGCGGCTGCGCAGGGAAGCCAGATCGCCAGGCAAAATCTGGAGATCTTGAAGCGCCCAACGGTCAATCCTTCCAATGAAGCCAAGCCCTATACGGCAATGTTTCACTAGTGTTGAGAGGACGAGTAATGCAGAACAAGACACAAAACAAGAGACAAGACAAAATGCAAAACAAAAAAGTTAGCTCCTTTTGCAATTGCCTCGGTTTGTTTCTTGTCAGTGTGACAGCAGTTGTTGTTTTCGGCGGATGCAGCAAGCAAGAAGCAAGCGAACCGGCCAACACCGGCAACACAGCCGCAACAGATGCTGATGTGACTGTGGTGAAAGCCCGTTTTGCTTTGCGGAAGGACTCAAAATGCTCATCTGATCGTCTGGAGGAAGTGACGATAAAACAATCGACAGCACCACCTGGAGCAGTACATTCTGCTTCTTCTATAGTGGGAAGACTGGTCATGGAAGAGGTTCCCTCTGGTGCCATCGTCAGAGAACGCGACCTGGTCCCGGCTGAAAAACCAGCGGACAAACCAACTGAACAACCGGCAGATAAGCCAGCTCGGTGAGCTAGCTGGCAAGAGCTCGCAGCGTACTGCTTGAGAATTGTGAAAGTGTTCTGCCCTAAGCTGATTGTGCGGTTGAATGGTGAGGTCTGAAATAAGTGTCGGATGGATTTTGTTTGCTCCTCAAACCCAGATGGATGCTTGGATTTGGCGTGCACTGCAGGTGGTGCACGCTGGTCGAGGAATGCTAGCGCATGCTATCAGTGTACTGGTCCGGAATTGAAAAAGTGTCCTGGATGGACCCTCGCACTAGGTTCAGCACATGCGCTCGGCTGCTTCGTTGATCAGTCCGTTGACGTCGTTGGCGTCGATGGGCATCCCAGCCACGCCCATTTTGACAATCAGCGGCAGTCCGCGATTGTGGGCGTCATCTTCGATGATTTTCTTGATCCGTTGCGCTACTTTATTGCCGGCATCATATTCGGTGTGCGGCAACATCAAGGCACAGATGGTGACGCCAAAGTGACCAAACAGGTCGATGCGGCGCTTTGCTCGAGCTATGCGGTGACCAATCTCCCTGATGTACGAGGCCGGTAGGGCATCGGATTCGTCGCCAACGACAACGGCAAAATCATAGAGTCCGAGAACCACAGGATAATTGCAAGCTTTGAAGCGATAGTATTCCTGTTCCAGGAAGTACATCATGCTCCATTGGGCGAAAATTCCTGTTTCTGGCTGGAGCAAAAGCTCGTGATGCTGCCGCAATGATGGAAAGTCTTTTGCTATTGGTGCATAGAACGGTGCGAGTTCTGTTTCAGATTGAGCTTCAAGCGTGGCGGTCAGCTGTGGGTGTAGGTGGGATTGTGGATGGGGGTGCGGCTGGGGCTGCTGCGCGAAATGGGCAAACGGAAATGTCTGCAGCGTATCGATCATCACTGACGCTGCGACAAAATCGGTGGGCGTTTGAACTTGCTCAGACGCATCATGCGGGGAGGCTGACAGTCCGGACAGATGCACATGGATCAAGGCGACGTCGTCTCCTGTATAGATCCAGCTTGAGTCTAACTGCGCGCTTGAGTCTAACTGCGCGCTTGAGTCTACATCTGAGCTTGAGCCTAGCCCTGCGCGCGAGTCTGGCCCTGTGCACGAGTCTGACCCTGCTGTGTGGCTGAGCCTGGACAAGTCCCAGGAAGGAAGAACGCCTGGATCTTCTGGGCAAACAACGGTGAGCAGATAAGTGCTTTCCTGGTCGGGAATTTTGAAAAGCAACTCCACTGGCGTTTCTTGTTCATTGCGGGCAGATTCGAAAGCGTGGTAAAGATCGTTCAAAGTTGGTGTTCGGTCGAGTTCGGCAACGCGGAGGGGAGCCCGAGTGCCCTTTTCGGGGGCACCCTTCGATTTTTTGTTTTTCGAATCTTGCTGAGGCATTTTGACAGAGTAACAGTTATGCGGCCAAACCAATACGATCCATTTCAGCCGATCCACTTTTGACTTTCCACCCTCTACAAAATACCGGTACACTTTCGCTGCTTTCGCTCAGGCCTCTTCAAGCAGCATGCACCTGCCTGCCTCTATCGTAGATGTCAAGATTTTAGCAACTTCTCACAATCAGGCGATCTGTCACGATCTACCACTTACTAATTATCAAGAAGCTATTGGATCGGCTTTTAGTATTAGTTACATTCAAGACATCAATTTCAAATAACCATTTCAGGAACTTTCCCCCGCCCGTAACTAACATCCATCAGAGCAAGCATGTTCTTCCAGCGCTACCAAGCGTTGCGTATTACACTCCTCAGCCATAGTCAACTTCCATTTTACGACTAGACGGATTCCCGAAGCAGGTGGGACGCCTGCGCTCCCGGGGTTAACTTCAGAACCTGATCTCAGGATCATGACCATTTTGAACAACGCAAGGAAACCAGATATATGAGAATGAAAACTATCGCAAAGACGGCAGTAGGCATCATGGTGGTAGCATTCGTGGCAGTGGCCGTAGCGGCTATCTTCGGTGGCGTCATCAGCGCACTCGATATGGCTGTCGGCATTCCCAACGGATACCAGCCTGTGCTCACGGACAACATGTGTGCAGTAATCAATTTCACGCTTTACTACGGTGCCTGGACGTTTGGTGCTTCGACTGTCCTGGCCATCATCTTCGGAATCGCAGCGAGTGTTTGTGAACCGAAGGTTGCGAGCGTGAACTAGTTACTAATCTGCAAGGTTTTATCGCTAACGAGATCTAACGTCAAATTTCGCTTTGACCCACGAGTGCACAGACAGGGCAGGCTCGGCCCTGACTGACTCTTAAGAGTCGGTATCGCACCAAAACTGGTGCTGAAGTACCATCCGTTGGCCACGTTTAGTCCGTGTGCCTTCCTAACCGACGCATCCGCGCGTCGAACTGGACCCGTGAGCACGAACGAACAACGTTCGTAGCGCAGGGTTAGGACAACTTGTGAAAAAATCTACGAAGATTGTGCTTGGCGCAGCCGTTGCTGCCAAGCTTGCTTATTTGCTGTTTTCGCCTCGGTTCGCAACCAGGCTGTACCACTCGAAACTGTTCAAAAAGGACGGGGACCACAGCCCGGAGGATGTGCTGGCTAATTTCCGCGAGTACGAAAATCGTGAATTGCGATTTGCGGGCTCAGGCGGTCAGCAGCTTCGCGGCTGGTTCTTCAAGCACCCGACTAGCGATCGGGTGTACCTGTACTGCATGGGCAGATCGAGTGACATTCCAAAGAACCTGGAACATGTGCGGATGCTTCTCGAAACCGGCGCCTCGGTGTTCATCTTCGAATACCACGGGTTCGGTAAAAGCGAGGGCAAACCCACTCTTAAGACTGTTGTTGAGGACGCGTTCAAGGCGCTGGGCGTACTGATAAACGACCTGGGCTATGCAACCGATAAGATCGTCACCTACGGTGAGTCGCTGGGAGGCGGCATCGCTACCGAGCTGCACAAGCAGTTTCGCCTGCTCGGTCACGTTGTTCAATCGAGCTACACGTCTCTGGAAGGCATCGCCAAAGAGATGATGCCGGTGCTCAAGGCCTATCCGCAGGCGCTTTTTCCACATCCAAGGTTGGACACTGCTGGCACGCTTAGCCGCAACACGACTCCCGTCTGCGTGATTACCGGTGTCCACGACGAGGTTATTCCGCCGCATCACTCCCAACGCATTTACGAGGCTGCTGCCGGGCCCAAGAGCCTGCTTTTGCTGCAGAACTCGCGACATCGGGACATTGAGCGGACGGATCGCGAAGCGTTTGTTCTCGGGCTAAGTCAATTCCTCCGCTCCTTGTGAGTGGATGTGCCTTCGGGTGATTGAAAACTCAACTCGAGACCTCACGCGTGACCATTCAGCCTGCCTTCACTGAGGCTAGCCAAATAGTCACTCCCTCGCAACTTTGACGAATTACCGCGACGCACACCATGCGGTGGCGGCGCCAACTGAGGAGTCCTTTACCGAGGACTCCTCCCCGCTCTGCGCATCAAGAGCAAGAACCTGGCCAAACCCTACAAGAGAGCCTGGGACTTGGCCGCGGAGGACTCCACGAAGAACCCGACGCAGTCGGCATGGTTGCGCGCTCGCTTCGCCAAGTTCACGGTGTGGTTTCTAAGCAATCTCGCTCCTACACAAATCGCTTCCTGGCTCTAAAATTTGGGGCATGTTATCTATATATTATAGTAAATAATTCGACGAACAATCGATATCGACTTAGCAAATCGTAAATATTCAGGATGCCGAAGTGGCTGGGCATTCCGGGGTCGATCAACAAATCCGCTCGCTTGCAACGTGCCGCCAATGTTATTTGTCGTCGTCTTCTTCCTCGCGCACCGCATGCGCTGGCGTGCGAGCCGCCATCCACGACTTTTTGCGCTTCTCCAACAAATCGGCTAGCTCTACAAGAACGGGGATATGTTGGTGCGGCAGCATCAGACCCGCCGTTTCGCCAAGTCTGAACAGTCGTGCCTCCCGCCTTATCTCCATGAAGGCACTCTCGTACGATTGTATGGAAATTCGACCGATGTCAAGTTCATGGTCCAACTCTTTGGCTGTGATAGTTGGTTTCTCTTTCAGCACCTTGAGGAGGAAATCAATCACTTTTCCGCTTGAAGCCCAAGTTTGTCCTTTGGCAGGAACAATACAAAGTCCTCGGGCCCCTTCATGGTGATAACTGTTTTCACAACCTTTGCAAAAGTACCGTCCGTGCTTACTCTCGTCTATTTCTGACTGAGTAGCAGGTATTATCGGAGACTTGCATATCGGACAGTTAAGCTGATCGGCGCTCATGGAGGCTCCAGAAGAAGTGCAAACATGATAGCACCGGCCCACTCTTGGTACACTGGTGGTTTAAAGTCCAAAGGATCCAATCATGCACTTAATGCACCTGGTCTGGGTAGCAGGCCACATAATCGGCTTTTTCCATCAGCCCACCATAATTGTGTGCAGCGTCATGACCGTTGTTGGATTCGCCCTGGTTTTCATCTTCTTCAAGGTGTTTGAGCGCGACCTGTTCAGCAATTCTGGAGATTAAGCGATCAAGCAAGGCAGCTTTACTCGATAGAGCCGAGCATTTGAGCAGAAGCATTTGACAGAACCAGAATCAAACGATTTCACTCCACCACTGAAGGACGCCCGACCTCTCAACGGCGCCAGCCACCCCACCCATCCAGCTGAGTTTCAATCAGGACAGATATTAGACGGAAAATATGAAGTAGTTTCCTGCCTGGGAAAGGGCGGGATGGGCGTCGTATATCGAGTGAGACAGATCTTCTTGAAGAAAGATTTTGCCCTTAAGACTATGGATAACCACTCTATGTCGGAAGTGGCAATCCGCAGATTTCAACACGAAGCCCGCACCGCCTGCGCTGTTGATCACCCCAATATCATCGCCGTGCATGATTTCGGATTATTGGACGAGCAGATTCCCTTTCTGGTTATGGAGATTGCCGAGGGCGAAACTTTAGGCGAACGACTGAAGCGCAGCGGTTGTCTCACCGTAGACGAGGCAGCCCCGATTTTCGTGCAGGTCTGCTTTGGCCTGGCATACGCGCATGAGCTCGGCGTCGTCCATCGAGACATCAAACCAAACAACATAATGCTGCTCCACAATCTGACCCCAGGTACAGAAGGCAGCGTAAAGATCGTGGATTTCGGCATTGCCAAATTCGCCCAACACGAAGGTGGCGAAATTCAAGCACTTACTCGTACCGGGGAAATTTTTGGCAGTCCAATATACATGAGCCCAGAACAGTGCGGCGGACAAAGGGTTGATCTGCGTGCAGACATCTACTCGCTCGGTTGTGTTCTGTTTGAATCACTGGCCGGAACACCTCCCTTTATTGCCGAAAATGCCCTTGGGACAATGATTAAACATCAAACAGCACCCGCACCGACACTAAAAGAAGCATCACTGGGAAGGGAATTTCCTCAAGCTATGGAGCAGATCGTAGCAACAATGCTGGCTAAATCTCCCGCCGCCAGATACCAAAACCTGGGCATCGCCGCTCACGATCTGGCAGCAATACAGCGTGGTGAAGCTATTCCCATCAGAACTGTCCAACTCAAGCCAGACGATAAAGAAAAAACTCTGTCCATCAGCCGCAACAATCTCTACGCAGTGTTGGCATTTATGGCCCTGATTTCAGCATCCGTAATTGGAGTAATAGCCTACGTCTATCCAGAAACAGCGTATTTCTTTCATAATGACCGAAACAAAAACTCACCCCTCAATCAAGTGAATTCAAAAACAGAAGCCATCCCTGAAGAGCACACACCGGTGTTTTCGCTACGGGATGGCAAGGTCATGGATTCCGCTTTAGACCACGTTCCCTCGACAGATGAACTTGCCAAGAAACTGGCCAGGCCCGATGGTGTACTGAAGTTGCGTAATTGCACTTTGACTGACGAAACATTTAAGCAAATTGCTGCTAGCTCATCGATTTGCTATGTCGATCTTATGTGGACCCACTACAGTAACGAGAGTCTTGCCAGGCTGGCTAAACTGCCGCACCTTACTCAAATACTTCTTACGACCACAAATTTCAGTGACAGCGGCGCAAACGCTCTCTCTAAGTGCAAATTTCTGTCTAAGATTGAGGCCAACTGGGCCGATCTATCCGACGACGGAGTATGCAAACTTGCGGCATTACCAGCTTTGCGGAGACTTGATGTAGCAGGTTCCAGAATGACTGATAAGAGCCTCGTCTGCCTTGGTAAATCAAAGAAACTGGTCAATTTGAATTTACGAAACACAGGAGGAATAACAAACCAAGGACTAGAGAGTCTGGTCAAAACACACCTGCAAGTTCTCAATCTGGAGGGCACTCCCATTGACGATCGTGGCATCGCTTACCTATTCAAAATGAGAGATTTGGAGAAAGTCATGTTGAACAAAACCAAGGTCACCGTCGATGGCATAAAAAAGCTGTGCGCTAACAAGAAAATCAGGGCGATATATTTGACAGACTGCCCCAAGATCAAGGAGGAAGACCTGAAGTTGCTGGCGTCCACCTTTCCACAAGTGCGGTTCTTTAACAAAGGTCCCCTAAGCGATGATCATGATTGAGCGTGTGTTCGTCTTTGAGCGTTCCACTGCAGCAGCATCCACTGCAGCACCATCCACTGCAGCACCATCCACTGCAGCACCATCCACTGCAGCACCATGTGTTCGCATCTCTTTTGTGTCAGCTTGAAGGGCGAATCAGTGCTCTGCAAGGTTCTTTCCGGCGAGCACCGATTCCAGATCGGTGACGAATCTATCCTTGAAGTCTTGGCTGATACCAATGTGAATTCCTTTGACGGTGCCGTCTTTGCCGATGAAGACAGTCTCCGGAATTGCTTCCGTATGAAAGACATTTCCCAGAGCATTATCGTTGTCTAGCGCGCAAAGCACAGGCAGACGATGCTCCTTCATAAAAGCCTGGACCTGCGCCTTGCCTTCCCCTTCGTTCACGGGAATGAAGGTGACGCCCCTGTCTTTGAACTTCTGGCTCTCCATGGCAAAGACAGGCATCGACATCACGCAGGGTCCACACCAGGTTGCCCAAAAATCCAAGACGACAACGCGATCTTTCAGATTGTTCAGTCTCAGCGCAGTGCCGTTCTCCATTTTTAAAAGCACATCTGGAGCGCGTTTGCCAATCAGGCGCTTATGCGGATCATTGATGAAGGAATCGACTTTGGCGGCAGTAGCCGCATGAGGAGGGGCAAATTTGCCGGGATTGACTGGTATATCGATCACTTGATTTTGAAACAGGTATGAAAGAGCACTCTTGGATTGGGATGGTGCCTTGGCAAGACCGAATCTCACCATTTGGATCTTGGGGTTTTTAGTGGTGGTCATCCAAACATCGACCTGGTGATCAGCTTTTGTCAGGACAATGTGTTTGCAATCAACGCCTTCTATCGCTTGATTGGCTGCCAGGCTCGCCCGTGACACATCTTGCATCAATTCATCATACGGCGTGGTGCCAAGCAGTTGCGGCAAGAATGATTTAGTCAAAGCGGCGCCAGTTACAAGGGCGAACTCTTCAGCATTCATGCCGTCTTCGATGTTCGCCGGCGCACCATCTGTGGTGTACCTGGCCATTTTGGGCATGTAGTATTCGACATTCTTGCCGTCACTGACTGCCATTCCGCCAGACTTGCTTTGAAATTGGCAATAGTACTTGTTCGGCTTTTCGGAAACAAAGAAGTAATCTCGCTCTTGCTCTTGCGGCCCTTTTTCACTATCGAGGTTGACCTTGGCTGTTATTTTGCAGCTAAGCGAGCGAGCTTTAGCGTATGTGACACAGACTTTCTTCAATAATGCCGTGCACTCAGGGCTAATCGAATCAGCCGCGCAGGCTGCGTTTGAGGCAAGCGCAATGAGCACGCAGGCTACCCAGGCAATGTTGTGGTTAAGTTTCATCGATTCTTTATTTACACGGCCGCCGGCAATTCTGCGCTGCTTAAGGATGCACTCGCCCCCAAATGGACATCATAACTGAATTCAATATTATTGCTTACGTTGCGCTGCTTCTATCCATTCATCGATGGTAGGGTATGCCTCAGCCGTGAGCGCGCCTGGCGCTGGTTGACAAAGCTCCGAAATCTCATTGACAAGAGTGATTTCAAAATTTGGCTTTGTTCCAGGCGGCGACAGAAGGTAGGCGGCCAGAATTTTAACTGCTTGCTCGCGCGTGACAAATTCTTCAATCACCATGCGCTGGCAGCGACGTGCCACATCTAGCTGAGCCCGTTCAATAAAGCCTTGCTCGAATAAGATTTCGGCAACATCAAGCAGCTGACCGGCACTCATCAAGGTTGCAGTTTTGATATTGTCTATGGTGACAGCACCGGCATCGACAAGCAAGTCTAAAACGGCTTTGCTGAATTGCCCAAACTCGGCGATACACTGCTCCAGGGTCGCCTTTCCAAGATTGACCGTGAGCAATATCTCTCGCGCTTGATGCAAGGTGATGGTGCCGTCTGAAAGCATTTGTTGCAGCTCCAGAGTGCAGTGCAAGACATAACGCGTGATGGCGCCTCGCTGCACAAACACCTCACCAATCAGCGATTCCTTGATCAGCGAGGTTTCAATGGCTTCAAGTAGCTCGGTGTCTGAGAGCACTCCCGACATGTTCAAAAGGTCTCCGATTTTGATCGTTCCGTTGGAACGCACGTTGTCACATTTAAGCAACGCCTGATCGAAGTGCAGCCCTGATGCCATCGCCATTTTCAGCACCCTGATGGCGTCGGGCAAGGTGAGGTTCTTATGCTGCACCATGGCAAAAGCAGCAAATCCATTGAGCAAATCAAATGTACTGACGAGTTTCTTCGACAGCAAACAATCAGTCAAGGTGCGACCGGGCTGGGTCATCTCTTTGAGCACCGCCTGCATCTCAGCGCGGCTCAACATCGTGGCTGAGACAAACAGCTCCGCCAGGTCACCGATGGCAGTAGGCATATTTGAGTTCCAGCCGCTATTGGAAAGCAACTCTTCAAGCGAAGTCGAGCTCTGATGCGCTTCTGCCAACAAATTGATCACGGACTCAAGATCAAGACCTTTTTCGCGCACCATCGATTGCGCCAAGAGCACTGAGTCAAGCGTCTGCTGATCGATCAATCCAGCCATGATCATCACTCGACCAGCCGGTAACTTCATCAGCTTGGCTGAATTCAGCGCCTCTTCAAGATTTTTATGGGACATCAAGCCAGCCGCTATCATCAATTTGCCCATGCGAGTGGGATAAGCGGTATCTGTCTTTCCAATCTGCATAACTGTACCTGCGTAAGTGGGCGCGTTGTTGGCTGCGTTTGTTGGCTGCCGGTTATCTGATCTGGTCCACCTAATACTGGTCCACCCAATAGGACTTTTTCATTGTTCCCGCCCCACAAGTTGGCGTAACAAAGTCACCCGGAAGCCGAGGGAGCAACGATATGGTAGTAAGAGTGAAAACGTCCAAAGCGGACAGCACCATATTACCGGGAATAGCGCCAATGTCAAGCGGAATTTATGTTTCGGGGCTTTCTACAGCATGAAGCCAGATCATGCACCCAGATCACACGACTGCGAATAGGCGCCTTCGATCATGTTTCTAGACTCGCGGCTGGGGGCGCGCGGCGCGCTCTGTTTTTGCCGAAAATAGATGGGAGGAAAGTTCATTTTTGGCTGGACTTTGCGGACAATTTGTTGAACACGACGTAGCCAAGAACGAATTATTCGTATTGGATATAAAAAAGCTCGAAAATTATACCCGTGGCGTATAATTCGCTCTTTGCATCCGACTTCCGATTGATGATCCGAAATTTGGCGAAGAAGCTTGGCGTCTTCTTCTATTATTTTCGGCAAAATATGCTGGAGTCTGGAAGTCGGAAGTCGGGAGTCGAAAGTCGAAAGTCGAAAGCCAAGCCGAGAATCGTGATCAAACCCAATCAAACCGGATCATAACTAAACTCTGCCTCAAGCCATTCAAACAGTGTTGATTCCATGCGATTGACTTCATCAGGGTCGAGCAACCCTCGCTTGAGCGCTTCAAAAACAATCCTTGTGCGGGGGTTGAACACTTCCATCTGAGCACTTTCCCGCAAATGTGCATCCTCACCTTTGATCAATTTCTCAAGCAGCATAGAGAGCCTGTTTTGCACACCTCTAACGCTAATGTGGCGGCGGGCGGCTATCGCTTTGTCTGTCAAACCGACGGCTACATCCAACAGCGTTTCGTATTCGACATCGCTCAGCGAGCCGTCCTTGGACTGGATGCGCGCTTGTACACCGCGCACCACAGGGTCTATGTAGGGGTTGTCGTGGAGCAAAACAGAAGTGATGGCGTAAATAAATTTTTCATCGCTCTCGCTTTTCAGGGCATAGCCGTGAATGGCATCGTCAGGCACAATCTTTCCCAGCTCTCGCACATAAGCTTCGCGATGATATTGAGACCAGAACAAGATGCGGCGCGCCGGCTTCTCCTGCCAGATCTCCTTGGCCACTTTGATTCCGCTCATGTCAGGCATGGAAATGTCCATGATGATCAAATCAGGTTCCATTGCCCGGGCTAATCTCAGCCCTTCGGCGCCGTTCACGGCTTCCGTTACCTCAATGGCGTTGGGAGCAATCGCCTTTGCCAACCTGGCGGCATGTTGCCTCAGTGCGGCGACATCTTCAACTATCAGTACTTTCGTTGCCATCTAAATTAGCGAGACTGAGCCTTATGGTTACTGCCGTGCCCTTGCCATCGTCACCGGATTGCCACGCTATTGTAGCGCCGATCAGGTCTGCTCTTTGCCTCATCAAGCGAAGTCCGCGCGAGGGAGACCGCAGCTTGTCCTGGTCGATGCCCTTGCCGTCGTCTGTGATTTTTATCTCCAGGGCGCCATTTGAGCTTTCCAAAGCTGCACGCACAACTTTGGCTCCTGCATGTTTACAAATATTGGTGAGGGATTCTTGCACCAGTCGATAAAGCAATGATTTCTCGACCATGTCGAGACGATCGATAAGCTCTTCATCAGCGTTATTTTTAAAGCGCACTTTGAATTCACCGCGCTCGCCTGCGCGTCGGCAACAATCTTCAAGGGCTGCCGGCAACCCGAGATGCTCCAGAGCGGAGGGGCATAAGCTGTCCATAACTTCGCGAATTTCGCCCATTGATTGCTGCAACAGGCTCTGGATGCCCGGCACCAGGGCAGTGTCTCGGCTTTGCGCATATGATTCGAATTTGCCCGCCAGGGTTTTCAAATCGCTGAGCACCTGATCTTGCAGATCGGCCGCCAGCAGGCGTCTTTCTACTTCGTCCTGGTGCACCATTTGCATACGCGTCTCTTGCAGCTCTTTATTGCGCAGCAACAACTCGTAACGCTGTGCCTCGAAGCGTTCGATACGCAGATTTTCTCGCCGATAAAAGTAGCCGGTGGCGCCGGCAAGTGCCACCACCAGTAATGTCGAAAACGGGCGGCAAGCGCTGGCTGCGCACTGGGCTAACGTTATACCTGTAAACAGCTGGAGCAAAGCAAAGAAACGCGGGATCTTGGAGAGATGCAAGCCAATCAAGACCGCCGGAACAATTTGCAAGAACAAAAAAATAAATGTCAACGGCGTATTACTGCCGGTATATGCGTCAGGAATTTTTAAAAAAAGAGCTAAGACAGCGCGATCGGCAGGCAGGAGCAAGCCTCGTAGGGCCAGCCCGAGGGCGCCAATCAAAATGGAAGTGGCGATCAATATCCAGATCGGGGTCTTTTGCATAGTCAAACGTGTCATCAAAAGGAAGTATATCGTCTTGCTAATTACGTCTATCAAATGCGCCAAGAATTTGTCGTTGCTAACATGCTGCTGATAGTAGAGAGGCTCGATTCATGCCCAAAGTAATGGTGCTGGCAGATCACATCGCAAGTCAAATTGCAGCAGGCGAAGTGGTGGAGCGCCCTTCATCGGTTGTAAAAGAGCTGGTCGAGAATTCGCTTGACTCAGGCGCCCTCCAGGTAGAAGTCAGTATCAGTGCCGACTGTCGCGATATCCGCATCGCTGACGACGGTTGCGGCATGGCTGCCGAAGATGCGGTGCTCGCTTTTCATCGGCATGCAACCTCAAAGCTACGCAACGTCGAAGACTTGTGGAGCCTGAACTCGCTGGGTTTCAGGGGCGAAGCTTTGCCCAGCATCTCCTCAGTCGCCAGGGTCACCTGTTACACGCGCACAAAAGATTCTGCCGAAGGAACCAAAGTAGAAGTGGCGGACGGCAAGCTCATCTGCGCTCCGACCGGCTGCGCGCCCGGCACAGCCATGGAAGTGCAGGACCTCTTCTACAACGTGCCTGCCCGTTTAAACTTTCTCAAACGCGCTTCCACCGAGTTCGGTCACATTCAAGAAACGGTGCAGAGCCTGGCGGTGGCCTACCCGCATGTTTCGTTCGCCTTGCTCAATCAGGGCGAGACTGTATTTAGAACCACCGGTAGTGGCGAGATGTCACAGTCCATTAAAGAATGCGGATTGTTCACGGGGCGGGAAGCGTTGTGCGCGGTCAGTCCTTCCGATGAAAGTCTGGGTTTGAAGATTGAAGGATTTGTCGCTCGTCCCCTGCATTTTAGAGGCGACCGCAAAGGCATTCTGTCGATCGTCAATCAGCGCACAGTGCGTTGCCCTCTCATCTACAAAGCACTTGATTATGCTTTTTCAGATTTGATTCCACGCGGCAGGCATCCGCTTGCCGTCATAGCCTTGACCGTGAATCCACAGCAACTGGACGTCAATATTCATCCCACCAAGAAAGAAATCAAATACAGCAACGGCAACGAAGTGTACGTGGCGGTGCAGCGTGCGCTGATTAGCGCTTTGCGCCCGGCTAAGCTGGAACGGCAAGAGCAATTGCAGCAAGTTGCGGCAGCTTCCGGCGAACCTGGCGCCACTACCTTTGGTGGCACGAATTACGAGACAGGCGGGTTCGAAGCAGGACGCGAGGCGGGACACGAAGCAGGACGCGATTGGAGCGGCGCCAACGCCGGCACACGCGACGTTGCTGTAGCGGAAACGCCCAACGTGCCAATTACGCTTAGCTTAGAACTGAGACCACCTTTTAACCGGCAGCTAGGCTTCCGCGAGAGACTGGCTTATGAAGCGCGAGCTGACGAAAGCGCTTCCGGTGAAGGCAGATTCGGTGATGCGGACACAGGCAGCACGCCCCGAGACGAGCAGGCGTTGAGGAGCCCAGGATTCCAGCCCGCATCGCCGCAGCACACAAGCAACATTGAACCTCGATCTGAATCATCATACTCCTCATCTCGTGGCAGCTTCAGACTGCCCACCGGCTGGCGGATTGCAGGATATCTGCACAACACCTATGTCATTGTGGAAACTCCAGACGGCATGGAAATCCTCGAACAACACATTCTGCACGAGCGAACCCTCTATGAGCGATTGTTATCCCAACAAACAATCAGCGGTAGAACCACCGAATACGGGCAACGTCTGCTCATTTGCCAGCCTCTCGATTTGTCACCGGAGCAGCAGTCGGTGCTAAAGGATCACATGCTCTTACTGGAAAGACTGGGCTTCGAGTTTGACTGTCAGAACGGCTCTATTACCTGCGAGCAAGTGCCTCTGGAGCTTGCTCACAAAGATTATGCGACCGCCATTCAAGCGATGATCGACCAGCTCGCCACCGCCGATGGGACCGAATTGGAATTGGAGGCAACCAAGTCCATCGCCTGTCAATCGGCAATCAAAAACGGGATGCCGCTTGGCCACAGCGATCTAATCCAATTAATTTCTGAGTGGCACGACACTCCTCGCAACGATACCTGCCCACACGGCAGACCAGTGCGGCTGAAATTTTCCATGGAAAGACTGTTTGAGATGTTCCATCCCGCCTGATCGAAGTGTCGTTCGGACTTATGGATAGCCTCAGATGGCATTTTAATGCCATCCCCTATGTACGCCGAGGCATTTTCCGACCATGCGGCGATTGTGCAATTAATAAAAAGCGGCGCCGAAAAAAGCGCTGTTGACTCGCAAGGTGCCAGGGCCTTGAAATATCTCAGCTGGAACAAAAAGCTGTCAAAACAAGAAAGAGCCGAACTAGTGCAGACACTGAGCCATTGATCGATGGAGCCGCTCAGGAGCCAAAGTACATTCTACAAGCTACACCACTTACGGTGGCACTAATTTAGAACCTCAAAACTCGGAAAGAACTGGAAGCAAGTTTGAGCTTTCGTGTAGCATTGGGGGTGTGATCAGTTCTAGTTGTTGCCATTCCGCCAAAAAACCTTCTCATGCCGCAGAAACAATCTTTCACTGCCACCATCGCCTCCATCTACCAATCATTTACTTCCGGCTCGCCTGAAAGTAAATTTAGATGGGCGGAGCATCTTTTGATTGTGGTAGCGATTCTCAATCAGCTTGGCTGGAAGCGTGAGGGCGCCACCGAAATGATCACGATCGTTGTCCCAATCGTATTGCTTTTCGTTCTGGCTATGGTTAACTCGCTGCCTATCGCCCAGGATAATGGCAGACGCATGGCGCAGATATTAGGCGAGCTGGCTCTTGTATCGATTGCCAGCTTCCTGGGACCGCACCGCATTTATCGAAATTTGTCTCTCCTTGTGATTGGCAAAGGCGTGCTCCTGCTGAACCGATCGAGCCTGATAATCCTCATCCTGGCTGCTCTTGTCCAGCAGATTGCTTTCGTCACAGAATTAGTGCTGACGAAGGTTAGCTGGGTGCCGTTGTTTCCTTCGTTGATGAACAGGCGCGCGACAATGGGGGTGGAATATGGGGTGTATTATGTGCTTGCTCTCTCGCTGGTCGTATTGATCTCTATGCTCTTAAGGTCTGAGCAACAAAGCCGCCGCGCAGCCGAAAAGCTGAAGCTCGAGATAGACTCGATGGCCCTGACTCTTGAGCGCGAGCGCATCGCACGCGACATTCACGATTCTCTCGGTCACGCATTGACGGGGCTAAACGTGCAGCTGCAACTGGCGCAAAAGCTGCAAGAGAGCGATCCGCCGCACTCCGGGAAAGCGATAGCCTTAGCAAGAGGATTTGCCACCAGAGCCGTTTCAGATGTGCGCAGAGCGGTGAGAGCAGTTCGAGATTCCTACTTTGATTTTCCAGCTGCGGTTAAAGAGCTGGTGGAAACGATAGAATCCGACGGTGATTGCGCAGTGACAACGTCCATTGATCCGCTAACACTGCCCCCTCAACTCAGTCATAATCTCTACTTCCTCATCCAAGAAAGTTTGACGAATGTGCAAAGGCACGCGCACGCAGATTCCGTAATCCTGGAAGTAAGTTGCAACGATCAGATCCACTTGCGTGTGAAAGACAACGGCATCGGTTTTTCGCAAGAAGGTGCTGTACTGGGTTTTGGTCTGACAGGAATGAAAGAACGGGTAGCCAGCATGGGAGGAACCATAACAATTGCTTCAGACGAAGGTAAAGGCACCGATGTCAGTATCACCATTCCAATAGAAGCAGCTGCCACCAAGGATAGCTCAGATGATTAAGGTTCTCGTAGTTGACGATGAGGCTGTAGTTCGCCAGGGCATTGCTTCATTGCTGATGCTTGAGCCCGATCTGGAGATTGTGGGACAAGCGCAAAATGGCACGATGGCTTACGAACTTGCGAAATCACTCGAACCGGACGTGGTGCTTATGGACATTCGTATGCCTGTTTGTGACGGCATCCAGGCGTTGCAACATCTTCTCAGTCAGAAGCCGACGTTGAAGGTGATTATGCTCACCACCTTTGACGATGATTCCATGATCGCAGACGCTCTGCGGATCGGTGCCTGCGGTTACCTGCTCAAAGATACAGACTCTGTCAAAATCGCCTCAGCAATCAGATTGGTGTCTCAGGGTCTGGCACTGCTCAACGCTCCGGTGTTGAAGAGAGTGTCACGAGGGCTATCAGTCAAACCTGGCAGCCAAGGTTCTCTTCTGAGCAAGTTGAGCACTCGCGAGATTGAGGTGCTGCGACTTGTAGGGCAAGGGAAAAACAACAAGGAAATCGCCAGAGCGCTGTTCTTGACAGAGGGAACAATCAAGAACTACGTGAGCAAAATATTCGATCAACTAGGAGTTCGCACCAGGTCCGACGCTATCGCCATTGCCCGGGCGCAACTTGACGATTTGAGCCAAAAGAGCCGATCTCCCGACATATTGTGGGAGTAGTCACGCTCGATCTATGACTGGTCATATGACTTTCAAACCAGGGCGGAAAATCAACAAAATCCTTGCACTAAGCCATCCTCTGGGCACATAGTGCGCCAAATTGCTATGACCGGCTGTTCACAACTTTGCCCAAGCGAAAAACTACATTGAGCGCAACCAAAGGGACTGATTCTAAAGACGAATTGGACTCCTGCGGGATTTTACTAAAGGAGAAGGATGATGAACACTAAGATCAAAGCCGATCGCACTGCATGCAATACCACAAACGAATCCATAAGAACTTGCAAGAGCCTGTTTGATTTCGTCCTGGCAGCGTCTCTGCTTCTCGCCACTGCCGCCCCTAGCTTTGCTGCCCGCAACTTTCAAGAGAACCATCCCCGCCGCTCTCAGCTAAACGGACGTTTCGCTCAACTGAACTCGCGAATGAGCGGAAGTTATGGTCAACTGGGTGGGCAATACCAAAAGCTGCAAGGGCGCAGCAATCGAATTCAATCGCAGGCGCGCCAGGACGCCCAAGCTAACGGTGGTTCTCTGACGACGGCTGAGCAGGGGCAGTTCAATAAAAGGTTTAGCGCGCTTGGCCAACAGGTTTCATCGGCCCAGGCTCAGGGGGCTCCTTCAGGACAATGGATGCAAAATCATCCCCGCCGGGCTCAGGTGCTTAACAGCGCAGCCGGAATGAATCAGAGTTTGAGCAATGACTACGGCAACCTGGGCGGCCATTATGTCGGACTGGAACAGCGAGACAATAGAATACGCCAGTCTTCCATGAGGCAAGCAAAAGCTAACGGTGGATCTTTGACCGCACAAGAGCAGTCGCAATTGGATAATCGCGAGTCAAATCTGCAAACCGCGATTTCTCAGGATTCAGGACAATAGCCAGA
>Ga0182024_10003538_pt1 | contig 37060 bp, 27 predicted proteins | sample P32metaG_FD_120480 | JGI IMG/M metagenome (GOLD analysis project Ga0182024, IMG submission 120480) | Permafrost microbial communities from Stordalen Mire, Sweden - P3-2 metaG (Illumina Assembly) | ecosystem: Environmental > Terrestrial > Soil > Wetlands > Permafrost | place: Sweden: Stordalen...
CTAAGGGATCGCCAGTAGCTGCGCACTACCGACCTCCAGTGCCAGCTACTGGTCCCCGCTTCTAACTTGTGTAAAGCAAGCGCCTCCGAAGAGAAGTGATCCTTCGGAGGTGATTTTTCGTCCAAATCCTTCTGCAATCACAGTCTGATATTTGTACCCTACCTGCTTGAAAATACAAACTCATTGCCATCGGGGTCCTTGAACTTGGCCATGGTTCCCCAGACTTCTTTCTTCGGTTCCTCGGTAAGTTCCACGCCCTTCAACTTGAGAAGCTTCGCGGTCGCAAAAACATCTTCGCACCAAAAGGTCAGCGGTTGAAAGCCACCGATACGGCTCTCATGGCCTGGGGGCGTGAAGAGCGCGAGGTTCACTTCGGAGCCGGGGATTAACAGCTCAATCCATCGCTGGCCAGGTCCGAAAGCCTGGTCGGTAGCGACTTTGAATCCCATCTTCTCGGTGTAAAACTTCAACGCTCGATCCTGGTCGCTCACTGGAATGCTGACAATTTTGATGCCACGTATCATCGCTTCCCCCTGATTGAGATGCTCGGAATATATCTGCGCTAAGTCGGCGATGCAATCTGGTAGACGTTGCTATAGTAGCGATTGGTATAGTAATGCCTTCGATCGATGACTATGTGACCGACGTGTTGATGCGCGATCTTGTCGGACATGACAAGCGGCCGGTGAGTTTTCTCGTGTACTTGTGGCTTGCGGCCGAGCAGCAACGCAGGAGTTCCGCCGTCCAGGTCAGCTACCAGGATCTGGCGGAATCGATTGGGGTATCGAAGAGTGCGGCACAGTCCGCTGTGGCTTGGCTCGCGCAGCGCAAATTAATTCTCGTCAGCAAAGCGACGGTGACGGCGACACCTAAGTACAAGGTTCTGAGCCCCTGGAAGCGATAAGGGAAAACCACAGCCGATGATGACAGGCCGCTACGCCGTGGCCCGACGCTGCTCCTGTTGCCCGCCCAGCTTGACACTCACGACCTTGGAAACGCCCGGCTCCTGCATCGTCACGCCGTAAATCATGTCTGCGGAATGCATCATGCGCTTGGAGTGCGTCACGAGTAGGAACTGCGTCTCGCGGCTCAGTGAGTGCAGCAGGTCTGCGAGACGTCCAACGTTGGTTTCGTCCAGGGCCGCGTCCACTTCGTCGAGTACGCAGAAGGGGCTTGGCTGGAATTGGAAGATGCCGACCAGGAGCGCGAGTGCGGTGAGGGCTTTCTCGCCGCCTGAAAGGAGCAGAACGTTTTGCAGCTTCTTTCCCGGCGGCGAGGCGACAATATCCAGCCCGCTCTCCGCCTGATTCTCCTCATCAGTGAGGCGCAAAAATGCCTGCCCGCCGTGGAAGAGCCGGGTAAACACCTCGCCGAAGTTCTGGTTGATCTGCGCGAAGGCCTCGTCGAACTTGGTGCGCGAAATCTGATCGATCTCCTTGATCGTCTCCTGCGTGTTGTCGATCGATTCCATCAGGTCCCTGCGCTGTGTTTCGAGGAAACCGTGCCGCTCCGCAGTTTCCTTGTACTCGTCGAGCGCCATCATGTTCACGGGGCCCATCTGCTCGATGCGCTGCCGCAATTCCTGGCAGACCGTTTCTTCAGCCGCCAGTTCCTCGCCGGCAAGGCGCACAATCTCAGCATCGGCCCGCAAAACGGCTGCTTCCAAATTCACTTCGGTGAGACAGCTTGCTTCCAGGTGCTCGAGGTCCGAGCGAAGCTTCGCCACTTCGCTTGAACGGTTGCTGCGGTCGTCGCGCAATTGATCCAGCGCCGCGCGGCCGGCTTTCAGTTGCGACTCGATCTCCGCTAGTTTTTGCCGTAGTTCCAGCGCTTCGCTGGTGAGCTTCTGTGCCTGAGCCAGCGCCTCTTCGCGCTGCACCGTCAGTTCCTGCTCTCGAATCGCCAGCTCGGCCGATTCGTGCGTCCGTTGCTCGCGTTCGGCTTCTGCCGCCGCCCGCTGCTGCTCGATGGCCAGCACGCGCCGCTCCAGGTCATTGTGGAGCCGTTCAATCCTTTGGAAAGCCGCTTCCGCGCCGCGCCGCCGCTCTTCGAGTTTGGCCAGCTCGGCCGTGACCTGCGCCGCCTCCTGCTGCAAGCCTTCGCGCTTCTGTCGCAAAGCCCCTAGCTGCGTCTGCTGCTCATTGAGAACCGCCTCCGCTGCTTCGCGTTCTCCCTCCAGCCGCACAGCTTCTTCGCGCTTCTGGGTGATCGCCTCGTGTTTGGCGTCGCGGGCATCCTTGTTGCGCGCGGCCTGCAGCGTCCACTCCTGGAGGCGCCGTTCGATCCGCTGCGCCTCGGCTTCCATCTGTTTCAGGGCTGCTCCCTGGTCGGCCGTGTCGCGTTCTGCCAGACGGCGCTCTTCGCTGCGCGTCTCCAATTGCGCGGCCAGTTCCTCAATCTTGCGGGTCAGAGCGGCAGCTTCGGTCTCGGTCTGTCCCAGGCTCTGCTCCAGGCCTGCCAGCTTGCCGTCGATCTCACGCAACTCGCGCTTCAAGGCCAGCGGGCCTTCGGTGGCAGGCTTACCACCCGTCATCGTTGCATTGTGAAAGCACTCACCGCCAGGCGTCAGGAAGAATGCATAGGTGTGTTCATTGGCCAATCGCTGCGCTTCTGCTGAATTCTCGACGAGATAGCCGTGCTTCAGCTTGGGCAAGATGGCTTCGAGCGATCTTCCAAAGCCGTTGAGTACGCGGATTGCATCCTTCAAGGGAGTCACGCCATGGCCGCCGATGGTCTCTTCGCTCTCTTCAAAAAGGCCTTGCTGTGCGGCATCGTGAATCAGGAACGTGGCGCGGCCATCCACACCGGACTTCAGCAGGCGCACGCCTTCTTCCGCCGCTCCCCAGCTCTCCACGACCACGTAATTCAACTCGTCGCGCAGGAACTCGTCGACCACGCCTTCGTGCTCGCCGCGCACTTCAAGAAAATCCGCAAGCGTGCCGGTCGGCTTCATCCCATCCGCCAACGCGCCCGGCTTGAGCAAACGACGCACCGAATCGGTAGCGTAGCTGTGATCCCGAATCAGTGACTCAAGCGAACTCCGTCTTCCCGCCGCCGTCGCTTGCAAGCTGCGCAGTTCATTCGCGCGAGCACGCAGCGCATCCTCTTCGGCGCGGCTCGACTGCAGGTCCTCGCGCAACGTCGCAATCTCGCCTTCGAGCCGCTGCAACGTGTCGGCCGCGGATTCAAAGCGCAGCTTGGCTTGTCCGCTCTGCACGCCCAGGCTTTCCAATTCGTGGCGTGCCTGGTTCGTTTCGGCCTGCAGCCGCTCTGCCTCACGCTCCAGCGCCGCCAGGCTCTCCTCCGCCTGTGCTGTGCTGTTGCGAGCGTTTCCGGCCAGGGTCAGCAGATGCATCGCGTGCCTGCGATTGGCTTCGAGTTCGCGTTCCACGTTGAAAACCTGATCGGCGGCTGTGCGCGCTTCGTGCTGTTTCGTCTCCACCTGCTGATGAAAGGCGTGCGCCTCGTTGGCAGCAGTCTCAAGAAAACTCTTCTGCTGCGTCCGTTCTTCTTCGATACTGGCCAGCTGATTGCGCGTCTGCTCCAGTTCGCCGGCAGCGCCCGCAAGCCGCGCCCCCAATTCGCTCACACGCTCGGCGTTTGCACGCTCGCGCGCCGCGGCCCGTTCCAGTTCCACTGCGGCGCTATTGGCGCGGTTCTGCGCTTCCTGCGCTTCTCGATCAAGCTCGTAGCCGCGCTCGGTCAGCGCATGCTGGCTTGCTTCCCTGCTTTCGATCTCTGCCGCCGAGGCGTGAATTCGGTCGGTCAGTCCGGCAATCTCCTGCTCAAGCCGCGCCCGCTCCGCGTCCATGCTCGCCATGCGGCTGGCCAGCACCGCACGCAGCCGTCTGCGCAGCTCTTCACGCACCGCAACAAAGCGCTCCGCCTTGGAAGCCTGTCGCTTGAGGCTGTTCATCTGCCGCGTGACTTCTTCAAAGATGTCGTCCACGCGCGCAAGGTTCTGCTTTGCGCTTTCGAGGCGCAGCTCTGCCAAACGCTTCTTCGTCTTGAAGCGGGTAATGCCTGCGGCTTCCTCGATAATCGCGCGGCGGTCATGCGGTTTGGAACTGAGCAGTTGCCCGATGCGCTCCTGGCCGATGATGGCGTAGCTCTCGGGTCCGAGGCCGGTGCCCATGAAGATGTCCTGAATATCGCGCAGCCGGCATAGCTTTCCGTTGAGAAGGTATTCGCTCTCGCCGGTCCGGAACAGCCGGCGCGTGATGACGATTTCGCCCTTCTGCGGGGTGTGCTGGAATTTGCGCCGTCGAACCTTCAAAACCACCTGCGGTTGGGCCGACTGCGCTTCGGTCACGGTCGCCAGCTGCGTAGAGGGCACTGGCCGCGGACCGAAAGTCTCGGTCTCATCTTCTTCGATCACCTGGCCCGGTTGCTCATTAGCGATAATCTCTTCGGCCTCGGCGGCGCGCTGCTGGCGCACGCTGTTTTCGTCCCAATCGGCAGGGCCGTCATGCTCGATCTCCACCTCGGGGTCCACGGGTACCGGCCCTTCGTACGCCTCCGGATCCACCATGGTCAGCGTGACTTCCGCCATGCCCAGCGGCTTACGGTCGCGCGTACCCGCGAAAATCACATCCTGCATGTGGGTTCCGCGCAGGGATTTTACGCTCTGCTCGCCCAGCACCCAGCTCACCCCATCAAGAATGTTTGACTTTCCGCACCCGTTCGGTCCCACAACGACGGCAATGCCCGTGCCCGCCACAGTCAGTTCCGTGCGGTCACAGAAGCTTTTGAAGCCGAGGATGTGAATTTTTTTCAGTTTCAGCATGTCTACTCCCGATTCAGGGATTGAAGAAAGTACACTTCAGCGACGGCCCGAATCCCGGGTTACCCGCCTCTTTTATTGTCCTTCGATTTCAGACTCTAAGGAGCCGGGGAAGTGGGGTCAACGGCACGATGGGGTGTTTTTGTGGATAATAGGTGCCCGAATCTGAAATTTCGGGAATTTCAGGGATTCTGGTGGAAATCTCCGTCAATTCTGGAGTTTCGGCCTCTTTTTCCACAAGCCGGAAATCCGTAGATCAGCATCACTCCGCCCTGGTTCCGACAGCCTTGCGAATGACCTTTTCGAGAGCCCGCAGCGCTTGGGGGCGGGGGAATCCCGGTCGGCTTGCCAGCCGGATCGTCCGCACTGAATGCCCGGCAAGCGGCCGCACCACGATGTCCCGGTGCCGGAACGAGTCGACCGCGAGAGACGGTATCAAAGTCGCCCCGTAGCCCGCCGCGACCAGGTTCACCAGCGTGTCCAGCGTTGCCGCCCGCATCGAACCCTGCCACCCGGCGTGCCGTCCATGTTTCGATCCGCAGGCGGCCAGCGCTTGGTTGGCCAAGCAATGCCCCTCGGCCAGGACGAGGAGTTCGTCAATCAGGTCCTCTTCATGAATCGAATTCTTCTTCGCCAGCCGATGATCGTTCGGCAGGGCGGCTAGTAGAGGCTCCACAAAGAGGGAAATTTCCGTGATCTCCGGTGCCTCGGTTTTGGTCGCAAGCAGCGCCGCATCCAGCTTGTGATTGCGCAGGGAATCGATCAGCGCCTGCGTCTGGTCTTCCCACAGCTCGATGGCCAAGCCGGGATAGTTTTGTTTCAGCGGCTTGAGAATGAGCGGCATCAGGTACGGAGCGAGCGTAGGGATGACGCCGAGCCTCAGCGACCCCACCAGCGGGTCGCGCGCCGAACGAGCTACCGCTTCCATCTGGCGGGTCTCGGCCAGCGCCCGCTGCGCGTGGATGAGGATCTGGCTTCCGACCGGAGTAAGATGCACGCGCTTGTTGGTGCGCTCCAGCAACTTCACCCCAAGCTCCTCTTCCAGCTTCCGAATCTGGCTACTCAGGGTCGGTTGGCTTACGTCGCATGCCTCGGCGGCACGACCAAAATGGCAATGCTCGGCGAGTGAAACCAGATAGCGAAGATCCTGAAGATTCATCTCGGGCCCTTGACGTTCAAGATTTCATCATAGAGCAGAGCAATCGTCACTGTAGGAACAATTCATTTTACTTATGAAGGGGGCGAGACTAGGCTGAAGATGTAGGCTGGTTCTCGAAGATCGCCCGATCGTAAGAGAGCCGCGATCCAGAAACTCATACAACGGCGCAGGGTGCTGCAGGCAGCCCGGCGTGAAACCCAAGCGACATCCACACATAGACCCCCAAGGAGACGCGCCATGTCTGAAAGCCAGGTCACGAACCCCGGACCTCCCATAGTCGACGATCAAAACGCCATGTCAGGCGATGCCAAATGCCCGTTCCCGCACGGTGCGCCCAAGCACGCAGTGGCCGGAGCAACGCCAACCAATGCGAGCTGGTGGCCCAATCAACTCAACCTGAAAATCCTGCACCAGCACTCGGAACTGTCTAATCCTGCGGGCGAAAAGTTCAATTACGCCGAGGAGTTCAAGAGCCTTGACCTGGATGCCGTGATCAAGGACCTCCGTGAGCTGATGACAAGCTCGCAGCCCTGGTGGCCGGCGGACTACGGTCACTATGGTCCGTTCTTCATCCGCATGGCTTGGCACAGCGCAGGGACTTATCGGATCGCCGATGGCCGTGGCGGCGCGGGCTCCGGATCGCAGCGATTTGCTCCTCTCAACAGCTGGCCGGACAATGTGAGCCTCGACAAGGCGCGCCGGTTGATCTGGCCGATCAAGCAGAAGTACGGCCGCAAAATCTCCTGGGCGGACCTGATCATTCTCACGGGAAACGTGGCGTTGGAGACGATGGGGTTCAAGACCTTCGGTTTCGCCGGCGGGCGTGAGGATGTCTGGGAGCCCGAAGAGAACATCTACTGGGGCTCTGAGGGCAAATGGCTCGGAGACGAACGCTACAGCGGCGACCGTCAGCTCGAAAATCCTCTTGGCGCTGTGCAGATGGGCCTGATCTATGTGAATCCGGAAGGACCCAACGGCAAGCCCGATCCAGTCGCCGCCGCCAAGGATATCCGCGAAACCTTCGCGCGCATGGCGATGAATGACGAGGAGACGGTGGCCCTCATCGCCGGTGGGCACACATTCGGCAAAGCGCACGGCGCAGCCGATCCGGTCAAGTATGTGAGTCACGAACCCGAGGGCGCGGGCATCGAAGAGCAAGGCTTCGGCTGGGCGAATAGCTTTGGCAACGGCGTTGGCGTGCACACCATCAGCAGCGGCCTCGAAGGCGCATGGACCGCGAACCCGATCAAGTGGGACAGCGATTACCTGAAGAATCTGTTCGCCTATGAATGGGAGCTCACAAAGAGCCCTGCCGGCGCCAACCAATGGAAACCCAAAAACGGAGCTGCCGCAGGCACAGTTCCGGATGCACACGATCCCAAGCAGAAGCACGCCCCCATCATGTTCACCACCGACCTTTCTCTGCGAGTGGACCCGAGCTACGAGAAGATTTCCCGCCGCTTCCTTGACCATCCCGAGGAATTCGCAGACGCTTTTGCCCGCGCCTGGTTCAAGCTGACGCATCGCGACATGGGTCCAATCGCGCGCTATCTCGGTCCGCTCGTTCCCAAGGAAGAGTTGCTGTGGCAGGATCCCGTTCCCGCCGTCGATCATGAACTGATCGACGAGAAGGATAGCGCAGCCCTCAAGGCCAAGATCCTCGCATCCGGGCTCACCACCTCTCAACTCGTCAACACCGCCTGGGCCTCGGCCTCAACCTTCCGCGGCGGCGACAAGCGCGGCGGCGCCAACGGTGCGCGCATTCGTCTTGCGCCCCAGAAAGATTGGGAAGTCAACCAGCCGGCCGAACTGGCCAAGGTGCTCGAAAAGCTGGAAACAATTCAGAAGGAATTCAACGCCGCGCAATCGGGCGGTAAAAAGGTTTCGCTTGCTGACCTGATCGTTCTGGGAGGAGTTGCGGCCATTGAGGTGGCTGCGAAGAAGGCCGGCCACGACGTCAAGATTCCCTTTGCGCCGGGGCGCACCGACGCGTCGCAGGAGAAGACCGATGCGTCCTCCTTTGCTCCACTCGAGCCCATCGCCGACGGCTTCCGCAACTACGTGCGCAAGGGACAAGAGGAATCGGTGGCCGAGTTGCTTGTCGACAAGGCGAACCTGCTCACGCTCACCGCTCCCGAAATGACAGTGCTCATCGGCGGCTTGCGCGCGCTCGATGCAAACTTCGCGCAATCGAAACACGGGGTCTTCACCAAGCGGCCGGGAACTTTGACCAATGACTTCTTCGTCAATCTCCTCGACATGAACACCAAGTGGCAGAAATCCACTTCACCGGAAGGCGTGTCGCAAGGAGTTCTCGAAGGGCGTGACCGGGCCAACGGCGAGCTCAAGGGTACGGGCACCGTCGTCGATCTGGTCTTCGGTTCGAACTCGCAGCTCCGAGCGCTCGCGGAATTCTATGCGTGCAGCGACTCGCAGCAGGCCTTCGTGGATGACTTCGTGGCGGCCTGGAGCAAGGTGATGAACCTCGATCGCTTCGACCTCGCGTGAGCATAGAGAAAAAAAGTCAACAAGGTTGCAAGTAACCCATCGGCCAGAGAGCGAAAGTTCTTTGGCTGATGTTTTTTGGAGGCATGACGGCCCTTGGGTCTTGGGTGCCCCGTCCTAGCTTTGCTAGGGCGGGAAGGAATGCCTCGGTCCAGATTGAACTTCGGGTCTCACTCCCATTCTTTCGCGTCCCAACGCTGTCCACTCCGACTCAATCTCGACCACACCTTCTATCCCCGTCGCGTAATGTCGAAAGCTGGACCACAGCCAATCCTCCGGCTTCGCGGCCAGCCCGCGCCGTACAGGGTTGCTATGGATATACCGCAACTTCTCGATGTGTTTCTGGTGGCTCCGCACGTTGAAGTCGTAATACCGCTGTTCCCAGAAGGGCTCAGCGCGCCGTAATGCCAAGGTTCGCGAGACCGATTGCTTCAGCGCCTGCGGTGCAGTGGCAAGCCGCGCCAACCCCGGTTCGCTCACCAGCAGATGAACGTGCTCCGGCATCACGACGTAGCCGAGCACGCAGAATCCATACGAGCGTCGCGTCTGCTCCAGCGAGCGCTCGAACGCCGCCCGCGGGGCGACGGTGCCGAGCTTCGGTTGCCGGCGATAGCAACTGTAGGTGATGAAGTGCAAGTCTCCGGCCTGCTGGTAGCGGCGAAGTCCCGACGGCATGAGAGCAACTGTCGCAAGAGGCGGGACCCATGTCAGTGATGGCTGAAACTCTTTCCCGCCCTAGCAGAGCTAGGACGGGAAGTGATGTCTCGGTCCAGATCGAACTTCGGGTCCGCGTCGCATCAGGCCCATGGCGGAACCTCCCTCTGGGACCGCATAGGCTTCTTGCCGAGTCGATACGACAAGCGTCCACGGAAGATGTCCGGGGGCAGGTAGCGTCGACTCGCCCAGCACAGGGGACAATCGGCGACGATCCAGGTGTCAGGCATCGTTAGCACCGGTGCGGGGATGTTTTCGCCACACACCTTGCAGCGAACCGTGTAGTCGCAAACGCCGGAGGCGGGCAGGTTCCACATGCGACCCAGTATAGGCGAACAAAAAGCGAAAATTATCCACCGGGCAGCGAAGAATTAGCCCCATCCGTCGCACAATAAAAACGGAGGAAGCCCGGAGGGCGGACGGCTGAGGGCTCACCTCGCCGCCTAACTCTAACCCCAAGAGTAATTTGGCGCTAATCTATTGAATCGATTTGAGTTAACGTAAGCTATTGATTCCGATAACTTCAAAGAAATGAGAAATTTAGCGAAAAAGGGAGGGAGGGGGTATACCGGAGATGCACGGTACGGACCGGCTCACACCGCCTTCCTGAAATCGAAGGTCGCGAGATTCATCTGCCCCTCGGCGACGATGTGAATGGTCAGCACATTTTTGCCTGCTGCGAGATGAAGCTTCGCGATGGCGGGCGCAACGTTCCAATGATGCCACTGCCGCCAAGCGACGGGGTCGGCCGGATCGGAGGTGCTCATGATCGTCAGCGGACCGGAAGAAGGCTCGCCATTCACATCAATTGAAATCGCCCCACCGCGATTCGAGGTGTAGAGCAGGTCGGTCGTATAGTCACCCGCCTCCGCCACATCGACCGTGATGTTGAACCACTCGCCGGGTACGGTCCAGCCGACATAGAGCAGATCGGCCGGCGGCACGACCTTGTCATACGGGTTGTCATCGATCGGCGGATCGCGCTTGAATTTTGTGTAGGAAGTGTCCACGCCTTCGCCGATGCGAAATTCATTCAGATAACTTCCATCGGCGGGGTTCAATTCGCCGCTGCCATGATTCTTCGCGTCGGTGTCGTGATAAGCAATGCCTTCGCCGCCGAGGTCGTAGTAAGCACACATCACCTTGCCAGGAATCTTCTGCGCGCCGCCATGGTACCGCGCGTCATGATACGGCGTGCCTTTGTAGTTGCGCAGAAACTCCGCGTTCGGAGCACCCGCCGCTGTTGCGCCGATCAGAAGGGCCAGAATGAAAGCGGTACGGAAGAGAAGGTCTTTCACGCGGAACTGCCTCCGAACAGAGAAGTGCCGAAGTAGTTGGCACTTCTCTGCAAGTTGAATGGTAAACACAGGGAATCCTACGCCTGACGGATCAAAAAAGGCCAGCTTGTGAACCGGTTCCGAATTGCTCATCGTTACGTACACGAGTGAAGTGCAGGATCGCCTTGGAGCACAACCAATCCTGCTAAAGTCGAAGTTGAATCGCATGCAATGTATGCGGTGCTCCAGTGGGCAGGCGAGCCGAGTTGACGACAGAGGTTTCATCCAAGGACATGCTCGACACGTTGCTGCGGTCGGTCTTTGGGTTTGCGGGCTTTCGAGCGAATCAGGAGGCAGTCTGCCGATGCGCGTTGGCAGGCAGCGATTTGCTCCTGGTTATGCCGACCGGAGCAGGGAAGTCCCTGTGCTACCAGTTGCCGGCGATCGCGCTGGGCGGAACCGCGCTGGTAATTTCTCCCCTGATCGCGCTGATGGAAGATCAGGTTGCGAAGCTCGCCGCGTTAGGGCTGCGTGTGGCGAGGATTCATTCCGGACTTGACCGCGCAGCTTCGCGCCAGGCCTGCGTCGACTTTCTCAAAGGAACCCTGCAATTTCTTTTTATCGCGCCAGAACGGCTGCGCGTGCCGGGCTTTCCGGAGATGCTGGCCAAGGTGAAGCCCGCGCTAATCGCTGTGGACGAGGCGCACTGCATCTCGCAATGGGGTCATGATTTTCGTCCCGACTATCGCATGCTTGGACAATACCTGCCAGCGTTGAGACCGGCGCCGGTGGTAGCGCTTACGGCGACGGCAACACCCGCAGTACAGGCGGATATCGTCGCACAGCTCGGGATGGTTGCACCGAAGCTCTTCATTCACGGATTCAGACGCGAGAATCTGGCGATTGAAGTTGTAGAGGTACCGGTGCCTGCGAGAACGCAGGCGATTTGCGGCTTGCTGGCGAATCCTGGGCGGCGGCCTGCAATTGTCTACGCTGCCTCGCGCAAACAGTCGGAGAGCCTGGCCGAGGAGCTTTCGCGGACATTGAGGGCCTCGGCGTACCACGCGGGCCTGGATGCGGCGACCAGAGAGCGCGTGCAGACGGCCTTTCAAGCGGGCGAGCTGGAAGTTGTGGTCGCGACGATCGCGTTTGGCATGGGAATCGACAAGGCAGACATTCGAACAGTGATTCACGCCGGACTGCCGGGAACGCTGGAGAGTTACTACCAGGAGATTGGACGCGCGGGGCGCGACGGCGCGCAAAGCCGGACATTTCTAATGCATTCTTATGCGGATCAGCGGACGCGCGATTTCTTTCTGAATCGCGATTATCCGCCCGTGGATCACTTGCTGGAAGTGTTTCGGAATCTGAGCGAGGAGCACCGACCGGTTGAGGAATTGCGGGCGAAATCGAAGTTGTCAGAAGAAGAGTTCGACAAGGCGCTTGAAAAACTTGAAATCCATGGTGGAGCGCGATTGACCTTCGGTTCCGAGCGACAGGTCACCGCGGGCGGACCGGGCTGGAGAAAGACGTATGCCGTACAGGCACGCTTCCGCGCTGAGCAGTTTGAAAAGGTGCTGCACTTCGTAGATTCATGCGAATGCCGGATGGCGACGCTGGTGCGGCACTTTGGCGATATTGAGGACGCAAGTCAAGCGTGCGGGAAATGCGATGTGTGCAACCCGGCGGATGCAGTATTGAAGCAGTTTCGGCGTGCAACCGCCGAGGAACAGAGGATGGCATTGGCGATTGCCAACGACCTGCGATCGTTCAACTACAAGGCTGCCGGAACGCTGCAACGTGGGGTCGATCCAACGGGGCGCATGAGCCGCGACGAATTTGAGGGACTGCTCGACGCGATGACGCGGCCTGGGTTCATTGCGGTCGAAGATGCCGAATATGAAAAAGACGGAGCGGTGCGGAAGTTCCGCAAGATCAGCCTGACTGCGGCGGGATTGGAATTGCGGTCCGGCTCGTCGATGGAACTCTTGATCAGCGAGGGAATTGTTGAGGAGTTCATTAAGACGAGCCAAGTTACAAAGCAAAAGAGACAGACAAGCGGTTCCGCGACGAAGACAGATTCGGGTCAACAGAAGATCGCGAAGACTGCTGAAATTCCTTTGGTAACGCTCGACTCGAAGGATGATGAGGCGTTGGTGCTGAAACTCAGGGAGTGGCGCTCGTCGGAGGCAAAACGGCTGGGCGTTCCAACGTTTCTGATCCTGCACGACAAAACTCTAAGAGCGGTTGCTCTGGCGCGGCCCAGTACTTCGATTCAATTGCTCACCGTAAGCGGTTTCGGACCGGCCAAGGTTGAGAAGTTCGGAGAAGCGATTCTGGAACTGTGCAACGGAGTGCCCTGAACTGATCGATGCTTGCCGAAGCATCGCAGGAATCAGGCTGCGGCATTCGATGCCAGCGCCTCGACAACGGCGATGTTCTTGAGCAAGTCGTCGGGCACGCCGTGGCGCTCTTTGAGGTACTGAGGGCCGTTGTAGGAGACCCGAACCTTGCCGCTCGCGTCTTCCCAGACGAGAATCTTGAGGGGAAGATCGATGGCGATACTGGGAGCAGCAAGCATGACGGGTGTGCCGGCCTTGGGACTGCCGAAGATGAGCAGTTTGGTCGGGGGCATCTTTAGCCCTGCTTTTTCTGCCTCGCCACTGTGGTCGACAAGCGCGAAAATCATGACGCCCTTTGCGGTGAGAATGCCTCTGAGCTTTTCGACCGTTTCATCGACAGAGTGATTGCTCGGGATGGTGATGATGCCGTTGCCCTTCGCCTGTGCCATGCAATTCTCCTTTGCCTATCTAGACGCGTAACCAGTCAACCTCGAATGATGATGAGATAGACCGCCATTGCAACTCCAATCAATGCGAGAAAGAAGGCGACTGCGACGGCCTGGTTGGTGGAATGCGAAGGCGAAGTTTCGCCGCGGTCGAGCCTTCTCACCAATTGCAGATGGTGGAACCCTGCAAATAGGTTCACAACGATTCCAACGGCGATCAGGGCCGTGCCGAGCCAGAGCGATAGCCCGTAGACTTTCGTGGGCGACATTCCCCTCACCAACTGGAGCTGCTGCAGAAATAGACCGAAGCGTGCGACCACGAATCCGAATCCCATCAAGGCCAGTCCGGTGCGAATCCACGCAAGCAGAGTTCGCTCTGCCGCCAGATAATCGCTCAGGCTGGCCCTGGGTTTGCCGTTAGAGGACTGATCCATTGTCAGCAGCGCTCCAGTCGCATGGAGGCGGTAAGCAAGGCGGGGCAGAGTTCAGGCGACGCGTTCGATTGTCACCGATTCGAGAACCACGGGCTTGTGGGGTTTGTCCTGCGAATTGCGAGCGACCTTGGAGATTTTTAGGACGTTGTCCTGCCCTTCGACCACTTCGCCGAAGATGGTGTGCTTGCCGGTGAGCCAAGCAGTTGGCGCGACGGTGATGAAAAACTGGCTGCCGTTGGTATTGGGTCCGGAATTGGCCATGGCCAGTTTCCCAGGCTGATCGAATTTGTGCTTCGAGCCTCGGGTCTCGTCTTCGAAGCGATAACCGGGACCGCCCATTCCCGTGCCGGCCGGATCGCCGCCCTGGATCATGAAGTCGGGAATGACGCGATGAAAGATCGTCCCGTCGTACAGCTTGGTCGTTGATTCGGCGCGTGTGGTGGGATGTGTCCACTCCTTGCTGCCTTCGGCGAGTTCAATGAAATTCTTCACTGTGATTGGCGCGTCGGATTCGAAAAGACGGACGGTGATTTTGCCTTCCGTAGTGTTGAAGACGGCGTAGGTTCCTGCTGCGAGGGCCATGAATGCTCCTGAAAGTCGGTTTGTCGGGTGATTACGGTTTAGGGGCTTCGGGTGCCGGCGGTGCAGTCGCTGGTGGCGGAGGCACCGGTTTGCCTTCGGGAACGATGGTCACTTTTTTCAGCACAACCGGGACGAGGGGCTTGTCGTCTCCATTGCGTTGCACACGCGCGATAGTCTTGACGACCTCAACGCTGGGCTCATCGCATTGTCCAAAGATGGTGTAGTGCTGATTGAGAGAATCGGAACCCTGCTCGGTAACAAAAAACTGGCTGCCATTGGTATTGGGTCCGGAGTTGGCCATGGCGAGGCGGCCGGGCACATCGAAGTTCAAGTCCGGATCGAATTCGTCGGCAAAGGTATAGCCAGGGTCTCCCATGCCTGTCCCGACGGGGTCGCCACCTTGAATCATGAACTCGGGAATGACACGGTGAAAAGTGGTTCCGTCATAGAGCGGCTTGTGATGCTGCTTTTTGCTGTTCGCAGGATCTGTCCAGTCCTTTGTTCCCTGGGCGAGGCCAATGAAGTTCGCGACAGCATTGGGCGCTTGCTTTTGAAAGAACTGGCAGGTGATGCGGCCCATTGAAGTATCCATGACGACAGTCGGGCCATTGGGATGAATCGTTGCGGCGGCGGTGGCTTGGGGCGCGTCCGGGATTTCCTGGGCGGGCTTGGTTGCATCCTGTGCGAACAATGCCGCGGTGAACGCCGCAGTCAAGGCGGGGGCGGAAAGCACTTGTACGAATCTCATGCCGTGTTTGAGGGTAAATCATCGGACATGGGCTCTGCCAGCGGCTCGCGTAGGCGATGTATTGTAGGTCAATGAGTGTCTTTCCCTTGAGATTCCCCTTCGAGCGGGTCGCCGTTGCGCTCGCCTGTTGTTGCCTGATATTTCCGACCGCCCGGACCGAGGCGCAAGCGGACAAAGCGCCGCCCGCAGCAAGCAAGCCTGCTTCTTCCGATAAACCCGCAGATGACAAGTCTGCCTTGCCTCCGCTCCCTGCGGATGCGCACACGCAGCAGGCAATCATGCTGGACGGCAAGACGCTGAAGTACACCGTAACCGTGGGTGCATTTCCGGTTCGCGACAAAGACGGCAAGGTAGCCGGCGAGGTGGTCGTGACCTCGTACACGGTGGAAGGCGACAATCGGCCGGTGACATTTGCCCTTAATGGCGGTCCGGGTGCCTCATCGGTGTATCTGAACTTCGGCGCGATTGGACCGAAGCATTTACAAGCAGGGAATGAGGGCGACAGTCCTTCGGATCCAACATCGTTGATCGACAATCCTGGCACGTGGTTGGACTTTACGGACCTTGTCTTCATTGACCCGATCGGCACTGGATTCAGCCGCGCGCTGGTCTCGGAGGCCGATGCGAAGAAGCTTTTCTACAGCACGACTCCGGATATCCAGTATCTTTCGCGCGTGATCTACGACTGGCTGGTGAAGAACGATCGACTCAGTTCAAGGAAGTATCTTGTCGGCGAAAGTTACGGCGGATTTCGTGGGCCGCGTGTCACCTACTATTTGCAATCGCAACTCGGAATCGCTCTGAATGGCGTGGTGCTGGTGTCGCCCTATCTGAATCCGACGGTGGATGATAACGGCGATCTTTCTCCATTGCCATGGATGATGACGTTGCCCTCAATTACCGCGGCGCACCTGGAGCGTGAAAAGAAGCTGACACCGCAGGCGATGGCTGAGGTGATTGCTTACACGCAGGGCGAGTACGCGACAACGCTCCTCAAGGGTCGGTCGGATCCGGAAGCGACCAAGGACATGATTCAGCATGTGACGGAATTGACGGGGCTCGATCCAGCGTTTGTGAGGGTCTCGGGCGGCCGGATCGAGACAGGAGCGTATCTGCGAGAGGTGTTTCGTGAGGAGGGCAAACTGGGATCGGTCTACGACTCAAATGTGACGTCGTTCGATCCTTTTCCATTTGCACCGGAGCAGCGGGCGAGCGATCCAATCCTGGCCAGTATTATCGCGCCCATGACCACGGCGATGGTCGACTTCATCACGCGTACAGTGGGCTGGAAAATCGACGCGCGCTACAACGCGCTCTCGTATGATGTGAATCGGATGTGGGACCGCGACGATGACTTGCGTAACGGTTCCGTAACGCAACTGCGCCAGGCCGTGGCTGCCGATCCAAAAATGCGGGTCCTGATTGCGCACGGATGGAACGATCTCTCCTGTCCATTCATGGGCTCAGTGTTGACCGTCGACCAGATGCCATTGATGGGCGATCCGACGCGCGTGGCTGTGCACGAATACTCGGGCGGGCACATGTTCTATACACGCATGCCGAGCCGTCTGGAACTACGCAGGGACGTGATGGACATGTACAGCAAGCACTGAGAAACAGGGAACAGGGAACAGTTAAAGACTCGTTGGCGCTTCCCATTTCACGAAGGAGATGCAGCCCAGGTGGAAAGCCTGGGCTGTTTTGTTTTCGGACACTCATCATTCCATTCGTCACAAGTCCATTGACGCCCTATCCATAGACAACCTATAGATAGGCACATGGCGAAGAAACCTGATCTGCTTCCCGGCACACTTGACATGCTGATTTTGAAAACGCTGACGCGCGCACCGCTGCATGGTTACGGCATTGCGCTTTCGATCAAGCGGCTCTCAGACGATGTGTTGACGGTGGAGGAAGGCTCGCTCTATCCGGCGTTGCAGCGACTCCTGCTTCAGGGCTGGGTGAAGGCCGAATGGAAGATGACCGAGACGAACCGGCGCGCTCGCTTCTACACGCTCACGGCAGCTGGGCGCAAACAACTCGGACTCGAAGTATCGCAATTCGAACAGATGATCGAGGCGATTGGCCGCGTGCTTAGCGATGTGCAGGAGGCTTAGATGAATCCGGTTTTTCGATTCTTGAAAAAGTTGTCGATCCTCTTTAGTCGCACGCAATTTCGCAGCGAATTGGACGAAGAGATGGGCTTTCATCGCGCCGAGGCAGAGAAGGCGCTTGTGGCGGACGGCATGTCGCCTGCGGCTGCTCGCTACGCAGCGAAGCGACAATTCGGGAATGCATCTGCGCTGCAGGAGCAGAGTCACGAGGTAGTGGGATTTCGGATGGAGACGGTGGTGCACGATCTGCGATTTGCTTTTCGGCAAATTCGAAAGAATCCAGGATTTGCCTTCACGGCGATTTTTATTCTGTCCTTGGGGATGGGTGTGAGCGTCGCCATCTTCGGGTTTGTTGATGCAGCGCTGTTGGAGCCGTTGCCTTACGCGCACCCCGATAGATTGATGGCGGTCGATGAAGCGAGTGCGATGTTTCCGCGCTCGAATCTTTCCCGCGACGATTACGACGATTGGAAGCGGCTGAATCATTCTTTCAGCTCAATCGAGGCCTTTGGCGGCACGGGTTTTCTGCTCGGTACGTCGTCTGGGATAGTGCCTGTTCCGGCAGCACGTGTGAGCGATGGGTTCTTCAGCACGCTAGGCGTGAAGCCGATGCTGGGCCGCGGATTCTTGCCCGGTGAAGATCAGCCGGGTAAGTCGAAAATAGTGATGCTGACATATGGAACATGGATGACGCGTTACGGCGGACGGCGCGATGCGGTGGGTCAATCGGTGACTCTGAGCGGCGATGGGTACACGATTGTTGGCGTGCTACCACGCGAGTTTGTTTTTGCCCCGCGGGGAATCGCTCAGTTCTATGTTCCGCTGCTCGAGAAAAATGGATGCGAACAGCGGCGAAGCTGCCATAACCTGGACGGCGTCGGAAGGCTGCGCGATGGGGTGACGGCCGAGGCGGCTCGATCGGAGATGCAGGCCATTGCGGCGCAGTTGGCAAAGCAGTATCCCGGTTCGAACCAGGGCCAGGGCGCGAGCGTGATTCCTCTCGCTGAGATTATCGTCGGCAACGTGCGGGGCATTCTTCTCACGCTGTTGAGTGGCGCGGGGCTACTGCTGCTGATTGCCTGCGTGAATGTGGCTAGCCTGCTGCTGGTGCGATCGGAAAGCCGGAGACGTGAGATTGCGGTCCGCGGTGCATTGGGCGCAACGCGAGTGCGGTTAGTCGGACAGTTTGTGACTGAAGGGTTGCTGCTGGCGACTACCGGTTGCCTTGGAGGTTTGCTGATCGGTGGATGGCTGATGACACTGTTGACACGGATGGCGCCAAAGGGGATGGCCGATTACGTACCGTTCCTGCGCATCGTGGGCCTGAATGGGCACACAGCCGTCTTCGCTGGAGGAGTCGCATTGCTTTCCGCCTTTCTGTTGGCTGCGACACCTGCGCTGCGGCTTTCGTTCCAGGATATTCGTGTCGGGCTGGGCGAAGGTGGTCGCGCGGCAGCAGGACGGATGTGGCAGCGGCTGGGTGCGAATCTTGTGGTTGTCGAACTCGCGATCGCGGTCGTGCTTCTGGTTGGCGCGGGGCTGCTGGGACAGAGTTTTTATCGGCTGCTTCATGTCGAAGACGGCTTCGATACGACACATCTGGCCACGGTGCAGGTGATTGCGCCCGACAGCACGTACGGCAATGATCAGGCGCGTGCAATCTCCTTGTATGGCGAGATCGTGCGCCAGGCGTCGGCTCTGCCCGGTGTACAGTCCGTAGGCATTACCACCGACCTGCCCGTGCAATGCAACTGCAATACCGACTGGATTCGTATTGTGGGCAAGCCTTTTCATGGAGAACACAACGAAGTGGATCTCCGCGATGTAAGTCCCGACTACTTCGCCACGCTCAGAGCCACACTCGTGCGAGGCCGCATGCTTTCCGCGTCTGACGATGCAAGCAAGCCGCAGGTCGTTGTGATCAATGAGGCGTTGGCACAGAAATATTTTCCAGGCGAAGATCCGATCGGCAAGATGATAGGCGACGGAGGCTTGACACCGAAGTCGATGAGGCAGGTTGTAGGTGTCATCAAGAATGTGCGCGAAGGGGCTCTGGATGACGAGGTGTGGCCATCGGAATATTTCTCGATTTATCACGGAATCGACACGAATTTTGCAGTTGCAGTGCGTACAGCGCAGGATGAGAAGTCGATTCTGCCGGCGCTGGTGAGCACGTTGCACAAGGTCGATCCGAATCTCGGTGTGTATGGCGAGATCACGATGACGGATCAGATCGAGTCGTCGCAGTCTTCGTTATTGCATCGCTTTGCGTCGTGGCTGGTGGGTGGATTTGCGGCGATCGCGCTGGTGCTCGGTGTAGTGGGACTTTATGGCGTGGTGGCTTATTCTGTGAGCCAGCGGACGCGCGAAATTGGAGTGCGCATGGCGCTGGGCGCGCAGCGGGGCTCGGTGTACAGGCTGGTCATGCGGCAGGCGGGATGGCTTACAACGGTCGGCGTGGGTGTTGGGCTGGTCTGCGCAGTTGGCGCCTCACTCTTGATGCGCAGGATCCTGTTCGGCGTGCAGGCCTGGGACGTGCCCACCCTGGTTGGAGTGGCCTTGGTGCTGGGTGCGGCTTCGCTGGCCGCGAGTTTTCTTCCCGCGCATCGAGCCGCGTCAGTGAGTCCGACTGAGGCGTTGCGGGCGGAGTAGTCGAGTCAGTCTTGAATGCCTTTGCACAGCCGCACAACTTCGGTCAAATCTGCAAATTCATTATGAAAAGCGCAAATCCCGAGGGGGTGACAGAGTAGTACACCCCCCAGGGGGGAGGGGGGCACCTTTTGGAGTGCTGTGTGAGACCGGTCGCGGTCCCGGTCTTTCCCAACTTCGATTGTGGATCAGCGAGAGGAAATAATCTGCAAATTGTGCGCGTCGGAGCGGCTTGTTTATGGGCCGGAAGTATGATCGGACCACGGAGGGCGGAAGCCGTGGCTGCGCGATCACACAAGGTTCAGAACAAAGTTCAGGAAAAGACTCGAGGCGTAGTTCACGACGAGATTCGGGATGGGGTTCACACGCAACTCGGGCGGGCTGCAGTGCGGATGTTTGCGGCTAACGAGCGCATGAACCAGATGCTGATCGAGCGGCTTGATCCTGCGGCGTGGAATGCGAAACTGCCGGCGAAAGCGTCCGGAAGGGTGCGGACGATTGCGGCGATCTTTACGCACATGCACAATATGCGCCGTATGTGGGTCAGGCTTACGGCGCCGCACCTGAAGGTTCCGGTGCAGCTCAAGCACACGCAGTGCACGCCGCGGCAGGCCCGTGCGGGATTGGCCGAGAGCGCCGCGCGCTGCGCGGAGATGCTCGGTGAGGCGCTTGGCGGCGGGGGCCGCGTGGAGAAGTTTGTGAGGGACGGATGGGCGCAGCCGTGGCCGGTGGGCGTGGAGATGCTGTGCTACATGGTTGCGCACGAAGCCCATCATCGCGGGCAGGTGTGCATGCTTGCGCATCAGCTTGGATTTCCTCTGCCGGTTGCGGTGATGGCTGGGATCTGGAATTGGGAGAAGATTTGGAAGGAGTGCGGGGCGTCGGTGGTCCCGGCGGGTAGAGATCGACTACGGTCGGTCACATGACCGATCCGATGTCTTCGCCTATGCTTAGTGCTTCACAGAAGCTCTAGTTCGAATTGAAATAGGAATTCCTTGAACACTGACTTCGTGTCTGCTGAGCTGTCACAGATTGGTTCGCCGACCTTGGTTATCTGTGTGGCTCCTGTTTGGTGCCGGTGCGTTGCCTATCTCGTAGACTCGGTCTTTCTGGGGCTAGTCGGCGCGGGAATCGGCAAAGTTTTCTACCACCGATTCTTGCAGCTTGGCACGTGGGGATTTCTCATTGGTTTCTTTATAGGTTCACTTTACTATGCGTCATTGGATTGCAGCATTGGGAATGGACAAACGTTAGGAACGCGGTTGTTGAAGGTGCGGTTGGTCGATTTGAAGGGAAAACCAGTTTCCTTCGAGAAGGCGCTCGCCCGATACGCAATCTTCGCCGCACCCATTTTTGCGTATGGGCTGAAGCTTCCTGAAACAAGAACGCCGTGGGCCGTTACGGCCCTGGTCTTTGTCATCGTTTATTGGATTGGTGGCGCTTCTTTTTACCTTATCGTGTTCGATCGAAATCGGCAGGGCCTCCACGATCTCGCGGCTGGCAGTTATGTGGTCTACGCCGACCACGAAGGACAGGTAGAGATTAAGCAGGTACCTCAATTGCTTTGGGTGATCCTTGGATCTCTGCTGCTGGCCCTCACTGTTTGCGCCGCAAGCCTCAAAGACTGGTCAGAAAAGCAGCCCACCGTGCTCGAATTCCATCGAGATGCACGGATACCTGAGAGCATGGATGGAGTGCAGCGAGCGTATTTGAAGGACCGATTGACGCATGGTCTCAATGGCGATGCAAGGAAGGTCGTTTACGTTGATTTGTGACGAAGGCCAAGCCGGTGAGTGAAGAAGCATTTGCGAACGACGTGGCGAAGACTCTCCTGAACGCGGATCGAAATCTCCAAAATTATGATCTATTGAATATGCGACTCTTCTACGGGTATGACATTGGGATTGCTCGACGCTGGGAGCACCGAGGATTTGAACAGTCTCCTTCAGCTTGGCGCAATCATTGACCTAATTCCTCCCACCTTTCAGATCAGACTGATTCTGGAGATTCCTTACACGCGGTTTCCGTGGCGAGCGGCATGACCTCTCATGTTCCTGTTGAATTACCGTCTCTCAGGGGCTAAAGCCCACGATCATTCTTGTCGCATTACGGCACGACTGAAGTCGTGCCCTGTTACAAAGCGCGTGGGGAAATGAGAGTTTCCGCGACCTGTGAAGTCGTGCCCTGTTGCGAAGCGGCCTTATGGAACATGCTTCAGTGATTCCGAACCTGCATCGCCGCGGTTCCGTGCGCATGGGACATGGCGTAGTCAGACCTCCGACAAGAAAGCAGCTACAGCAGCCGCAGGAAGTTGTTGGGCGCGAGCTTTGCGCCGGGGAAGACTTGTTCCAGATTGCTTGCGCCGAGGGTGCGTGAGACGACTTCGCCGAGGACTTCGCGGTAGTCGGTGGTGAGGGCGAGGTCGCGGCCTTCGTTGAGCTGCTCGTTGGCGAGGCCCGGCCAGCGGCCGTAGACCTTGCCGCCTTTTACTTCGCCGCCGAGCACAAACATGGCATTGGCGTGGCCGTGGTCGGTGCCACCGGTCCCATTTTCTCGCGCGGTGCGACCGAACTCCGACATGGTGACGAGCGTGACGTTGGCTGCGCTGTCGCCGAGGTCGCGCCAGAAGGCTGCGACGCTGTCGGAGAAATCCTTCAGGCGATTCGAGAGCTGGCCATTCACGCTGCCTTGATTCTGATGGGTGTCCCAACCGCTGACGTCAGTGAAAGCAGCTTCGACGCCGAGGTTGGCCTTGAGCAGTTGCGCAATCTGCTTCATGTTGTTGCCGAATTCGGAGTTGGGATAATCGGCCCCGGCGCTTGGCGTGTATTGACCGGGGTTAGCGGAGCGCAGCATCTTGACGGCTTCGAAGGTTTCTTCACCCGCGGGATGAAAGATGCGGTCGCCGCTGTCGCCGTACATTGCTTCAAAGGCGCTGGCTGCGGGCGAGGGGGCGGGACCGCGGCCGCCTACGGCAAAAGAATTCAGATTGCTGAGCGCAATCGCTGGCACGCTGCCGGCAAGGGTGCGCGGCACGTCGGCTCCGAGAGCAACGGCGCGGAAGGGCGTGTACGTGCAGCGGTAGCGTGCGTCTTCGACTTGGAGGGCGCGGTTGAGCCAGCCATCCTGGGTGCTCTTGAGGCCCGGTGTGCCGGACTCCATGTAGTCTTGCGCATCGAAGTGGGAGCGGGACATGTCAGGCGAGCCGACCGCGTGGACTACGGCCAGATGGCCCTGCTCGTAGAGAGGCTTGAACGAAGCGAGCGAGGGATGCAGGCCGAAGAATCCATCGAGATCGAGGACTTGATTCTGCGGGATGGCGATGCTGGGGCGCATGGAGTAGTAGTTCTTCTCGCGATAGGGAACTACGATATTGAGGCCGTCAGCGGCGCCGCGCTGGAAGATGACAACGAGCCGGCGATTGGGTGCAGTCACCGTTTGCGCGAGCACCGAGCGTACCAGAAAGCTGGGAATCGCGGTAGTGCCTGCGATGGCGAGGGCGCCGTTACGAAGAAAGAATCGCCGATTCATCTGCATGAAAACTCCTTGAGACCTTCGACCGCGTGATGCCGAACCTTGAATTTCTTGCTTTCCCACCCATTCGCCAGAAACCTAAACAGCAGGTCCTTCGACTTCGCTTCGCTCCGCTCCGGATGACAGAAAGGGCGGGCGGGCACGGAGATCGTACAAAAACGAGCGGCCAGAGACCTAGCGGCGCTGGAACTCCGGTGAGCCTAGCAGGAGTCCGGCGAGCAATTGATCCTGGCGTTCGAGTGTCGCTGCCTGGGCGCGTGGCGCAGGCCTGCCTTGCGTCGAGACGGGCTGAGCGCTGGCACCTTGCATTTGCGCACTCTGCTGCTGAAATTGCTGAAGGACCGCGGATCGCGTGGAATCGCTGATGCCGCCCGCGACAAGCAGTGATTCAAGGCGCGATTCCTCTGATTCGGCGCTCAGATCGTCGGTCGCCAGCAGGGTTCCGGCGCTATCGTCTGCTCGCGGACTCCACGACGTCGTAATCCCCGGCAGCCGGTTGGCTGCGAGACCCAGCGCAAAGTTCATGCGGTCGACGAGCGCGCCCGTGCTGACCCAGTCCGATGCTTTCCAGTTGTAGCCGGTGGGAGGAACGCAACCGTAAAGGGGCATGCCGAGGGTGCGCAGTTGGTTGGCGATGGGACGCAGATTGTCGATGTTGGCGTCGCTGGCACGGACTGCGGAGACGACGTACTCGATCGGCGTTTTGACCTTCGCGCGATAGACGCTTGTGGACCAGAACTCGGGCGAATGATAGAGCGTCTTCAGCACGGCGGAGATGTCGCCGCCGCAGGAGAGATAGGTTTTTGCCATGCGATCCACGAGGCTTTGCGGGGGATCGTCGCTGACGAAGCGGATGGCGATTTTCCGGGAGATGAATTGGGCTGTCGCAGGGCGCGTTGCCAGGTAGTGGAGCAACTCGCGGCCTTCCTGTTCACCATGATCCTTGAATTTCTGACCGAGGGCCTTCTTGGTTCCTGGTTCGTGGCGATTGGGGTCGAATTCGAATCCTCCGCCGCGCTCGGAGCGCTCGACGGTCCAGCCGGTGAGGATGCGCGCCACCTGCGTAACGTCAGCCTGGTTATAGCCGCCGTTGACGCCGAGGGTGTGCAGCTCCATCAACTCGCGGGCATAGTTTTCGTTTAATCCCTGACGCGCTTTTTTCTGATTGCCGGGCTTGCGCGTGTTGGCAATTTCAGCGCGTTCAGCGGCGAGGGAATCGGGGCCGATGCTTTCGGCGTTGTCCAGATAGATCAGCATTGCGGGGCTGTGCGCGGTGGCTTCGAGCAGATCTTCAAATTTGCCGAGAGCGAGGGGACGGATTACGTCGCGCTCATAGCTGACGAGGTAATACGGTGTGGTCTCGTTTTTGTGCAGGAACACGTTGAAGTGATTCAGCCAGAAATCGGTCATCACTTCCTGCAACTGTGCGGTGGAATAAATGTCGCGAGTGAGGCGCTGGGCGGCCAGTTCCTCGACAACCAGACGCTCGGGATTCTCGAGGGCGCCGACTACTTCGCGCTGGTCGGGGGTGAGGCCGGCGTCGAGCATGGCCCGCTGCAGGGGCTTCAATGATTTGAAGAATTCGTCGAACTCCGGCTCACGCATGGAAGCGAGGCGGACCAGGCGCTGTTGCGGCGGGAAGTCAAGAATCAGATTGATTTCTGCCTGGTCGAACTGGGGTGCCGCGGGCTGTGGCGCTGCGGGCACCATGTTCATTTGGCCGGATTCGCTGGCTGCCTGCATGGGGGAGGGATCTTTGGACATTGGCGCCGGATTTCCGGCTTCGGCCTGCATCGGCATCCCGGAATTCATTGTGGGAGAGACCGCAGGTGCGGGAGGCGCTGGTTTATTCAGCTCGGCTTCTTTCTTTTGGGCTTGTTCCTGTTTCTTCTGGGCGACGCGGTAGATCTGGTTTTCGTAGACGGCATGCAGAGCGCCATGCTCGGGCACCTGGAATTTGCCGTTTATCGCCTGGCGGATGATCGCGTTGCTGGGGATCCGGAAGAGCAGGTCTTGAGGACTCCATTGCATGGCAGGAAATTCGGCGAGGTGGGCATTCAGATCGGTGAGGTCGAGGCTGGCGGGATGGAGTTGCTGGTTGAACCAATTATCGAGTCCGATGGTGCGGATAACCTGAATGTCACCGGGCCGCGGTCCGAAGGTGAAGCGGTTCAGGGCGTGCAGAATGCGGGCGTCGCCTTGTAGTTCCCCCGATTGATACTCGGGCCTGGATTTGGTGCTATGGGCAGGCTGTTTGCCCCCGGCAGACGGGCTCTGCGGCCAACTGGGCGCGGGCGTAAGACTAACGCACAGAAAGGCCGCCAGAGATTTCTGCAACAGCTGCATTCAGAATTCCTTCAATTGCTTTGTTTTGAGGGGATCTCGCCGACCTCGTCCCCTCACAAGAGATAACGGGATTTTACGCAGAAAGTTGTGGAGGGAAAGCTTCCCAAAGTCACTTCTCATCGAGAGAACTTAACCGAAAGCCGGGGTGCCGGCGGGTATGATCGATTCAATCTACTTCAGACCGCTTCGTTTAATTTCGTTTACCGAAAGTCCCAAAGAGTTGATGGCCAATCGATAAGTCCGGCTTGCAACATGCATCCCAATCCTTGCGGAAGGATGATAGGCCCCCATGCGGAGAGGCTGGCAATTGAAAAAAAACAGCATCTGGATTCTGGTTTTGGCGGCATGGACCGTTGGTTGCAGCTCGTATACACAAAACACGTCGTCCCTGGCTGACTTTTCCTTTCAGGCGACCCCTACGAGCGCCAATCTTGCGGCGGGCGGTTCGGGACAATCTGTCACGGTTACAGCAGCGGCCGTCTCCGGGTTTTCCGGCACGGTCAGCGTTTCATTGAGTGGCGCGCCCTCGGGTGTGACGGTTTCTCCTTCCACGCTCACGCTCGTCCTCGGGACTCCGCAACAAGTGATGGTGACCGCAGGCTCGGGAGCCGCGGCCGGGAGCGCGACGATCGTCTTCACGGGAACTTCGGGTGCACGGACGCATACTGCATCGATCGCGCTTGCGATTACAGCGGCTGCCCCGCCTGCCCCGCCAGCTCCTACCCCGCCGACCCCACCGACTCCGCCGACCCCACCGGCGACGGGGAGCGTGGACATTACGACGTATCACGTCGATGTCGCAAGAACGGGTCTGAATCCAAATGAGACGACCCTGACGACGAGCAACGTTGCTTCGGCTACATTTGGATTACTGAGAACGCTGCCGGTCGACGGCAAGGTGGATGGCCAGCCCTTGTATTTGTCCGGTTTGTCGATCGGCGGCCAGTCGCACAATGTCGTCTATGCCGTCTCCGAACACGATAGCGTTTACGCGTTCGATGCCGACACGGGGACGCAGCTTTGGAAGACCTCTCTTCTCGGTACCGGTGAATCCACCAGCGGCGATCACGGGTGCGGACAGATCACGCCGGAGATCGGCATTACCTCTACGCCCGTCATCGATCGGAAGGCTGGTCCCAATGGCACGGTCTTTGTGGTCGGGATGTCCCTGGATCAATCGGGAAATTACCACCAGCGACTGCATGCGCTCGATGTGACAACTGGGGCGGAACTGTCCGGCAGCCCGACGGAGATTAGCGCGAGCTATCCGGGAACGGGCGCCAACAGCTCGTCCGGGAAGGTTGTTTTCGATCCAGGACAGTATGCAGCGCGCGCGGGGCTGTTGCTGTTGAACGGCACGATTTATATGGGGTGGACGTCTCATTGCGATGAGGGGCCGTACACCGGTTGGCTCATGGGCTACAGCGAGTCGACGCTGGCACAGACCGCCATGCTCAATCTGACGCCCAATGGCAGTGAAGGATCGATCTGGATGGCAGGCGCGGGTCTTGCGGCCGATGCTAGCGGAAACATTTATTTTCTTGATGCGAACGGGACGTTTGACACAACGCTCGATGGGAATGGATTCCCGACAAACCACGATTATGGCAATGCGTTCACGAAGGTTTCAACCGTGAGCAACAGTCTCAGCGTGGCCGATTACTTCGAAACATCGAACACGGTCTCCGAATCGACAGGCGACATCGACCTTGGTTCGGGCGGCGCGCTTGTTTTGCCGGATCTGCAGGACACTTCGGGCACCGTACATCATTTGGCCGTGGGGGCAGGGAAGGATTCCAATATTTACGTTGTGAATCGGGACTCGATGGGTAAGTTCAACGCCCAAAGCGACAGCGCCATCTACCAGGAGATCTCGGGGGCCATCGGCGGCGTATTCTCGATGCCGGCGTATTTCAACAACACGGTCTACTTCGGGGCCGTCAACGACAACCTGAAAGCCTTTCCGATTGCCAACGCCAAGCTGGCCACGTCGGCGAGTGCGCAGAGCTCGAACAGCTTCCAATACCCGGGAGCTACGCCGTCCGTCAGCGCGAATGGAACAACGAAAGGGATTGTCTGGGCAGTCGAGAATTCATCGCCCGCGATTTTGCACGCTTACGACGCAACCAGCCTGCAGGAAATCTACAACAGCAACCAAGCGGCAAGTGGACGAGATCATTTTGGCAACGGCAACAAGTTCATTACGCCGACGGTCGTGAACGGAAAGGTGTTTGCGGGGACGCCGAACGGGGTGGCGGAATTCGGTCTTTTGCCTTGAGGAACGGCTAGGATTGAGCCGGCGTTCTAATAGATCTAGGTGGAAGGGGAACTAGAAGAAATTTCAAGTTTTACATTAAGGAACGGACTTTGCCCTCTGTATCTGCCCGGCTTCAGCATCCCTTTTTGCAGCGGGCCATAATGGCGGCGTGCAGGCGCTCACGGAGGTCAGATGGCAAATCGTAGATCTCGTGGGAGCGGTAAATCTCGATCGTTTTGCGGGTAGTGTTCAGCGTGACCTCGCAGTGCTCGCAGCCTCGCAGGTGCTCCTGCAGATCGGCGCGCATCTCCGTGGTCACGGCGTCGTCGATCAGGTCGTCGAGCTGGGCCAAAAACTCAGTGCAGGTCACTTTTCAACTCCGGTTTCCTTGGGACCCTTTTTGTTGCGGAAGTAGCGGGTCAACCGCTCGCGCAGTTGCAAACGTGCGCGCAACAGACGCGACTTGACGGCCGGCACGCTTAAACCGAGCGTTTCCGCGGTTTCCTCTGTAGAAAGTCCTTCTACATCGCGGAGGACGAAGACCACTCGAAATCCCTGCGGCAGCCCCTGAATGGTTTTGCGCAGGATTTCCGCCAGTTCCGCCTGAGTATAGTTTTGCTCCGGGTCGGGAGCCCAATCGGCCAGGTCGCGCGGAACGCTCCCCTCTTCGGTCTCGACGTCCTCGTCGATCGAGACCATTCTGCCTGTGCGCCGCTTGCGCAACCGCATCAAGCTTTCGTTGACTGCAATCCTTACCAACCATGTATAGAACTTCGAGTTTCCCTGAAACTGGTCGAGCTTTTCATATGCCTTTAGGAACGCGTCCTGCACCACATCTTCCGCATCTTCCCGATTCTGCGTAATGTGCTGCGCTATGCGAAAAACCTGCCGGTCGTATTTACGGACCAACGTGTCATATGCCGACACATCCCCGGCGCGCACCCTTTCCACCAGGGCTACGTCTGGATGCTGCTCGTTCTCTCCTGCAATAGGTTGGATGGTCGCCATGGGAGTTAGTTGCGGAAAATCGTCCGGGCCCTGAAGCCGTGCGCCCGGTTGGGGACATCTGTAGTGTAACGGACGCCGGGGAGGGGAACCAAACCGCTTAGCGGAATGAGTTATGAAACGTCTTTGACCCATGCATGACTTCGGGTCGCGGTGGCACTGGTTAGGGACTGTCGCCCGGCTGAATTTCCGCTTAGAGTGAATCTATGAAGTCCCCCACATCTTCAACTCTCGCGACCATGGGGATCCGCGTTTTTGCGGGCATAGTGGCCGCGCTGTTTTTTGTCGCACCTTTTGCCGCTCAGACCCCTGACTCTTCTTCTGCGCCCAAAAAACCTGCGGCTTCTGCTTCGAGCGCTGCCGCGAAGCCGTCGTCGAAAACGGGATCGAAGAAGACGGCCACGACGAGAAAAGGCGCGGGCCGATCAGGAGCGCGGTCGGCACGAGCGAGCAGCACCCGGCGCAAACGACACCCATCTGCTCGGGCGATTCGAATCAAGCGGGCGTTTGTCGCTTCAAGCGAATTGCGCCCCATGGCACAGCAACTGGCCAACCTGCGCACTCCCGCCGCCTACGAGGGAGTCGGCAACTATGCGCGAAAGCACACCGGCGACGCAGCGGCTGCAGCCTACCTGGCGCTCGGTCACGCCTATTTGACTGACCGTCGATTTGCCGAGGCCACCGCGAATCTGCATCAAGCGCGGCAGGCGAGTGATGTTCTCGCCGACTATGCGGATTTTCTGGCAGCGCGATCGGAACACGAGGCGGGGAACGAAGCCGCGGCCGAAGCCCTGCTCCATAACTTCATTCAGAAATATCCCGAGAGCGTATTTGATGTGGAAGCGCCCGAGCTCGAGGCGACTGTCCTGTTGGGCATGCACGATCTGGAAGGCGCACAGCGGGTGCTTGCTGCAGGCGCGCGTGGAGCTGTGACCGATCGGCCGGGCTATCAGCTTGCTCACGGCCAAGTCGCTTTGGCGCTTGGACAGACAGCGGAAGCAGACCGCATCTTCAAGGATCTTTTGCTGAGTCATCCGCTCAGCCCGGAGGCCGAGACTTCCCGAGCGCATCTGACAGCGAGTGGCGCAGAGGAATTATTGACTGCCGCGGAGTTGCGCAGCCTTGGCGACGCGTATTACAACGCGGGCCGCTACGCGCTTGCGCAGGAGCAGTATCGCGCCCTGGCGCGCCAGGCAAGTTTGCCGCAGCAGGCGCGTGCCGGTTTTGCGGTGGCCGCCGCTGCGTGCGACCTGAAGTTGAAGAGACTGAGCACGGCCGAGGCTGAAGCTCTTGCTGATACACCGGATGAGAATGGCGCACGGCGGGCCTATCTGCTGATGGAGCTGGCTCGGAGCCGCAACGATGTGGAAGAACAACAGCGCATCGTGACGGACATGGAGAGTCGATTCCCGCAGAGCGAGTGGCTGGCTGAAGCGCTTTTTTCCAGTGGAAACATGTACCTTCTGTCGCGCGATTACGCGAAGGCTGTTGCGTATTACGGATACCTCGCAGAACATTTCCCCCAAAACAAAAATGCTGCTGCAGCCCATTGGCGCGCGGGCTGGCTCAACTACCGCCAGGGTCTTTATGCGGATGCGGCGCACACTTTCGACGAGCAGATTCACCTCTATCCCAGCGCGACCGAAACCGTTGCCGCTCTCTACTGGCGCGCGCGGCTTTATGAGACACAGGACAACAAACCGGGCGTCGCGGCGGCGAATTACAAGGCAATTGTTCGCGCTTACCAGCATTTCTTTTATGCGCAGATGGCACGACAGCGGCTCGCAGCATTAGGGAATATGCAACCGGCCGCAGATCCGGATGCCGATGGCATCAACGCGCCTGCCCTGCCGCTACTCGACGACAGCTTTCCTGAGGACAGCGAGCACCTCGCGAAAGCTCGTCTTCTGGCCAACGCCGGGTTGAATGAATATATTCCGCGCGAAATTACCGCGGATCCTGATTCCGGGTCTTGGAGCGCGCTTGCGGAGGCGCAGATCTACGCGTCCTTCGGCGAGACGTATCGCGCCATGCGCGCCTTGAAGCGGGCGCTGCCCTATGCGGCGACGGCGTCCATAAACTCCATTCCGCTGGTCTACTGGCGCATTTTATTTCCGGAGCCCTATTGGGACACGATCAAGGCGGAGTCGGCAAAGAACAACCTCGACCCCTATCTCGTGGCTTCACTCATACGCCAGGAATCGGAGTTCAATCCGGCGGCTGTCTCTTATGCGAATGCATGGGGACTCATGCAGCTCGAACCTTCTGTGGGCCGAGCCATGGCCCGCGAAGAGGGAATGACCCATTTCGAGACATTCCAGCTTCTCGATCCTGAAACCAACATTCGTCTTGGCACGCGCTATCTGCGCCATATGCTCGATCACTTCGGTGGCGTACAGGAGTACGCGCTAGCAGCCTACAACGCCGGCGACTCGCGCGTCGTGGACTGGGAGGCCGCAGGTCCCTATCACGGGATGGATGAGTTCATTGAGTCTATTCCGTTCACGCAAACGCGAGAATACGTCGAGGCAATTCTGCGCAACATTGAAACGTATCGAGCCATCGATACAGTTGCGGAATCGAAGAGCGGGGAAACAGCCGGCAGATGAATCCCACGTTAGTGTGTGCCGAGAGTACCCCGTTCGATACTGGTATCTTCCTATTTCCAATTGACGCGTAGGCAGGGCTCCGGCAACACTGATCTTCAACCGGAAAAAGCACAATCTCTGGCGAGCGCTAAGGCAGGGACGCTGTATACCGAAGCTGTGGGTTTCAAGTCGACGCAACCGCTCAGGGAGTGTCGGCCGGGTACCAAGCTCGTTAGTCTATATCTTCACCGTTTTGCCGTAAGCCATTCGCAGCCTGCTGTTGTTGCACAACAGAGCGGCGGGGTTCATCAAAAGTCGCTCCGTCACGTCAAACTCTCGGAGAGCCGGATGTCAACCGATTTGCAGTATCTAGAGGAATGGATCCCGGAGCGAATGGACCCGGGTACTGTATTCGTCCTTGAAAACCAAACCAAGCTCGGCAATGCGCAAAATCCCTATGTCGCTGTGATGTCGTGCCCGCGTTGCGGCACGATGGGCCTGATTACGCGCCGTCAACTTTGCGCAGGTGAAACCATGATCTGCGGCGGCAACAAGTGCTCGGCCGAATACAGACTTGACGGCGAGAATATTAACTTCAGACGGCCGCAATAAAACTGTTTTTCCAATCCTTGTTTCGTCTCAGCGCGGAATCTGTTCCGTGCCCACAATGTCGAATTCTTTCGATTGCACACCTTGGGCTACGTCTCCATCCGGTTGCGATCCGCCGAGTGAGATCTGATAGCGGCCGGGAACTACCGCGCGATTCCCGTGTTCATCCACCTGCGATAGAGTGCGCGGATCGAGCCGGAAAGTGACATGACCGGTTTCGTCCGGACTCAGATGAATTCGTTCGAAACCAGCTAGCGCCATTTTCGGCGAGATTGCGGTTTGCGGCGGTCGTAGATACAGTTCCGAAACTTCATCGCCCGCCAACGATCCGGTGTTCTTCACGTCGGCTTCGACAGTGAGGGTCTGCCCGGCGCGCAGTTTTTCGGTTGAGAGCTTGACTCGGGAGTAAGTGAAGGTCGAGTAACTTAGCCCGTCGCCGAACGCAAATAGCGACTTGCCTTTGAAGTAGCGATACGTGCGTTTGACCATGGAGTAGTCTTCGAAGGGCGGCAATTGGTCGGTTCCCGTATAGAAAGTGACGGGCAATCGGCCCGCGGGATTGTTCTTCCCACTTAGGGTTTCGGCGATCGCTTGTCCGCCTGACTGACCCGGATACCACGCTTCGAGAATCGCCTTTGCGTTTTGCTGTGCCCAGTTCACGGCGAGGGCGCTGCCGTTCAGCAGCACAACTACCATGGGCTTGCCTGTTCTTGCGACGGCTTCGAGCAGCTCCTCCTGCACGTCGGGAAGAACAATGTCAGTCCGGTCTCCGCCGGAGAAACCCTTGGCATTCACGCGCATCTCTTCGCCTTCAAGGCGGGCGGTAAGACCGACGAAGGCCAGTATGACATCGGCTTTTCTCGCGGCAGAGACGGCTTCATCCTGAAGAAGCTCGTGCCTCGGGCTCCATTCGAAGACCAGGCCATCGCCGGGGATGCGGCCGCTTTGGATGTACTCGATGCGCAATGCGTGTGGCCGTGTATCGGCGAATGGAATAGAGAAACGCTGAATGGCTCCGAAGTTGCGTCCACTCGGCGGAAGCTTCCCGGGTCCTTGCGCATCAGGAGGAAGCGCTTCGAGCGCTTTGCCATCAAGGTAGATGGCGAATTTCAGCTTGCCATCGCAGGGATAACAGAACGGCAGCCGTATCTGAAAGTTGTCGGTTTCTGGGACTGGCGCAGCGATGGCGCCTGTCCAGCGAACAGCGAAACTCTGGGCAGTTGTGTCGGCGGAGAGGCTGGGGACTGGATTCGCGAATGCCCAGTCGAAGTCGAGTTCTTTGTCGATGCGAATCATTTCGGGTGCGCCATCGAAGCTGGGCCGTGCGAAGTATTCTCCTTGCAGGCCTTCGACGGTTGAGTCTGTTGAAGCGCGCAGCATGGTCCTTGGAACCGGCACTTCGCCGCCCATGATGTAGGGCGAGCCCTCGGCATAGAGCACATGCTTGTCGCCGAATTCCTGAATTATTCCATCGATCGGAAGGATGGGATGCATCGGGATGGCGTTGTAGTTTCCTTCGAGCGCGAGGCGCGATGCGGCTAATGGACCGATGACAGCAATGGTCTGTCCGCCGCCAGGTTTGAACGGCAGGAAATGGTTGTCGTTCTTGAGTAGAACCATGGACTCGCGCGCAGCTGTGAGCGCTAGAGCCGCATTCTCCGGAGAGTTTACGGTTGAAAAGGGAAGGGACGCATATGGGACCTTTTCCGGAGGATCAAACATGCCGAGCCGCATGCGGGCTGTGAAGAGCCGCTTGAGCGAGACGTCGAGTTGCGCCTCCGCGATTAGGTTGTGATGCACGGCATCGGTCAGCGCGCGATATGCAGTGCCGCAATCAGTATCGGTTCCCGCAAGGATTCCGGCAACCGAGCCGGTTTCGCGATCGCTCGAGTAGTGATGGCCGTTGGGTTGCGAGAAGTCGTCGATGGCATCGCAATCGGATGTGACGAATCCCTGAAACCCCCAGTCACCGCGGAGAATGTCGCCGAGCAGCATTTTGTTGGCGCAGGCGGGAACTTTATCGACGCGATTGTAGGCGCACATGATCGAGTCGGCTTTGCCTTCGGTGATCGTGGCGCGAAATGCGGGAAGGTACGTGTCCCAAAGGTCGTGATCGCTGGGATCGACGTCGACCTTGTGGCGTGTTGTCTCCGGTCCACTGTGCACGGCGTAGTGTTTGGGAGTCGCAATCGCCCGGAAGTAGTTGGCATCGTCGCCCTGGATACCATTCACAAACGCAACGCCGAGCCGGCTGGTGAGGAAAGGATCCTCTCCGTAGGTCTCCTGACCTCGCCCCCAGCGCGGATCACGAAAGATGTTGATGTTGGGCGACCAGATTGTGAGTCCATAGAAACGATCGTGATTGCCGTGCAGAATCGCGTCGTTGTATTTGGCGCGCGCTTCTGCAGAAACCACAGTGCCGATTTTCTGTAACAGCGGGGCATCCCAAGTCGCTGCATTCCCGATGGCCTGTGGGAAAAGAGTGGCGTACCCGGAACGCGCGATGCCGTGCAGTCCCTCATTCCACCAGTTGTAAGCGGGGATATCGAGGCGGGGAACCGGCGCAGCGCGATCGACCAATTGCGAAACCTTCTCTTCGAGAGTTAGGCGCGAAACCAGATCATCCACGCGTTGTTCGATAGGAAGGTTCGCATTGCGAAACGGCATACTGGCCGCCGCTTTGATTTGCTCTTCGGTTGGAGGAGATAATGCGGGTGCCGTCGCCGGCGTTTGAGCGAAGCAGCAGGGAAGGGCCAAACTCAAAAGAAGAACAGCGGCAAAAGATGTGCGCATCAGCGAGGCTCCGGACCAGAATCACGGTCGAAGCGAATCGTAACAAAGTCCATGTGGCATTCGCAGGAAAAGGCGGCCCTCTGGTATCCGGAAACGAAGCAGAATTCGGCACTCATTCAAATTTGAGAGACTTCCCAGTATTCAACTTTGATCAAGATTGAAGAACATTGGATCCGTTTCGCTCCTGGCGAAGGCGGACGCTATCATAAGAGACAGGGTCAGACATCAGGATTCGCATAAATCCTGAAAGCCCGGATGGCGAAATTGGCAGACGCAGCGGACTTAGAAGCCCTTCCGGCGCCGGGGAATTCACCTAAAAGCTTAACGTTTCAAGCATTTAAGATTTCGCCCGGAAAGCATTCTGTGCCATTTTACGCAGGCGTTATCAAGCTATTGGGCACGCTTTGGGCACAATAGCTCTGTAGGCTTTGCCTATTTTTTGCTGGATCTCATGCCGCGGGGAGGAAATTCAATACTGCGTGACCACATTGAAGCCCACAATCAGTCTTCTGAGATTTCGCGGTCCATCACAGTTCTACACCTAAATCCCCGAAGTTTGGTTCCAACTTCTCCTGTCGGCGCCGCTTATGCTGAATACACACAATTCCGCCACCTGATACATTGTTATGCCGCCAGTCTCTACACGGTTATGCCGCCACCCAATACAGCGGAATCCCACCACCCGAAAAGTTGGCAACGAAGGCGGCATCATCCTCGCCGGCAGTTTGCCGATTCGTTACTGACGGCTTGGCCGAGGGTGTGGCCAGACAGGAATGAGGTTGGTAAAATCAGGCGGCTTTGACGGCAATGCGGGAAGAGCGGGAGGTTGGCTTGGACTTGACCACGATCTCTACGTCTTGCCCGAGTGCCACGAGAAAGTGCATCAAGCGCTCGACGGAAAAGCCTTCCAATTTGTAATTCAGGAGGGCGGAGACCTTCGGCTGGTTGATGCCAAGCGCAGTCGCGACCTCAGCCTGGGTGAGTCTCTGCCGTTCGACAATCAGGTTGAGAGCGGCTCCCAACCGGGCCTTGGTATCGAGTTCCGCCGCATCCGGCAGTCCCATGTCAGCAAAGACGTTGCCGCTGCTGCGAATGACTTGTTCTGGGATGCTTTTAGCCATATCTCTCCTCGTAATCTTTCTGCGCCAACTTCAAACGCTCTTTGACCAAAGCAACGTCGGATTGCCGGGTCGCAATTCCATGCGGTGACTTCTTTTGAAACGCGTGTAGAACATAGACGGCATTTGCGAAGCGAACAGTGTAGAGCGCCCTGTACGTATCTCCGTCATGGTTTTTGACAACCTCCAGAATTCCCGGCCCTTCGCCCTTCCACGGTTTTGCCGACGGTGCTTCCTGCCGTATTGAGCTGCACTGAGAGCAAAGCCGACAGAGCGCTGAACCTCCGATGGAAATCGAGTGATGTCCTTGAGTGACGATCCAATCCAGAAGAGAGGCTTTTCACCCGGCACAAGCTTTCGTGTCATTATTTATCCCACTTCTGGGATGATCCGTCAAGCATAATCGCATTTCTCGAAAGTACTCAGCGGGTCCCCTGCATTTGAGTGTTGCTCGCAACGGCCTTGTCGCACAAGCAGCCCTGCACGAGTGGCGGCCATAACGTTGTACCGGCTGGCTGCATTTCATTTCAACCAGCACGCTTATTGATCGACGGCGCAAATTGATCATTGCACGGTGCGACATCGAGTAGGCTGGCATATCACGTTGGGAGCGTGCCGGGCCCGGCATGCGGAGGAGCGAGGTGTTCACTGGAGAGGAGGGCGCAAGGACGGCAGCCGCAGGAGTTGCGATTACGCGGGATCCGAACTCTGGAGGGGGCCAACGACTTTCTCAACGAGCAACTACATCGCCGAGTTCAACCGCCGTTTTACGGTTCAGGCAGCACAGCGCGGAATGGCGTTTATATCCTGCCGGCACAGGAATCTGGAAATGGTCTTTACGCAAAGATTCGAGCGCACAGTTGATCAGGACAACACGGTACGCCTTCACAACCTGGTTATGCAGCTCGAGCGCGCCCACTGGCGCCATACCATGGCCGGATGCAAGAAGGCGATCATCCATCAACACCTGGACACTACCTTGACCCTCATGATCGCAGGACATCGTGTCGGACACTACAGCGCGCAAGGAAAGCTCTTGACGCCGCTGACGAAAAAG
>Ga0182024_10003539_pt1 | contig 37058 bp, 30 predicted proteins | sample P32metaG_FD_120480 | JGI IMG/M metagenome (GOLD analysis project Ga0182024, IMG submission 120480) | Permafrost microbial communities from Stordalen Mire, Sweden - P3-2 metaG (Illumina Assembly) | ecosystem: Environmental > Terrestrial > Soil > Wetlands > Permafrost | place: Sweden: Stordalen...
CCCGCGGCCAAGCCGCCCCCGCCGCTGGCGCCGCCAATGGCGATGCGAGCCGGTTCAACACCAAGCTCCTCGGCATGCGCAAATAGCCACTTTAAACCGGCATAGCAATCCTCGACCGGTGCGGGAAACGGATGTTCAGGCGCTAATCGATAATCGACCGATACCGCGATGCAACCAATTCTCTTAACCAGTTGCTTCATGAGTCGGTCGTCTTGTTCGATGTCTCCCATCACATATCCGCCGCCGTGAATCCACAACAGCGCGGGAAGCTTGCTCGGTTGATCGTTTGGCCGATAAACGCGGACCCGCACATCGGGATCGCCTTTGGCGCCGGGGACATGGCGATCCTGGCCGGTTACGCCTTCGACCGGGGGCAAGTCCGCCAGCAGCGCGGCCACCATTTTTTTCATCCCGGACCGCGCTTTTGGAATCTGGTTGAGATCCATCGGGCGATCGGTCGGCAACTTTTCCACCACCACTCTCAGCTCAGGATCTAATTGGTCGATGAAGTTCATGGTTCGATCTCCCTCAGTAATATTTGCACTGACGACGCGAAGGTTATCGCACGATTCAATGAGCTTATAAAACGGCGATCAACCGCGCCGGCCACGGCAGCATCGAACGCAGGAGGGCACGCCAGAGTGAACTATTTTCGCGGTGCCAAGCCCGACTTGACGTCTCAGAGCTATCCGAACTAGCGTGGGATTCCGTTTAACATACCGATCGTTTAGCGTATTGAGTGAAGATGCGTTTTTTCCGAACTGTTCGTGGCCGAAAGGATGGCCGAGCGCGGCACGGCGCCAGGAACCGTTGTCATTGATAAGGAACCCAAAATGAATCCAGCAGTCCGTATCGACCCTGAGACAGGCCTGAAAGTCTTCAACACGCGAGCGGCGAAAGCATCCGAAAAAATCGCGGGCACGGGTTATTCCGTAACGACCGATCAGAAGCTGAAGGAGCTGCCGGAGTTGCCGCCGGGCGCGACCTTCAATGCGGAAGAGCAGGCCAAGTACCTCGCGTTCAAGGAAGCGCGCCGCGGTGCCGCCGACTACATCAACATGGAAGGCGAGTTCAAGAAATATCTGGACGACGTCTATTCGGAGCCGCCGATCCCGCGCGAAGCGCTGACCGACGAATGCGAAATCCTGGTGGTCGGTGGGGGCTTCGGCGGACTGCTGCTATGGCACAAGCTGAGCCAGGCCGGCTTCACCGACGTGCGTTTCTGCGAAAAGGGCGGCGATGTCGGCGGCACCTGGTACTGGAACCGTTATCCCGGGATCGCCTGCGACGTCGAATCCTATAGCTACCTGCCGTTGCTCGAGGAGACGGGTTACATTCCGTCAATGAAGTTCGCCTCGGGCTTCGAGATCCTCGAATACTGCCAGAACCTGGCCAATAAGTTCGGGTTTTACGACCACTGCCTGTTCCACACGACGGTCGCTGCAACGACCTGGGACGAGGCATCCGGCCGCTGGATCGTCGAGACGGATCGCGGCGACAAGATGCGCGCGCGCTTCGTGATCCTGGCCAACGGCATCTTGACGACGCCCAAGCTGGCGCGCATCGCCGGGATGGAGAAGTTTAAGGGCGAGGCCTTCCACACCTCGCGCTGGAATTACAACATCGACCTGCGCGGCAAGACGGTCGGCATCATCGGAACCGGCGCGACGGCCGTACAGGCGGTGCCGGAGCTTGCCAAGATTGTCGGGCAGCTCTACGTGTTCCAGCGCACGCCGTCTTCGATCGATGTGCGCGACCAACGCGCGACGACAGACGAGGAGCGGGCGACCTGGGCCGATGAGCCCGGATGGGCCCGGGCAAGGCGCGCGCGCTTCGCGAGGATCTCGGCCGGTCGCACCGCCATCCAGGCCAACGACGACTATCTGGCCGGCAAGGTTCAGGAGATCAAACAGCCCAAGCAACACGACTATAAAATTTCCCCGGAAGAGCTGGTTCAGAAGCAGCTCGATTCCAACTTCCGCATCATGGAGCAGATCCGGGCGCGGGTGGACGCGATCGTCAAGGACCCGAAGACGGCGGCGGCGCTTAAGCCCTATTACCCGTATGGCTGCAAGCGGCCGACCTTCCACGACGAATACCTGCCAACGTTCAACCTGCCGCATGTGCATCTGGTCGACACCGCGCCGCGCGGCGTGTCCGAGATCAACGAGCGCGGCGTGGTCCATGAGGGGGTCGAATATCCGCTCGACGTGCTGATCTACGCGACCGGGTTCCAATGGATGGGCACTTCGACCTTCAACATGGTCACCGGCCGCGGCGGCCGCACCCTGAAGGAGAAGTGGGAGACCGAGGGCACCAAGACCTTCCTCGGACTACATAGCCACGGCTTCCCCAACCTGTTCATCGTCACCGGTCCGCAGGGCGGCGGCGGCAGCTTCAACTTCACCGACGCGATCGACGCCCATGGTGACTATGTCGTGTGGATGCTGCAGACCATGCGGGACCGCGGCGCGCGCATCGTCGATGTCCGCAAGGAGCTGGAAGAAGCGTATGCGGAGCATTGCCGCGAAGTTGACATCGCGACTGCGCCGCTGCGGGATTGCATCTCCTACTATAACGGTGAAGGCAACGCGGCACCGGGGAGCCTCGCGTATTACGGCGGCGGCAAGTGGCACAAGCACCGCATCCCGGCGCAGTCGACGCTATACCCCTATTTGTTCGAAGGGGGATCCGGCTGATTCGGAGGCGGCCGAATGAGAACGCACATGGTCGGCGGGTTTCGTGGTTCCGATGGTCACATCGATCGCATTCTATTTGGTTAGAGTTTGTGTAAGCCGCACGGGCCTCAAATTCGGTTCGCAAGGTGACTCACCAGCTTGACGTCGCGTTTGATCCTGAGCATCGTCGCAGCATGGAAAACTCACGCGTCGAGATATCAAAGCTGCCGGTTGATTTCGCGCCGGCGGGAGTGCCGTATGCTGTCATTGTGCCGCCGGGGCACGACCAAAGTGGCCCGATGCCACTGTGCCTGGTTTTGCATGGAGGCGGCGGTAGCCATCAGAACCTCATCGATTCGAAGCCGATTTACGACGAGTTGTGGGCAGCTGGGGCGATGCCGCCGATGGTGCTCGCCTCCGCCGGCATCAGCCCGCTTGGCTTCTATCTGGATGACCAGGACGGCAGAGTCCGCTGGGAGAGTTTTATCGCGCAGGATTTCATCGCGCATCTGCGGCGCACCTACAACGTTCGCGGTGATCGCAATTCGACAATCATTTCGGGCACCTCGATGGGTGGTCACGGCAGTTTGAGAATTGCATTTCGGAACCCGGACAGATTTGCGGCCGTAGCCGCGCTCGAGCCGGCGCTTGATCCCGCGCTGCAGGTCGAGGACGTCGGCGCGCGCAACCGCTTCTTCTACCCGATGGTCCTGGACTCGGGCGGCGATGACAGCGCCGATCAGCTGGTCGGTGCGAATCGTGACGCGGCGCTCTTTAAGGCGAACAATCCCGCCAATCTTGCGATCGCGAACGCCGACGCGATCCGCGCCAGCGGTCTTGCGATCTTTATCGAAGCTGCCGACCAGGATGTATTCAATCTTCACGACGGTGCAGAGTTTCTCCACCGTGTACTATGGGATCTCGATATCGCGCATGAGTACCGTCTGGCGCGCGGCGCCGATCATGTCGGTCCGAGTCTGCTGCCCCGAATGCGCAGCGCGTATGCCTGGGTAGGTTCGGTTTTGACACCGCCCGATCCTCACGCCAACGAAATTACGGCAGCCGAGCGCGCCTGGGTCGAATGGATGGAGGGCGGATCCAAAGGCGACCCGCCACTGATAGATCCGTTAAGTCCGGCGATGGTTCGGGCATACCGCCGGTGGTTGGCATCGGCTCGCGAGAGGGCGGCCAAAAACGATCCGACTACGAATCGGCGTTATGGAGTTCTCCCGCCCCTAAGACTATAGCCAACGGCCGGTGGGTCGGGGTTTTGCTTCTGCGGCTGAACATTTGCAAATCATCTAGAGACATTCATAAAGTACCTCCGCGCCGAAACTTCATGGGAGGAAGATCATGCCGGGACTCTTACAGGGAAAAATCGCGTTGGTTACAGGTGGCGGCTCGGGAATCGGCCGCGCCACCGGGCTGAGACTCGCGGCCGAGGGCTCGAAGGTCATGATCGCCGACTACATTCCCGAAGGCGGCGAGCGCACGGTTAGAATGATCAAGGAAGCCGGCGGCGAAGCCAGCTTCGTTAGCGCTGACGTTTCCATCGCGAGAGAGGCCGAGGCGATGGTGAACGAGACGATGAAGCGCTATGGCCGTATCGACTGCGCCTTCAACAATGCCGGAATCGAGGGCAAAATGGCGAACACGGTCGAATGTTCGGAAGAAGTTTTCGATCGCGTTATCGCGATTAACCTCAAGGGCGTCTGGCTGTGCATGAAATACGAAATCCAGGAAATGCTGAAACAGGGCGGCGGCAGTATCGTCAACACCGCATCGATCGCAGGACTGGTCGGCTTCGAAGGATTGCCCGCCTATAACGCTTCCAAGGGCGGTGTGATCCAACTCACGCGCACCGCGGCTCTTGAGTTTGCCACCAAGAACATCCGCGTCAACTGCGTATGCCCTGGCGTAATTAGGACGCCGATGGTCGAGCGCTTGCTCGACAATCGCGGATTCAGCGAACAGGAGCTGACCTTCGGCGAGCCGGTGGGACGAATGGGGAAGCCGGAAGAAATTGCGGAGGGCGTGCTCTGGCTGCTGTCGGGCGCGTCATCGTTCGTAACCGGTCATCCGCTGGTTATCGACGGTGCTTGGGTCGCGCGTTAGGCACGAGAATATTCTTTTTTGAGATCGGCCCGGAAGACACTTCGTCCATTCGCTGCCGGTTCCAGTCTAAAGATGATGCTTCGATCAGAGATCGAGCGGCAGCTCCATATACTCGCGATAGATAAAATCGCGATGCTCCAGAAGCTGCGGAGTCGTGGCATCAATTACGGCAGGATCGGCGCAGTCGTACATCCTGCGAAATCCCGGCGTCATTTTACATAGCTCATCCGGCAGCGGCTTGATCAGCGCCGCAAAGGCCGCCCAATAGATGTCGAGCGCGGAAAGCCGATCGCCGATCAGAAAGCGGCTTCCCTTCGCGCGCTGTGAGGCCAGCTGATCCGCTAGCGTTCGAACAATCTCCGCGACGTGAACGGCGGCGCGCGCCCCGATTTCGGAGTTGTAGCCGCCATACCTTGCGATGAATGCGACGGCGCCTTTTTTGGCTGCCTCGGGCACATCGGGATTGACCATCGTCGAATGCGTCATCATCAAGCGGCGTGACCATCCGAGTCCATTCTCACCGCAAATCTCGTTGCTCAGCCCAAACATCAAGATGCGATCTTTGACGTCGGCGGGGATCAGGCTTGGCTCCGGCGCGAGCCGCTCGGCGAAAGTGAGTTGCTCGAGCCAGACGGTGCGCGGACGTTCGTCGTTGTACATGAAGACCGGCGCGCTGTCTTGCGCAGTCCACTTCACTAGCGCGGTCATATCGCCACCGAGGCGCTGCGCGACCTTCACATACGGAATCTTTTTGACCCGTAAAATTCCCTTGGCTGCTTCACCCCAGGGACCTGGGACGCCGGCCGTGAGCACCACGCGTAACCCCGGCATCTCGATCGCTTGTTCCACTTCGACGTATTGAGCCAATTGCATGCCTCCGGGTCCCTCAGATCGCGCCATAAGATGTCCGCCGTGCACCTACTTCGTCCAGCGCTTCTCGAAGATCAGCTTGTCGTCCATCGTAATGCTTCCGATCAACAACAGTCCGGTCTGCGTGACCCAGCTTTGCGTATGCACTTTGATCTTGCCGACGTTGTTCAATTCGATTTCCATCGTGGTGTCGCCCTGCACTGCGGCGGCATCGGGACGCGCCTCGCTTACCTTCGCCGTGACTGTATGATCTATGCTCATCCGCCCGCCTTGGGGCAGCGCGAAATTGTTGGTTTCGCCGGTTGTCACCGTAACCGCGTCGGCAACCAGGTCGCGCTCGATCTTCCAAATCGGGCGCATGGAGGAAGGAGCGGGAGTCGTCGCCGGCGGACGAATCTCCATTCCATGCGGCTGCTCTTTCGATACGGGCACGGCAGGAATCGAGATGCTCGACGCGCGCTTGCCCCCGAAGAAAACCCGCAGCTCAGGGTTCTCACGATCCGGCCACAGATGGGGAAAATCCGAACACGAGAAGCTGAGGCGAATCTGATGCCCCTTCGGCACCCGATACGCCGTGCTCCACAGCGCAATCTGGAATTCGTAAGCTTCGCCGATGCGCAGCTTTTCGCGCCGCGCGATCGAGTTGCGATGACTCGCTTTCAGCCATCCGGTGGTAATCAGCGCGGATCCGCCGTCGGGGTCGACGTCGCATAATTTTGCGACCAGGTTGGCGTCGTCGCCACGGGTTATCGCGGCGTGAATCACCGTCACGGGCGCGCCACTAATCTCGAGATCTTCGGCTAGCGGCTCGCTGGTGAAAGTCAGCGATTTCAAATCGTCGTCGGTCTGATCTTGCGGCAGTCCGACCCCCAACGCCATCGGATCCCACAAGCCCGCCGCTGCGCCTACCGTGGGATTGCCGCGATAGTTCTCGCCCTGCTCTTCGCGATCGGCGGTCAGTTGCAGGGCGCCGCTTGCAGCCAGGAAAAGCGTATGCGCCTTGGCCCGTGCGATCGGCCACTCGTGCTCATGTCGCCATGAGTTCCCTTCGCGAGAGTTCTGAATGTTAATAGTGACCGCGGCGTCCTTCTCGATTCCATTCTTTTCGCCGCGCACATAATGGTCGAACCATCGCTTCATCTCGGGCAGAAACTCGATAGCTTCATAAGGTGAGCCGTCGGGCAGACCATGCATCCACGGACCCATCAGCAATTTCTTCGGCCCCTTAAGCTGCGGATATAGCGCCGGCATTCCCTCAGGAAAGATGTCGCGCCACCCGCCAATGATGAAAGTCGGAATCGTAATCGTCGAGGCGTCCACCGCCTTCGAACTCCAGTACTCGTCGTAGTCCGGATGATCGAACCACGGCAGAACATAGGGCACGTTATGCTCGAGACGATCCATCCACACCCGATACCAGCGCCCCTCGCGATCGGTGTTGGTGGGCGGCATCAGGTTCATGGCGAGCATGAACGAACCCCAGGCGCCATATGAGCCGAGCGCAGTGCGGCATCCGCCCGGCGCGATGTAGTCGCGATAGATGTCCGCGGAACCCTGGATGGGAATGATAGCTTTCAGATGCGGCGGATTTTCAGCCGCAACTTTGAGCGAGCTGATGCCGCCATACGACAGCCCCCACATCCCGACATTTCCATCGCACCATTTCTGACGCGCGATCCATTCACACGCCTGCGCGCCGTCGATTCCCTCCTGGCGATGCATCGCCTCGCACGCCACACCATCAGAGCCGCCGAGCCCGCGAAAATCGATCAGCAGATGCGCGTAGCCGCGCTCCGCGAAGTAGCGCCGCGACTCTTCGAACGAAGCTCCGATCATGTCGTCCTTGTGGTAGGGGTAGAAACTCATCAGCGCCGGAAACTTGCCATCGCCGGCGGGCCGGTAAAGATCCGCGGATAGCGAAGCTCCATCTTTCAGCGGAATGAGCAGATTCCGTTCGATTACAATCTCGTTGCGCACATCCTCTGGCATATCCAGCTCCTCTTCGAAAAAGAAATTCTTAGCGCAAGATCGACGAGGGGAGTTAGCGCCGCTTTCGTTTGGCCTCGCCGCCTATCGTCGGCTCCCATGAGGTAGCGGAGGGGTTGTTCGCTACAACCCCTTCCGAGCGAGTCAGCTACCACCCTCCCCACCAAGCGCAGGCGGGCAGCCTCGAATTCAAATAACTTTCGCTCAAAAAAGAAAAGCCGCACGAGCACTATCGCTTGCGGCTTTCTCTCAAGTTCTGTGTCTGAGTTAGTACCTAACTAGGGAAACCATCCCCGTCATCCGTTGAGACCATCCACCATATTAACCGCGTTTGTTACCCCAACCATCCATAATATCCAGGGCTCTGGTCCAAATGGCCAAGCGTCTCACCATCGGCGTAAGCGCCAAGGAAAAAAGTGCGCTAGCGAACGCTATCACTGCATATTTCAACATTGGCTCAAAGGCGATGTCCTACAGTCATTTCTGTAGGTTCGAACTCAGGTACAGCACACCTTGATTCCACGCCGCTCTGCTCGGTTATAGCAGGGGCTGCATCGTGGGATTTGAACAGACCCACGCTCTCCGATAGTGCGCGAAAAAGGAATTGTGGTCCGTCAATAAGGTCTCGACGCCAGAGTTTCCTGGGCTCCATCGCAAGACGCCAGACCCACTCGAAGCCAGCCCGGCCTATCCATTTTGGCGCTCTTCTCACACGGCCACTCACGAAACCGAAGGCTGCTCCAACTGCTACCGCGACCGGAACGCGCAGGCGTTCACGATTTCTATAAATCCACCACTCCTGTTTGGGTAAGCCTAGGGCTACCCAGAGAACGTCAGGACGAGCGTCATTGATCATTTTCACTATTTCAAGTTCTTCTGTCTCGGACAGCCTTCGAAACGGAGGAGCGAATCTGCCTACTGTCTTATGTCCCGGGAAGCGATCGCGGAGGCGAGCCTCGAGGCGTCTGAGCGTCTCTTCTGTGTCACCTAGAAAGAAGCTCCGGTAGCCGGCCCGATTCGCTCGCGCAACAAATTCGGCTAACAAATCTGGACCTGGAACACGCTCTGGAAGTTGATCTCTTTGTAGCCGTGACAACCACACCGGGGCGATACCATCAGGGCAGAACAGGTCCGCCGAGTTTAACACTTCCTTGAATGCCGCACTCTTCTGCGCTTCCCACAAACCGTGAAAGCCCGTCGCAACTACGAACTTACAGATTTCACGATCTTGCTCGACAACCCATCCTTCGATCGTATCGACCGCCTTCGGGATAGTTACTTTGTTCACCTGGCAGCCGAGTAGGCGTGCGCTCGACAGCCCGGCACCTTCGTCGCGATTGGCGAGTTTGTGCTTCAAGAAAATTGTAGTCTTCCTATTTGCTGGAAGGAGCGGACACCGAGTACTGGCCGTCTAGAGCCTAGAGCCCTACACCAAGACTCTCGCAAGCTCGTTCATCGCTCGCGAGAGATTCGAAAACAATCTAGGCACGGACACTTGCCGTATACGCTGCCGCCGGTTCTGCTATCTCAGTCTGTGTTGAATGGCGCGCCCATACGGTTTCATTGGCGAGCTTAAGAACCCGGTTCAATTCACCGATATAGACAAGCGCGGGAAGTTGCAAAAGCAGGTCGACGCTATAAAGCGCAGCACAATTCTCGGGAATGTTCCGCATTGTAAGAAAGGCCATGACTCCAGTTACGATAAGCAATGTCTTACGCTCGCTATCGCCAAGCAGACTGCGCCAGCGTAGCGCCTGAATCAGCATGATCCACGATAGAAGAAGACCGCTCACATACCCTACCCCGCCAATAACACCACCACATAGCAGTGCATATAGTGGTCCGTTCTGCGCATTGCCAATCTCAAGGAATTGACGGTCCGCCTGTGGGCCGTAGCCGAGAAATGGAGCCTCGGTGATCTTGTCCAAAGTTACACGAAAGATGCGGTCTCGCCCGCTCATCGATTCCAGTCTCTTTCCCTGTTGCCCGCGCGTCGCGTAGCGATAGTAGTGATGAATAGTGTCGTCCGGGACGAAACCTCCGATGTAGATCAGAATCGCTGCTGCGATCAGCGTCCACCCCAATCTCCGCGCTCTTCCGTCCAGAAGAATCATAACTACCGCCATTGCCATAGCCAGCGAACTGGTAGAACCGCGGCATTGCATCACCCACACCAGGTAGAAGCACGACACAAATACCGCCAGCCATAGCAAACGACGTAATCCGCGACCTTCCCAGAACCCGACGAATGCAACGATTGCGGGGATCGCGGCCATTCTAGAGATCCCGTTTGCGCGGACCATCACCATTCCAGCTACGGTGGGCATTCGGTTAAGCACACCATAGCCACTGACACCCATCGAAGTTTTCGCAAGGAGTTGACCACGCGCGACGAAGACCACGGTCAGGAGCACCGCCGAGCAAAAAAGCCAGCTCAAACGATTCAGTTCGCCGGCCCGGGAGAATGACTCACTCCCTTGCATATAGATGTCAACAGCCGCGAATGTACCCAGGTATGACAAACCCCAATATCCCCAGGAGAACCACGGGCCATCGACCTTGGTGTTAACGCTGGATATAAGGCAAACGACCATGTACCAGAGCCAAAGCGCTTCAGGCAGAGAGAGGTTTCTTCGCCGGGTCCTTCCCCGCATGGGGTTCATGAGCCACACCACGAGCATAGCTAGCGGGAAGGCAGCTCGTACGCCGTTGAACAAGCCTTTCCATCCACTCGCAATGTAGGTCAGATCGAGATTCCACGGTCCGGTATTTATCCCTGCCCATAGCAGAAACCAAAGAAATGCTGCCCCAGTGAGATACAGTCGTGGGTTCCACTTCCCCAACAATCCTTCTGGCTGATAGGCGGTCATCCTACTATCGGCAAAGCTAGCCATCGGTCGCGCTCAAGACCATCTGCTCTATGACAACGGGGCCGCGCTTCTCGACGGCGCGACGATAGATCCGATCGATCATCGGGGCCTTCATTTCCCATGAGAACTCGCGTGCGCGCCGCAAGGCACCCGCCGCCAACTGACGGCGCCGTTCCTCATCCGATCCCAGATCAGCGATAGCACCCGCCATTAGTCGCTCGAATTCCCTTGGCGAATGGATCGGAACCTTGATGCCGCACTGTTCGGTAATCACGTCGGTGAATCCACAATGGTCGGGGCATATGACGGGCACACCACGCGCGAGTGCTTCGACGATCACGTTCGAGGTCAGATCCTTCAAGCTCGTGACGACGAAGAGATGCGCGTGGCGTAGCCCGTTCATGGCTTCGTAACGCGAAACCTGTCCGTGCCACATGCATTGCCGATCGAGTCCAAGGCGCGATGCCAAACTCTGCCACTGACTGCGACACGGTCCATCACCATAGATATCCAGATGCCAATTCTCAGGGCCTCCATGTAACGCATGAAGGAGCAGCTGGAGAGCCTTGCCGGGAAGGTGAAGGCCGCTCCAAACAATTCGCAGCGGTTCATTCGGAGCGCGGAGAGGAAACTCGTTCGAGGATTCGGTAGGGCTGCCCACTTCACATATGACCTCGCTGGACGCTCCATACCATCGGCGAATTTCTGCCTGCATACCCGATGTAGCTGCGACCACCGCGCCTGCACGTCTGAAAGCCCTGCGCGGAGCGCGCAAGAATCTTTTTTGCGCTGAGTTGACAAGGTTTCGCCCTGCGTAGTACGCAGCGCCGCGAGCACCCGTGGCTGGAAGTAAGCGCCATGGCGTGTTTTCAAGTCCGCCAATCGGTCCCCATACGAATGGAATACCGAGCTTCCACAGGTGCCCAGGAAAACGGAAGCTTACGAATGTAAGCTGATGAACCAAGTCGAAATGGACCTTGCGGTGCAAGTCGAGCGCAGTCCGATACGCCGCTCGCATCCAGCGGTGATAGTAGCGATGGAATATAGGTACCAGCAGCGGTATGTCCTTCTGCCGCCGCCAAAAGCCGCTGTTGTAGTTATACGAGAGGAAGGGGGGCTCGACGCAGTGGAACTGCACGCGGGAGAACTTATCGGGCGCGCGGCTTATCTCGGACTGGATCCAGTCTCTCTGGTATGGCGCTGTCAGGACATGAACGTCGTGTTGATCCTTTATCGCCGAGAGCCATCCCCAACCGACTGCCGCCTCAGAGCCTTGGCGTGGATTGCACGCCCATGCAGCGACGAGAATCTTCACTTCGAACGCACCGAGGACATGGTTACCGACGAGACCTCTGGAGATTCATAGCCCCTGCCTGCGTGTGAGAGCGCCGCAAACAAGCGTCTTCTGAGGAGCTCCGCTGCCTTACCCAGTCGGGACCGCTTGTAGAAGATGCGCCGGGCCGTGAATTCGTCAGCTTCAATATTTGGCTCAAGGTGCCGGGGATGGCGCAAAGGAAACTTTATCGCTCGCACTGCCGGGCGAACTGATAAGAGACGGGAGGTAGTGTGCGTCGCGTCGGGGCCAAATCCGACATTGGTGACGAGATTTTCCGATGGCGTTACTGCCAACCCGTTCGCGTTCTGGCAGGCGAGGCTCCATTGATAGTCCCAAGTGTCGACTCGGCCGTCTCTGACAGCCTCTAAGTTCGTCTGCCAGAAATCACGCTCCCTTTTGTCGGCAAACCTCGCCAGACAGCGCTCGGGATCCGTCTTCCATGCACTCATTTCGAAATCATTCCGACGCCATGCCCTTCGCCACGTCGCCCAACCCCAGCAAACTGGATAGCGCGAGAAATAGTAGCTCTGTTCGACTGCATAGCGGTCAAAAAGGAAATTTGAGCCCGAAATCTGCATCACGCGCTCGTGGTCGCGGTAACGCTCGAGTAGCTCTCCGCAGAAAGGAAAAAAGCTAGGATCGGGAAGGCAGTCATCTTCGAGAATGATTGCTTCCTCGACGTGCTGGAATACCCAATCGATGCCGCTGGCGACGCGCACGCCGCAGCCCATGTTCGCGTCCGAATAATTCTTCAGCAACTCACAGGGCCAATCCACGTTCTCTACAATTTGGCGAGTAAGTCGGACCGCCTTGCTATCCGTCGCCCGACCATTTCGTGGTCCGTCGGCTACGATCATCAAGGTGTGCGGCTTAACGGATCGAATTCTCTCGAACACCGCCCGCGTGAGATTCGGTCGATTGAAGATGATCAGGACTACAGGTGTTTTTAATCCTTCACCCATGCCTAGCATCACGCACTCGCCGCCCGCGGGACTTCAACGCGTGCTTTCGACCGCGACGCAATCGCTGCTTCGTACACCTGGGAAAGTAGTTCGTAATTTCTGACTGTGTAGAACTTCTGCTGGATAGATTCCCGTGCCGCTGCACCCATCGCGCGGCACAAGTCGGGGCGATCCCAGAGAAATTGGATTTTGCGACTGAGATCGTCAGCGTCACCTGGTTCGAATAGGATGCCTGTAACGCCGTCATTTATTAGCTCTGGCAGGCAGCCGATCCTTGAACATATGACCGTCTTGCCTCTAGCCATCGTTTCGACCATCGAAAGACCGGTGGTCTCATACCATTTGCTCGGGAAAACAGTAAAACTTGCTCCATCGATGAAGTCTCCAACATTTTCTCGTGGAACTTCGCCTAGAAAAAGGCAGTTTTCTGGCGCTCGCATCGGTAGATCTGGCATTTGTTGGTAATGACCGGCTAAGTGGAAAGGAATTTCGGGTCGCCGAGTCGCTGCCTCGAGGATGGTTTCAATACCCTTTTCCGGACTGATCCGTCCGACGTACCCTACGTATTGACCCTGAGCAAGCGGGCTGTTTCTAAAGTCGAGACTTACAATATAGGGAACCACATCGATGCGATTCGCGGGGTACCCGTATTGCGAATGGATCTGCTTCACGAACTGTGCCGGCGCTATGAAGCGATCCACCTTAGCGATAAACATCTCGCGCGATCTCGCTACCCAGCTGCGAACCGCGTAACCCGCGCTCTTCGGCCGTTCGCCCGTGCAGTTGCGAAGCGCACACCACCATTCCTGTCCACCAATGCAGCGATGGCAAATCTCGCCGCGTGACATCAACAGACCGGTGGGACAAAGCAAACGATAGTTGTGCAGCGTCATCACCACGGGTGTGTCCTGACGCTGCGTCTCATCCAGAATCGAAGGCGAGATTAGCGGATACAGATTATTGATATGAACAAGGTCCGGTCGTTCGGCCGCCAATAGCTTGCCGAATTCGCGGCGAGCGGACACGCTGTAGATTCCGCTGAAGAAGGCGCTGACCTTGCTAGGTCCGTCATCGAGTTCGCTGCTGCTTCGGGTAAACGAAATTACGTCGTGACCGCGGCGTTGAAGACATTCTCGCAGTCCGTCGACTGCCACCTCCTCGCCGCTTCGCCTTCCGTAGGAGTTATGTACCAGACAAATTTTCATGCGCCGGACAGCTTCACCGAGATCAATGCGACGGTATAGCGAAGGAAACTAACTCGGCTGGTAACTCCTCGATACTCATTCTAGTGATTGCTTGCTCGAAATCGTCGACTATGCGGCGCCAAGAGAATTCGGCACTCACCTTTTGCTTGGCGGACTTGCGCAGATTTGCCGCCATGGAGGAGGTTTCGAAGATGGCGGCGATCGCATCGACGAACTCCTGCTTATCGTTCGCAAGCAGAAAGTGTTTGCGATGGCGCAGACCCAGACCCTCGGCACCCTTTCCCGTTGCCACGACCGGCACGCCGGCCGCCATTGCTTCCAGGATTTTGAGGCGGGTTCCCGAGCCGGAAAATACTGGCACCGCCGCGACCTTGCACGCGGTCAGCAAGGCGGGAAGATCTTCGTAAGGTACGAGGCCTGCGGACACCAGCCATGGCTCGGCCTGCGGGACCTCGCCGCCGGTAACGATCAGTTGGGCCCGTGGAATGTGCTCTGTTAGTCGCGGCATCACATCGCGACGCAGAAAGTCTACCGCCGCTCGATTCGGCGGGTACGCATACAGCCCAGAAAAAATTAGAGCCGATTCGCCGACGTGGTATTTCCTGCGGATTCGATCGGTATCACCCGATGATACCGATGCTAGCCGGTCCACATCGACGCCATTGGGAAGCAACGCGGTACTCACGTTGTAGAGTTCACGGAAGTGCGTCCGATCAACTTCCGAAACTGCGGTAGCAAGATCGCATTGCGCAAGGAGCCGGCCCTCCGCACGGCCGGTAATTGCGGCTATCGCGCGGCCGTTCCTCGCGAGTCGCAGCAGGTACTCCACGTTGTGTGCGTGATAGATGATCGGAAGCGTCGGTGCGATCCGGCGGATCGCTCGCAGCAGCATCAAGTGGTAAACGGCCCACGATGCACCTTCAAGTATCACGCGGGAGGGCTGAAAGTGCACGATTTCCCGCGCGATCGCTGAAATCCGGTGCGGAAGCGAAGCAGCCCTAAAGACTCGGTTCTCGGATGCTGCGCCCAGGGTGATGATGCGTAAGCCGTCGGAGCTTTCGCTAGTGGCGGAGCGGGCGCCGATTTGGATCAGAAGCCGCTCACCAGAGAGAAACTTCGCGAGATTGTACGTGACTGAAGCCGCGCCACTGACCGGCGGAAAAGCTTCGTAGAATGATACAATCGCGGTTCTCATAAGGCATGCGACTGAATCGGCGCTGACGAGCTCATCATGTGCTCAACAAATTGCGCCACTATGCCTCGAACCTTGCCCACGAAGGCTTCCTGGGAAAAAGTCTTGGCTCGTTCGTCCATGCACCTGCGCAGCCGGACCTCCAGTTCGTGATCGTCCAATACCCTGACAATCTTCTCGACCGCCTCTTGCGTCGATTTATAAATCAGCGCGGGGTTGCGTTCGACGATCTCGGCCGGGCCGCCTTCCTCCGGTACGAAGGGGATGCACCCTGCGGTGATCATTTCAGCGACTGCGATACCGAACGCTTCTCCATTGCAGGCGTGGATTGCGTATGCGCTTTCCGCCAGCAAGCGGGCTTTGGAATCGCCGAACCGGCGGCCCTCTAGCACTATCCATGAACCTTCGGCGTGGCAGAGTTGCTCGATGTCGCCGCCATACGCCGTCTCGCGCGTGTCGCCAATGATATGTAGAACCACGTCATGGCCACGGCTGCGTACCGCCTTAAGTATCTCGATGACTAGCTCAATACGCTTTTCAGGAAGGATTCTCCCCAGGCACACGAAACGGCGAAGCTTCCGCTCACGAGGAACCGACGTCGCGCGCATCGTTACAGGCGGATAGACCACTCGGGAGTCGATCCCGTGCCGCCTCCGCAACAATTCTTTGCTCCAGTTCGAATTCGCCAGAATCATCCCGGCGGCGCGGGCGTCGCTGTGTGGACCAGGGCCTGCGATCGCTCTACTCAGCCCGAGATACGCTCGGCGTGCCGGTTTATTTATCTGCAGCAGCCCTCTCGGTCCGCATGAAACCGGATGGAGATCCCGCCGCAGCGCTTCGTCCCACGAGAAGTCAGCCAGAAAATGAATGCCCGGGCGACCGAAGTTGCCGATATTGTATGAGTTGATCAAAATGTCGAAACGATCGAAATGGGGACGCATCGCACGCTGGACGAATCCGCCACGAATCGCCGCGCCCCACTCTACCTCTGCCAGCGGCCAAGGCAGCGGGAGTTCTACTGTCTCGCAGTCGCTCTCGTCGATACTGGTGCCGTAGTAGGCATTAAGCGTCTTCAGGTCTATCCGACCGCCAGCGACAAGCGCGATGCGATAGTCATTCTTAAGCGCTTCCAACGTCCACATCGCGACCGCCTCGGATCCGCCAAACCCCAGACGAGGATGGAAGACGGCTACTGAGCGCGTGCTCCCGTATTCACGCATTTGAGTCAATCGCCAAAGCAGCTAATAGGATTCATCGGCCGAGCAGAAACCCAGGCAAACCTTCCCTACCTCGCCCCTCGATCCGCCTCAGAGTCTGCGCGATTCGTTTGGGGGATATGCCGTATCCTACAACCCATGCGCTATAGGCGAGCTTTCGCCGCACGTTCCAGTAGGGCTGTCGCCAGGTGGCAGCGACCGCTCTGCTCATGAGCTCAAACCGCTCGTCATCCCATGGATGATCCCTGGGGCTCTCACGAAGGGAGCTTATACGGCCCACCCAGTGCTGAGGGTACCTACTAAGCCATTGTTCGAAGGTACCGATCTGATCGGGCGCGAGCCGGCGAAGAAACCTGTGTAGGTTGACGTCGCTCTGGATCGCGCGCCTGACCTCCGCAACGCTCTCGGGTCCGCCCGCGATCCTATTCTTTCCGTGAACTCGATATTTCCCGAGCGGCCGATTCAGCGAAACCACTTCTCCGAACAGAGAGCTCGCAGCGGTCAAAACAGCATCTGCGCAAATTTTCCAATCACTCTCTGGAATGGGCATGACGCTTTCCAGGATACGTCTGGAGAATGCGTTGCCGCTTGTAGGTGAGCCGACTCCGAATGGGCCGAGCGTCGGCTTCGGTATCGCCGCCGCGCCTCCGACATATCTACCTAGAGGCTGTCCCGCCGCATCTATTACTTCCAGCGGAAACTGGATGCGTGCGATATCGTCACGCCACAGGGACTTCATCGTCCCGACCGCGCTAGGGAACAGGGCATCGTCCGAATCCAAAAACACAACCATCTCACCGGTCGAGGCCCTAAAACCAGCGTTTAAAGCGGACGCCTGGCCGCCGTTGGGTTTGCGGATCACTACTACCCGATCCCGATAGTCTTCTAGAATCTCATGAGAGTTGTCCGTCGACCCATCGTCGACGACGATTACTTCTGTGGGCTGATCCGTCTGTCCGATCGCACTATCGATGGCCTGCGACAGAAACCTGCCGTAATTGTAGTTGTTGATGACTATGCTTACGGTAGTCATTGAGAACGTCGTGCTGGCTCTAACAGCGACTCTAATAGTGACTCGAGGACTTGCAGACGGCCATCCGCGTGCTCACACAAAACTAGTCAGCGACTGCTTCAATGTAAAAGGACTCCCGCGCTCGATCGAATCGTTCATCGATCTGCCGGTCCAATGCCGAGAATTCGGGGACGTGACTCTGACCAACTTCGGTACAGGTTATATGTTTGAACCCAAACGAGTGTAAAAGCGATGCAAAGCTGTCTGCGTCGTACATCCATCGGTGATAGTCGCGGCTCATAATGCGTTGGCGGGCGCTAGCGCCGTCGAAGGAAAGCATCGTTCGTTCTACGAACTGATCGGCGTTGATGCTTCGCTCGGCATAATTCCGGGCCACCAGCTGCAGGTCGGGCAGAACAGCGCGCAGGACACCTCCGGGTTTCAGCCAGCGGCGAACGCCACCCAGTAGCGCTCGGCAATCACGGCGGTTCAAATGCTCCAAAGCATGAGAGGTGTAAAAGCCATCGAGTGATCGCGGCGCAAAGTTTAGCCTACGCGCACTCGCGTACCTCACACCTGCTTTGCGAATGGCTTGAACGAGTTGTCTCCTCCCTCCATACCAGGCTGGCGGAAACGGCAGGCGCGCGAGAAGGACTATGTAGCCGCCGTCTAGGTTTATCATGGCTGGGGAAGTGCAGACGCCGGAGCCGAAGTTCGCTAACGTCCGCGATGCCAGGCATGAGCTATCTATAGTCGAAGACCCAAGAATCTCTCGGTTCATTTGATAGCTATTGCCAGAGATTGACGTAAATTGATTCCCCGCGCGTCGCCGAACCAACACTTAAAAGGCTGTCGCCGTCCTAAATCGCCGGTCGAAGTTGTCGTGTCGACAGCTAGGCTGAGAATCGATCATTCCGACGAGCCGGCTACACCAACGCGCGCAATGCGGAGAGAGCCCCACACAAACTCTCTCTCCTGTGGTTCGAGTAGGACCGTCCAGCCCAACAGCGCATAGAGTCCGAGAGTCGTCGTCAGAAAGGCGCCTTTAGTAGCTAGGCTCATCGGCGCAGATCCTGCGATCAGAACTAGTACGGCTACACAAGCGATGATTGCGATCCGAATAACTCCTGGAGCGAGACCAGGCGATACCCTAAGGGCCATCACGAACAGCACAATCGTGTCGGCGCAAAGCCGAACGAAATAAGCAGCCGCCGCGCCCGCAACGCCGTACCTCGTCAACATCCACCAAAGCAGCAAAAGAAAACCAGGAATCTCGGCCAGATTCAGCTTGGCCGCGAGATCCGGACGATGAGCCGCCGGCAGCAACACAAATGGCGTCAACCCAAGGCTATTGACGAAGACCGCAAGTGCGAGCCAGCGCATCACCGACGCGCTCTGCACGGCGAACGATGGGCCGAGCCACAGCGTCAGTGCCTCGGGCGCCAGCGTGACGATCAGCAGGACAGGTGGAAACAGCGCGAGAATGACGTAGCGGGTAGCCCGCTCGAATAGTATCGCAGCTCGTTGCGGGCTCGTGACCCAGGAGCCTGATAAAGCTGGAAAGACCACCGCGGCAAGAGCGCCGGGAATCACGCGAAGCTTGTTGGTAACTTGATAGGGCACGGCGTAGTAAGCAACCGTCGCCACCGACAGCATCGCTCCGATTATGAAGCGATCAGCATATTCCATAATTGGCAACAACACGCCGGAGATGGTCACCCATCCGCCGAAGCTCATCATCCGGCCTATCAATGCGCGCCGTGGGCCGAACTGATGAAGGAGACCGGGCAGGATGTGCAGGCATAGCGCGAAGTTCGCCGCCCATGAGATCAACCGAATCAGTGCAGTGGCCGCGATTAGCCACCCGAGGCTATGCGAAAACGGCAGCACCACTAGCGGTCCAACATAGTAGATGATGCCTATCGGGATGCGGACCGCGTTGATCAGATCGAAGCGCTGGAAGGCAGAGAGCGTAGCGTTAAGACTCGCGCCACTAATGACAAAAGGAAGCACCAGCGCCGTCAGGTAGAAGCCGTGGAGACTTTCATCTCGAAGCATCGGTGCGATTTTAAGGACGTGGTCGACCAGCCACGGAGTCAGCGCCGCAACCACTATTGCACCGCCCACACCGAACCCGAACATGAGAACAAGCGAAGTCCAGAAGAAGCCGGCGACATCGGCATGATCGCTGGATGCGGCGGCCGCGGCAATGAACTTGGTCGCGGCGCTACCGAGTCCAAAATCGAACAACCCGAAATAACCGATAGTGATCATTACCAATGTCAAGACGCCATAACGGTCCACTCCGACCGCGTGGATCACTAACGGAACGGCGACTATTGCGACAAGGAACGGTGAGGCTTCGCCGATGACATTCAGCAGAGCATTGCGTGCGAGAAGACGCCCGCTGGTGAGACCGGTCGGATTGGTCAACAATCTGGTCAACTTAATCGAAAGGAAAAGTCTTCTTCTTGGTGGTTGTCTTCGAATGCAGCATCTTCGGTATCGTATCCTTGGTAATACTGCGAATAGTGATAGTAGGGGTAGTCAAACTTGTGGATTCGAACCTTGTTCAACACGAACCCGAAGATCCTGGCGTTTGCCTGTTGAAGCCTCACGATGGCGGCTCTAGCCTGGTGCTTGCGTGTTTGGCCGCCGGCAGCAACCATCACGACTCCGTCCGCCATTACTGACAAGACGATCGGATCCGCAACTACCATTACTGGTGGGGAGTCTATAATGATGTAGGTGTAAACTTTTGATAACTTGTCGAGAATTTCTCGCATTCGAGTTGAACCGAGTAATTCGCTGGGACTGGGAGGAATTTTCCCGGAGCTCAAAAGGTGAAGGTTCTCGATCTCGGTCTTGCTGATGGCTTCCGCCTCCGCCGACCCCGTGAGCATTTCCGTGAGCCCAAAGTGATTTTTAATCGAAAGGACCTTGTGACATCGTGGCTTCCGCAGGTCGGCGTCGATAAGCAGCACCTTCGAACCGGTATGAGCCAACACTATTGCGGTGTTAATCGCGACGGTTGTTTTGCCTTCATTCGGCAGTGCGCTCGTTATCAAGGTTATCTTAGGATGAGTTCCTGCACGCGAGAGCAGCAACGCCGTCCTAAGAGTTCGATATGACTCAGCTATCAAGGAATGTTTACCATGGGTCGTAACGATATCGGCACAATGGTTAGAGCCATTGACGTTGGTCGCAGACGGCAGGGCGCGATCATCATGCGACGACTTCCCGTATAGACCTTTGCGAGCAAAGTTGAACTCCGGAATGGTTGCCAGATTTGGGACCCGAAGGTAGCGTTGAGCCTCATCCGGGAACTTAAGCGTTGAGTCGAGCTGCTCGAGTAGGAAGGCAAGCCCAAGCGCCAGGGCCAAACCCACCAGAGCTGCCTGCAGGAGATCTTTGGCCGTCCGCGGACTCGAAGGAGATCGAGGAAGCTCGGCTTCGTCCACAACCGAAATATTTGATGCGTGAACGTCAGCGAGAAGCGCCATGTCCTTCATCCGCTTCAGCACCGAGTTGTAAAGGTCGCGGTTGGTCTCCGCTTCCCGCTCGAGAATGAGATAGCGGACAGCTGCATCGTTTAGACCCAGCGCAAAAGACTTCTGCTTTTCCATCTCTTTGCTCAGGGTCTTTTCCCGCGCGAGCGCCGCTTCGTATTGTTCTTGAACGCCGGACACCGCGTTTCGAACCTCTTGAGCTATCGCGTCCTGGGTTCCTTGAATCCGGCCCTGGAGTTCCTGCATCGTGGGATACTTGGGCTTGAATTGATTCGCCATCCCCGCCTTTTGAACCTGCAGGACGTCCAGATCGCCTTTGAGCTTCTGGATCAGGGGACTCTCTATGACCTCGGATAGTGAGTCCGCGTGCCCATGCTTCACCAGAGCGACTTCGGTCCCAAGGCTGATGGTTTTCAGATGGGCATCTTGGAGATCCTGACTGATCTTGTTCAGGCGCTCCAGGACAACGTCCTCCTTGCCATTTACCGAGATTAAACCGGGAATGATCCCCTTGTCGCGCCGATAGTTGTTGAGTGCGAGCTCTGACTGCTCGACCTGGGTCTTAAGTTGAGACAGTTTTCCAGACAAAAATCGGCCGGCGTCTTCACTCACCTGCCCATTGAGTTCGATTCCTCTGCGGATGAATTGCTGCGCGTGAGCATTAGCTAAGCGCGCCGAAAGCTGAGGATCGGTGGTTGTGACGCTAACCTTAGCCATGCGAGTGCTTTCGATCGGAGTTATGCTAACCTGATCAAGGTAGCTGTCGATTGCGCTGGATGGCACCGTGTATTCGAGACTCCGCTCCGACCGTTCCTTCTTAGACGCACCGGCTAACGGAATCCACGATTCTAACCACTTTCGTATCCGGCCACTAAGAGTCGGCGGCGAGAGCCGATCAGCATGTGGCTTCAACAACCCTTCCGCCAGAATGACGCGGGCCGCCACACTCCTCGACCTAAGCAACTCGTACTCGGTCTGATCGTTTGAAAAGTATATGCCGGAATCGTCCCCGGAAACCGGGCCGCCGCTTGCACCGCTGAAAACGAGTGGCTTTTTAAAGTCAATGAGCAGGGTTGTAGTTGCAGTATAAAGGCGCACCGCAGTGAAATCGTGGATGGCCACCACCGCGAGTGTTCCCAAGGATACCGCCAGCACCAATCTTAACTGCTTGCGAAATATGCGCCAATATTCCTGGACCTTCATCCACAGGTCGACTTCCTCCGTGAACGGAGAAAATTCCACGTCGATGACGCCCAGATCCCGATCTGGACTTTTTATAGGGTATGGAGATACTTGTCTCATTATAGTCCCCCGGCCACCGCGGCTGCGGGCGCGAACGAGACAATTCCTTGCGCAGCGTAGTAGAGGGCATAGCCCGGAATTTTGTACGCCGAGTACGGAACATCGACGATATCGCCATCCTGTAGCGGCACATCCGGACTCTTACCCGCTCGTATGCTGGCGACGTCAACGGTCAACACAACTCTGTCTCCGTTTGTCTGTCTCCTCACGATTTGTACTGCATGTTCATTTGCCGCGAACAGCGTCCCACCTGATGCGGCGATCGCACCGATGACGCTAAGGTTGCGGGTTATCGGTGTCGTTTGCGTACGATAGACCCAGCCCACGGTGGAAACCGTTCCTGCAGCGGGAACGAAAATCGTGTCCCCTGGCCGCGCCGGCAAGTCGAGGTAGCGCCCTTGGTGCGAGTTTCTCGACAGGTCGATAATGAACGGGTTTGCGACAATAGAACTGGCTTCAACCGATTCTGACGAATCGGTGCTCGACGCTTGCGAAATCGGATCATAGCTCGCCGCGGAATAGTTGCCCTTCGCTGGTGTCGAGGGAGTCGATCCTTGGGCGATCACGGCGGTACCAAGCGTGAGCACGATCTCAGGACTGGCCTGCAGCGTCATGCCTCCAGCGCGCTGGATCAACTCGCGCACCGTATCCCCCGGCCCGTTGAGCGTATAGTCGGCCGGGCTTTTGACCTCGCCGGTCACTGCAACTTGCCGGTTGTTGTAGCTCTTTACGAATATCTGAGCCTGTGGATGGTAAAGGTAGTCGCCAAGCTTACTCACCAACAAAGAATCAAGCTCGTGCTCGGACAGACCCGCGACGTGCAAAGAACCTAGCAACGGCAAGTCGATATCGCCTTTACCATCGACACGAACCATTCGATCTTCAAGTTCTTTTACGTCGGTGACCTGAATATCCAAGACGTCCCCGGGGCCGATCGCGAAGTCATTGGCGTTGGCGCGCCTCGCGTTCCAGAGCGCCTCTAGGGCGGGGTTCATGTTGACGGCAGCGAGGCCGCTATCAACCACTTCTCGCTCAGGTGGTGCGGAGGGCGGTTCGTAGGCACCAGTTTCTGAAGAGCAGCCGGGAAGGACAAAGAGACAGGCAGCCGCGAGAGTCGTGACGCCAAGCATTCTCATAGGGAATGATTTCACAGTTTTACTCCCGTCGTGAAATGTGACACCGAAAGCGACTAAGCATCAGTTTCCAGTATGGCCTATAGCACTCGCATGGTTGTCGGCGATTCGCTTTTGAAATTCAGCGTAGCGGGATTTCGCTTCCGGGTTGTCCGGCTCCAGCGACAGCGCGTGCAAGTAATCTCGGTCAGCGTCGGCGTAGAGATAGGCAGCTTGTTCCGCAGCAGCGAGACGGACCCAGGCTTCCGCAGAGTATGGGTCGATCAGCGTCCCTTTTCGCATCGCGTCCACCGCACGGTCGGCCTCTCCGGAAGCAAGATAGAATTCGGCTAGCCGCACGGTGTTCTGAGTGGTAGGAGCGTAGCTGACGAGTTCCGTCAAGGCTTTGCCGGCGACCTCGGGGCGGTTCGCAGCCTGTGCCGCTTCTGCCAGCGCTGAATACAGGACGACTGGGTCGACTCCGTTTCGTATGCCACTATCGACGGTGGATCGCGCGGCTTTCATGTCTTTGGCGGGTCCATAAACGACTGACAAAAGGTCGATATAAGGACGCTCGTCCGACGGCATCAGTTGAGTTGCCTTCAGGAAAGCTGCCTCTGCGTCGTTTCTACTATTCGCTTTGCTGTATGCTTCGCCGGCTGCAACTAGTAGCTGGGCTCGTTCATCGACGTACTTTTCCTTGCGTGCGGCCTCAGTATAGAGCCGAGCCTCGTCGGAGTATCGGTCCGAGAGCGCATAATATGCAGCGAACTGGCCAAGCGCGCCTGGGTAGCCGCGCCTGACGGCCTCTCTGAAACCACCTTCGACAGCGCTCATCTGCATGCTCGAGAGGTATCCTTCTGGGCGGCGCGCCAAGTAGAAGTGCGTGTTCAGTACTGGAGAGAACATCACCGACAAACGAATTTGATCGGCGGCATCTCTCTCGCGCGCGAAATGAAGTAGGCCTACGGCGTAGCGATCACGAATCCAGGGGTTGTTTGGGTCTAGCCACGTCGCTATCTCTAACTCTCGTAAGGCTCCGGGCGTCATTCCATTTTTGTCGAGTGCTGCCAACGAGAAGTGGCCGCCTGCATAGCTCGGATAGGCCCTGACCTGATCGATCGCCTCGTCGAACGTGCGCGGTATCCGATGAAACCCGGATCTGGCAGGTTCCTGCATCGTAGCAGCAAGAGCTAGCAGCAGCGCGGCGAAAGCGCCTACCCCGGCCGATGCGCGGATTTTTCTTTTACTGAAGTCGGCTGCAAATGCCTGCGACTTGCCGTCGCAAGTTATCCTGATGGCGATAGCCAATATTGCCGTGAGCAAGAACGCATTCGCTGGAATGTGCAGGCTGAAATCGAACAGCTCGTGAAAAACAACCAACAGAACGCTGCACAGCAATGCCGCGCGCCACGGCGTCAGGCGGCTCCGAGCCGTCTCGGAAACGATATTCTTAATTGTTCGCCAACCCAGCCAGAAAACCGCCAGAGCACCTACGAGGCCGATTTCGGCCACGAGTTCGAGGTAATCATTGTGTGCGTGATCGTTAAGAAGGTCGGACCGCGGCGGGGATTGGTAGTGAGGAAAAATCTCCGCCCAGGATCCGAGTCCAACGCCCAAGAGTGGAAAATCGCCGATCAAGCGCAGCGTATCTTTGTCGTGTGCGAGTCGCTGCGAGAACGGCATCTCTCCCAGGCGCTGGTCGATCTGAAGCCGCGCCGAAGCGCCTACCAGAGTCAGCTCGATCGCCAGGAATCCAGCTGCGAAAAGCCCATATGTGATCCATGGGCTCAGCCGTTTCCGGCGAATCGTTTCGAATGCCGGTTGTTCATCGGCTATTTCCCTACTTGGGTTTCTAACCGGGAGCTCCGATCCGCTCCACCAGCATTCAACTACCGAGCGATTCATCAAAAAGAAAGCCGCCACGGAGAGCGGTAGAGCTACCCACACGGAACGCGAGAAACTGAGAATGATGGCAGCCGCGAGCACAATTAGCGCCGCAGCGCAGAACAGCCGGCGCATCTCGAAATACTTCGTTGAGTTATAAGGCCAGGGAAACATGACGCCGGCCAGCGCCAGTGGGAAGACCATACCGAGGTAGTCGGCGAAGTGATCAGGGTCGACGAACGAACCAAGTGCGCGTGGGACGTCCGGGTGAGGCTGTCCCCAATCCTCGGGAACAAAAAACCAGAGCAATTTCCCGTTCCAAAAACCCCGCTCGAGTAACCCGATGCAAGCGATCAAGACACCGGTGAGCAAAATACCGAATATTAATCGCTGGGTTGCTTGCTGGCCGCCGCCAGAGAATGGGTAAAAAGAGACAACTAGAAAGTAGGCTATGTAGGCGCATCCCCCAAGCAAGCTGGTTTTGGTCAGAGTCGGTGCAATTGATAGAGGCCGCCAACTTCCGCGAGACGAAACCATTCCATTGTCAGTATCCGAGTGCGTAGATGGCGTTCCGGTGCTAGGCGTGCGCCGATCATTCGAGTAGTCCCGCGAGTATTCCCGTCCCGACGGCCAACCGGCGAGGCATTTCTCGTAGAGGTGATATGTCGGCGACGAGATTGCTTTGAGAAGCGCCGGCGGCAAAGGCACCAGCGCAAAAGCCATGAGACCGATGGCTGCGCTGAGTGGTAATGCAAGAGTGCTGAGAGCCGCGGGGAATGCGAGTTCCTCATGGCCTGCCGCGACCAGAAACAGCACCTTAGTCATCCACAGAAGGAACAGGACGAAGGCAATCGTTTCGGCGATTCGAAATGCCCAAGGGTGGACGGCGCCGAACGCCAGCGCCGTTAGCGCTAACAGCAAGAGCGCGCCGCTTAAGACCACAGCATCCAGGGATCGCGTGAAACGATACTGCAGACTGGGTCGGAGAAGCTCTGGCAGCTGAGTGGGTTTGTGATAGGATGGCAACGGTTTAAATAACTCTATAGAGGCCAGGCGCGTTTAAACGGAACCCGTTGGTTGAATTTCGGAATCGTCCGCAGGATCCGCGCGCACTGGCCTCTGTAGGGTTATCGACTGTCCAGCCCAATAACCGTCAAATCGAATTTGGATTTGGCATTCGTCGATACGGTCCGTAGAACGGGCACGCGTCCGCCAACCCTAACGCGGTAGGCTTCTGATATCGGCCTCCTTACAAGGGTAAGGTTCCGAGCGGTGACCGGTGATGAAATTTCTGTTGCGGCGATGGGAGCAGGTTAGACTCGATGATCCAGCCGCCTCTCATAACCTACGGGAGACAAGATGAGGGCAACTTTGTTGGATCCGATGCAACAAATACCTTCGTGCAACAAACTGGGTTACTTCCACGCCTCGGATCGGCTTCCCGTCCTGGAGTCATTTTAGGAAAAAAGGGAGGTCCGTTCTCTGATGCCGAAGGAGTCGGATTTGTCGCAAATCGCCGCAGGCGCTGCCCTGCGCATCAGGTGTCCGGCCGCAAAAACGCGAATGATCTGCTCGGCTCGGATAGCTTAAAAGCGCCAGCGCGGTGGTGAACTTGGATCGGGATTATAAGAACAAAAGTGGCCCGTTCTAATGTTGAGCCGGAGATGACGACCGAAGGAGGGATGTTCTTTAGCGATCTTCGTGTTTAGGGTTCTGATTGCGTTGGTAACGTTGACTCGCGCTCGTTCGTTTTCCGCCCGATGGTTGCGATCGCGTCCCCCAGCTCCGACTGCCCGAGACAGTTCAAGCAAAATGAAATCGAGCTCTTTTTCCAGATCCGCGGCTCTCGCATTGTCATTGAACGCCTTCGCCTGCTCCACCGCGTCGCGCAGCTCCTCGATTCTGTGTCGATATTCGGCTTTCGCGGTCGGATCCAAAAGGGGATTGGCGGTCGTACCCGGAACAGAATGCATCGCCAATTGCTTTCTGTCCGAACGTGAAACATAAGCCTGGTCAGCGTGATTTGCCCGGGCTGACGGCAGGAGCGCGACCAGTTGGGTGACGTGAAATTGGCGATCTGGATGTTGCAACAGATGAGCAACGAAGACCAGCCCGTTGGAATGCTTAAGGCGGAGAATTCGCCCCTCGAAGATCAACGTCCAATAGTCTCCCTCTCTGTAAAAGGTATTCTGCTGAATTTGTGAATGTGGTTGATCGATCGAATCGAATAGGCTGAGCGTACGGGTTTGGTCTTCTGCCAGTCTGACCACGCTGACTCCGCCGGTGTCGAGCTGTACTTCGGAGGGGACTGCCGCGGAAGCGGGTGTCCCTGGCTGCCGGATAGCATTAAGAATAAATATGAAATGCTCCGGATGAGTAGCGTACTTGAGAATGGCGACCTGCTTCAGAATCTCAAGCTCGCCTCGCGTGATCGCATAGCGTCTGAGCAAGGCGGAGTTGGAGACGAACTGGTGCCAGGCCGCGTCGCCTTCGCTCGAAAGTCGATCGCCATCGGTCCCGTCGTGGGCGATTTGTGCTACTGCCCTGCGCGGCACTGCCATTATATCTGACCTGCTCCAGACCCTCGAATGCCTCCCCCGAATGCCTCCCCCGAAATGAGACCGCTAGCCGCCGTAACTAGAGTGGTCTGGAGGTGGACTTATGGCACGCTGGCAAAGTTGGATCAAATGGCGCATCGATAGCAAAATAGAATCATATTAAACTAGCGCCATTTCAGCCGATCAGTGGATCGTGATGGCCAGAACGCAACAACCGTTCACGTCCTGCAGATACGCTCTTTCACCATCTTTAGCCGTTTTGTCGTAACACTGCGGTAATACTCGTTTGATATGGTGCCGCCCACGCAAACGTCGCGAAGGATCGCACACGGTATGAATAGAGGACTCTCTCGTCTCATGGCGATGCTTGTCAGCGCCATGATGTTGTCTGCGGCGGGGCCGGCGTGGGCGGCCCGATCGCTCAAAATCAACGCCCCCAAGAGCTTCCAAGCCGAGTTTACACTTCAGTTGGGAGGGGGTCCTCCGCAACACGGTGTCATGTACTACTCACGCGGACGGATTCGCGAAGAGATACTTCCATCCGAGGGAGGACCCAAAAGCGTCACCATTATCGATCCAATAAGCAAGACCATCTATCAAATCGAAGAGCGGAAAAAAGCCTTCCGGCTTCAGCCATGGGATCCCAGGTCGGCGCTGATCTCCGAGGCGCTCAAAGGATCGGGAAAAAACAGGTTGGTCCAGACTCAGACGATTGATGGCCAGGAATGTGACGACTTTGAGATCACGCCAAAGGATCCAGCGATAAAACCGTTTTTCGTTTTTGTGAACAAAAGCACCCGGTTCCCGGTCCAGCTCACAACGCAAGACCCCGATCCGTCGAAACAAATTCACATCGAATGGACAAACCTCAGATCCGGCTATCAGGCGGCGATACTGTTTGCCCCGCCTCTCGGGTACGCCGAACAGAAGTGAGGTGCAACTCGGTTGTTAGCCAGCGCCGCCAGATGGGGATAAAAGCGGTCGATTCTGGCAGCGCTATTTGGTGTCGAATTCGAAGATCATTTCGGTGACCGCGCCGCCGTCTGACGAATGTAACCGCTCGAGGCACATAGCGGTCACCTGGTCGTCGGGGCGTTCGCGCAACAGGCGGCGCAACTCGGACTCCGGTGAGTCGCCCACACGCATCATGGCGATCGCGGTGGCGAAGCGCTGGTAGTAAGCGGGATCAACGCCGTTACCCTCGACCGCGACAATTTCGATTAAGGGCACGAGCACCTCCTTGCCCTTAACTTTGACCAAACCGATTTCGCGGGTAATGAATCCGCCACCCGCCTCTTCGAGCGTCGGACCATTGGCGAGGATACTGACCTTGAACTGACGGGTAAGTCCCTCAAGCCGGGACGCAAGATTGACGGTATCGCCGATTACCGAGTAATCGAAGCGCTGCTCCCCGCCGAAATTGCCGACGATCGCTTCGCCGGTGCAGATGCCGATGCCGATTCTAAGATCCGCGAACCGTTCGTCGCGTTTAGCCAAGGCCTGCAGCTCTTCGATCATGCGGAGGGCGCATTTGACCGCTTCGCGGGCGGGATTATCCATTGCTAGCGGCGCGCCCCAGAATGCCATGATTCCGTCACCCATCAGCTTGTCCACTACTCCGCCGCTCTCGAGGATCAGCTTGGTCATGATGGTCATATAAGTATTGAGCAGGGCGACCAGCGGTTCGGGTTCAGTACGTTCAGCGCGCGAAGTGAAGCCGATGATATCGGAAAACAGAATGCTCAAGTGGCGGCGCTCGCCACCGAGTTTGAGCCCGGTGGGATTGTCAACCACCGAGGCAATGACGTCGCTATCGAGATAATGCTCGAACGCGTGGCGCAGATGGCGTTTCTCCGCGCCTTCGACGAAATAACGCCAGCTCATAACGAACATGTAGGTGAGGACGAGCGACACGAGAGGGAAGACGAAACCCAGGATTTCACCATCGGCCTTGAGCAGGTACGTGGCGTAAAGGATGTAACCACCGCCGAGGACGACCGCGACGATCGCTCCCACAACCGCCGTCAGGTACGCAGCCGCGAGAGTGATGGCGAAGCCGGTGAATACACCCGCCCATTGCTCCCTGTCCCATAACGCTCGGTTGCGAAGCAGAAAGTCGCCGCTCAGCACGGTCTCGGCGGCGTTGGCCTGAACTTCGACGCCAGGAAAGTCAGCGCCGACCGGCGTGACGAAGCGGTCCCCGAGCGCATGCGCGGTCAACCCGACGAGCACGATGCGGTCCTTGAGCGCGTCAGGTGGGACGCGATGGGCTATGATGTCGGAAATCGAGTACCACGGGATGGTGCCGCTCCGTCCGCGGAAATGCACCACCATGCGACCCAGTTCATCGACCGGAATTCGGTTGCGACCCATGCTGATCCCAGCGATACCGTCGGAATCGAAGCGCAAGCGCATCGGCGCGTGCTGCGCGTAGGCATCGACCATAGCCAGAAATAACGGTACGCAATATTTCTGGTTGAAGCGCACCACGGTCGGAAAGGAACGGGCCTTTCCATCGGAATCGAGATCGATGTTGACATAACCAATGCCGCGGGCAGCGCTGTTGAGCACCGCGATCGGCGGCAGATAAGCGTCAGCGTTAATAGCGGTGTCCCGGGCTCCGGCGACTTTAGTTACGGTGTTGTAAAAAAGCGGACGCGGCTGAAGAAAGGTCGACCGGTAGCCGAGCAGGTCCTGGTCCTCCACGCGTTCAAGCTCAAGACCACTGAACGTATAGCCGAGGTAAGTCGATCCTTGCGCCCGAATGGCCTCGGCTAGTTTGGCATCATTGCTGCGCGTGATTATCGAGGCACCCGCGTCGCTCTCGCGACCGCCGAGTTTGAGTTGTTGGGAAATCAGTTCACGCTCCACATCAGCGGAATCGCGCTCTGGCATCAACACGTCAAAGCCGACTACGGCTGCATTGTAGTCGATCAGAGCTTGCACCAGCCGCGCCTCGACATCGCGGCTCCATGGCCAGCGGCCGAGCTCGGCGATACTCTTGTCGTCGATGCGCGCGATGACGACTGCACCGGTCGGCGGCTGCGACGCGCCGGTGTGGTAGATGAGACGGTCGGAGGCGCTCAAATCAACCGATTCAAGCCGCCCGCGGCGGTTAAAATAGGTAATCGCAGCAACCACCGCCAGCCCGATTACGACGGTGATGATCCGACTCTTCCAAAAATGTTTGCCTGTCGAGTTTGCCATGGGAGCGCAACGAGCTTAGCGCTGGCGAGCCGCGAAAGTCAGCCCTTTTCGACGTGCGATGTGGAGGAATGACGACCGTGCCAAGCAACACCCCACCGGGGATGGTGACGACGATTCACCGGTACTTAGGCATGGACAAGTCGGGCATGCTATGTGCGATCCGCTGAGACCAACTGCGATTTCGCTTTTATTGTGAGGGACTGCTGGGCTGGGCCGGAACAGAGCCGCCACCACCAGAAAAACCGCCACTGGCAGCGATTCCTCCAACCGCAGCAGCTCCGCCAGCGCCGGCTGCTCCCGCCGCTATCGCTCCGGCACCGATCCCCGCCCCAATGATGGCGGCACTGCATGGAATTGTAACCTTGTGGCCTTTTTTTACTTCGACCTTCGGCGCGGTCGGATTCGTCGGGTTGGAAACCTCGACAATGCCCTCGTTGACGGCCACGTGGCTGAACTCGGAGCAGCCGGGAAATTTGCTGTCTTGCACACCGGTTTCGTGATCGACGTCGAAATCGGTACCGCGTACGGCGGCTACCGCATTGGGTGTATGCACTTCGTAATTGGGTGGCGTGCCTGGCGTCGTGCGCACCAACGATCGGACGAGTCCGTTAAGCAGAGACACCTTGGTGCTGGCGCGCGCGCCGGTCGCGTCGAGCGTCTCTTCATCGATGGTCAAGGTGCTGGAGTCGGTCAGCTCGATCTGACTGCCATCTGTGAGCGTAACGGTGAGGTTGCTCCCAGCCGCGGTCACCAGGCGGTCACCCACCTCGACCTTGGCGCCGTTGGCCGCCGCAATAGACGCACCGCCCCGGTTAATCGTGGCGGTACCGCTTAGTGCTGAAATCGAACCTGCCACCGTTTGCGCCCACGCGGGGGGCACAACACAAAGAGTGGCGAATGAGAAAAGAACGACGCCTAGCGCTCGCGCGGTCGGTGAAATGATTTTGCGATCAGTCAATTTGAAATGCTGGGCGAAAGAACTCTTTGGCTCTGCGTCCTGCAACCTCCACCTGAACTATTAATCCACCGAGGCCTGCTGAGTCTACCGCGGCGCGTCAGGATGTCCGGTCTCGCATATGCGCGCGCACGAATGCAAAGGCGGGTCCGCAAGCCGAATCAGCTGTTTCATCGACGAGCGATTTTGCGAGTCTTTCCAGGATCAGAGCCATGATCCGGCTGGCAGAGTGAGTGCTCCACCTATTCTCCTCGCCCAGCGGTCACCGAGGCTTTTTTCGAGAATTCCCTAAAATTCGGAGCAGGGAAATTACTTTGAGCGAGTAAGGAACGTTTCCCAGATATCAGGGAAGCCAAAGCAACTATAAGAGTTTTCGCTCGCGAAATCGTTTTGGCTGACGTCCCCCCTTCTTTTTCAGGATCGCCGCATTGCGAGGATGGTGCCCGGTCTGGTTATCGGCTTGCCTTTGCTTTCAGCGCTTCGCAGCGGCCTCGCTAGCTCTTTTGAAGACCTCATAAAGATAGGCAAAGTCCAATTGACCGTGCCCCGACTCGATTGCCTTTTCGAAGAGCTGAAGGTGGGCGTGCGACGCCTCCGTTGGTCCCGTTGTCTGTTGACCATCGGACCAATTCCCTAGGAAGGGCAGATCACGCCTCGATCGTGGCAACATTGCCGGAATAGTCCTTTTTTCCAAGCCTAGCAGAGAGCTGGGGAATTCTGCGATTTTCGGGCCGCTAAGGGCGGTTTTGCTCTCGAAAAACCTACACCGGTGCTGGATTTTAAGCGCGAATTCCCTACGCAAAGAACAGGGAACTTCGCCTCGGCGAACAGGGAGCTGATCCAGGATAACAGGGAAGTATTCTGTAGGATCAGCGTTTCCTGCAATTGGGAATGAAAATTGGGAACGGGACCGCCGAGCTGACGCCCGTATAGTCTAGCGCCGAATTCAAAAAGGTGGATCGACCCGGTGTGGACAGTTGCTGGAGGAAAACTTCCGCTTCCGAGGCCTTCCGCCTGCGCTTGCTTCTGACGGAGTTAGGACGGAGATTCGGACCGCGCCATCTGACTATCGTGCCCAAAGACAAGGATTGATCCGCGCTCACCTTCGGCTCGCCCTGCCCCGCGCCAGGAAGCTTTCCTACTGAAATGGCATTTTTTCACCGCCTCAGCGCCGTCCGGAACAGATGATGGTGATCGACGACACCCTTGCAGGGTCGAACTTGCTTCGTCAACACATCAAATGAGGCCAGGTATCAGCCGGAAGCGGACTCGCTCCGCATACTCGCGATACTCGGGATCATCGAGAAGCAATTGCTCCTCCAGAAGAATTCGCCAGATCATGAAAAGCGACGCGATGCTTACGATCAGAACATTGATCCAGCGTGGATAGGCAAGAAAATATCCGATCGCGAGCAGAAACCATCCCGCATAAACCGGGTGACGCACGATTCTGAATGGACCCTTGGTCACTATACCGCGATTGCCCGGAAGAATTCCAAAGCTGCGCCCCATATAGATTCGCGCGACCTCCGAGAGCAGCAGGCCGCAAACTTCCATGCCGATCGCAATCGATGCGACGATCCCCACCGAGGCCGACGCGGGGCGAACCACAGCCGGCAAAAGAAAGACCACCAACGTCGTGACGAAGGCCTTGCTGTTCATCATCGCCGCGCGCGGCGGGAACCTGAACAGCGATATGAGGCCCATGATTAAGGCCCCGGTCACCAAGATAAAGTTGGCGGGACCGTATTCGAAATGCCGTAGGACTGGGAGTGCCGCGCTAAAACAGGTCAACGATACGAGGATGTTCCCGACTAAGTGCCGCGTCGAAGCTTGCGGCTTTTGCTCGCGAACTGGCTGCGCGCGCGCAAACGAAGGTACAGCGGTAGCCATAAGGCTAGTAATATCCACGCCAGCAGGAGGCAAGCAACCACAGGCATCAATGGTTTGATTGGGCTCAGAGCTAATAGATCGCGCGATTTCGTGAGCCCCGGTTGCGACGATTTCGCGGAATCGGGATGGGCTCGCAAATCCTGCGGCACATGAACTAACGAGCCGCGCACGTGCGGGATGAAGGCTGGAAGACGAGGGGCGAAGCGATTACTCGAGGCCGATGTAATCAGCGCGAAAGATCTGAGCTTTCTATATCAGCGTTAGAGCACGACGGAGTCTTTGTCGGTTTCCTTTTTTCTCAAGGGTATCGCCCAATCCCAGTCGTAACACTTCCGGGCCTCTTCAGAATGCACATGCGACATGATCCGATCACCGCAATTTGCACAAAGGAGGTAGCAGGCGGTCTCGGTTACATTCACTAAAAGTAGTCGTTCTCCCGCCGAAGTCGAGACGAACCCGTCGCCGCAGACGGCACAGTGGCTCGCGACCGCTTGAGCCCGGTTGACGATTAGAATCCGACCGCCGGGTAAATGACGGTCTGGTGGAGGCACCGAGATGGACGATTTTGTGTCGCCGGCAGCTTTGTCTGATTTTCCATCGACAGCAGATACGTCCGGAGATCGTCGTTCGGACGGCTTAGCGAGCTGCTGTGTTAAGCGAGAAACGAGCCCTCGCCTGAATGAAACCCTTTCGATTTTTGTCCACTCTGCGTCGATAGTCTTTTCTCCAGCGTTAGCCGGATCGATGCCCGGGTTATCGAGTCCCAGTGACTCGAAGACAGATGGGCTCGGACCCTTTGGGACTCTTTCAGCAGGAGGCGGAGGAACCACTTCCGCTCTGCGTCGCCTGAGAAAAGGCGTTCCGCAATTGGGACAGGACTTGGCTGACTCAGACAGCGTTTCAAGGGTACATTTAGGGCAAGTCACCATAGGATCTGGTGCCTTCGGAGACTCCGGTCTGATAGCATTTGAGAGAATATTGGCCACACCATTAGCGACATGGGCAACCGTCTGGCTGCAAGAAAACTAGGATACAACCGCCTCCCAAATCAAACTGAGGTGATCTGATCTCCAAAGCGAATTCTGCTCTCCGGCGTGAACGCGTCCCCGGTCGCTCTTCGTTGCGCACATACTCCTCGGCCTCGTATACGCTCGCGTGACGTTTTCGGCAGATGCCGAGCACCGCCTCGAACAGAGCGTTCGGCGAAGTGATCGGAGCACGCGCCGTGTCCACCAGATCGGCCAAGGCATCGGCTTCCGGCTCACGGGTGAGGATCGCTACGATGGCAGAGGCATCAACGAACATCAGACGGGCCTGCTCAGATCGTCGTAGAAATCCTTATCTGCCTCTGGTCCGGTAGCCGGTCTAGACAATACCCTGTCCTCAAGGTGGCGAAGCCGTTCGCGGAGAGGTTCCGCTTTCTCGATGCGCCGGAGTTCGTTCTCTAGTGCTACCTTCACGGCCTCTGTCTTATTGAGGTGTTTGCGCCCGGCCAGTTTTTTTGGCGAGTTGATTGACTAATTCATTGCGAATGTTGAGGGGCACGACAACGCTCCTGTGTAATCGTAATCATGAATATCGTCCACACGAGAAGACGGCAAGGCGCAGCGGGAGTAATCGGCAGGTGTTTCTGAGGTTCCAATTCCCTGTACTCGGCGATTTTATTCAAGCTGATGGCTCGGTGGTACAGTTTAGGATATGATGACCACTATGACCAGAATGACTACCATAGATCGTCAGGGCCACGACCGCGGGACTTGGGGGGTGGCCGAGGCCAAGGCGCGATTCAGCGAGGTGATTGACCGTGCCCTCGCGGATGGTCCTCAGACCATCACCCGCAAAGGTCAAAAGGCCGTGGTCATCGTGTCGGCCGAGGAGTGGCAGCGCAAGACCAAACGCAAAGGCAATCTCGCCGAGTTCTTCGCAACCTCACCCCTGCGTGGCTCGGACCTCAAGATTAAGCGGTCCAAGGATGGACCGCGCGAGATCGAGTTGTGAGTTTTCTGCTCGACACCAACGTGGTGTCTGAATGGGTCAGGCCGCAACCGGACCGCAACGTTATTTCTTGGCTGGCCGAGTTGGACGAAGACCGCGTGTTTATCAGCGTGATTGCGTTCGCCGAGATCCGCCGGGGAGTCGAGATGTTGCCGGCCGGGCGCCGGCGCGAGCGGCTGGCGGCCTGGCTTGCCGAGGAGCTCCCTGCACGATTCGAAGAGCGCATCCTCGACATTGATCCGCGGGTTGCCGAAACTTGGGGCGTGGTCATGGCGCGGGGGCAGAAGATCGGCCTGACGCTCGGGTCGATGGACGCGTTCGTCGCCGCCACGGCGGAAGCGCACGGTCTGACTCTCGCCACCCGCAACGTCAAGGACTTTCAGCGCTTAGGTATTTCCCTGCTTGATCCGTGGCAGCCGGGTTAGTGGCGGACTCCGTGGAAACCCTCGGCCGCCCCATCGCACCGGCCCGGCGACCTCGTGCTCGATATCGCCAAAGCACTGACCAGGCCATCAGGTCGCCCTTCTATCTTCGAGCAATCGATGCCGAGTTGACCCGGTCCGGCGCTAACGCGCCTGGCACTGACGATCACTGACGATCTTTTCCAAGTGTAGGGCGATCAAGCAATCGGTCGCTGTTTGATGAGGGCGCACTGCGGCAAAGTGCGAGAGGTCGCCGGTAGCCAAGCGGGACGGATGGTCAAGTCATTCATCGCCTTCTTCGACGGCGCCCGATGGCTGTTTCAATTTCGCCGTTAAGATGCGGTCGGGCTTGAATGCCTCTCCGGCGAGCCGCTCGATCGGGATTCCGGAAGCGCGCGCCAACTTAAGCGCATCAATGAGCCGTTCCGCCACTCTTCGATCCAGGTATAGACCGACTGCCGGGCCACGCCGCACAGCTTGGCAACCGCGGTCACGCCGCCGGCGAGCTCAACCCCGGCGGCCACCATATTGGATTTGACGCCTCTAAGACGTTTGGGGCGTCCGGTACTTTTCCTCCTTGGGCCGCTTAGCCCCCTTAGTTCCCTGTTATGCAGTGAAGAAACAGGGAACTTGACCGATTTCTGCCTCGCGTACGGTGATGTCCGCTCGGTTGTTAGGATTGAGCAGCGGCTTCATGGTCAGTTAAGCGGCTTTCTCGCTTTCGTCAACTCCCGGTCGGGCACTACTGAGATAAGTATCGTGGGCGCGCAGCGCA
>Ga0182024_10003540_pt1 | contig 37055 bp, 31 predicted proteins | sample P32metaG_FD_120480 | JGI IMG/M metagenome (GOLD analysis project Ga0182024, IMG submission 120480) | Permafrost microbial communities from Stordalen Mire, Sweden - P3-2 metaG (Illumina Assembly) | ecosystem: Environmental > Terrestrial > Soil > Wetlands > Permafrost | place: Sweden: Stordalen...
GGTGCGATGTGGCGGGGGCTGGAAACGGATTCACGGTTCGGCTATTGAGGCACTCCCAACGGAAACGGGGAGTAACAAGCTAGGCCAGACCTTCGGAACACCGCGCCAGTCCTCGACCCGACCATGCCGTTTGGCTGAGGGAATCCTAAGGGATTCCGCCACGACGGAGAGATTCCAGCAAATCTGGGGAAAGGCTTACGCGTCAAAAGTATTCGCTGAGGCGGGACTGCCGGAAGCCACCTCGCTGCCGCGAGAGTTGATCGCCCGCGTCAAGAGACGGCTGCTCCCTCAATTGGAGGATGAGCTCGATCTCTACTCGGCGCTCCAATCCACAGACCTGGACGACGCCGATGCGGAATGGGTCGCCGGCCTCAGCGACGAGGACATCGCGCCTTGGAGTGTACTGTTGGGTGAATCGCCCGGCGACTTCCTGGTGGCCATCCGCTTGCTGGCGCTGCGGGCAGCATCGATCGGCTTGTCGCGCGCAGTCATGAAAGTGATGCCTCACCGCAATGAGACGGAATCTCCGTTCTACGACCTGATGGATGCGGCCGGCCCCATCACTCGATTTGTCGCCCGCCCTGACGATCGCGATCAGCTGCAGGAAACCATCCTCCAATGCCGTATCTCAGCGGGCCTCTCGCACGCGCGCATGGAGGAACAAGGCGTCTCCTCCGACCTGGTTTTTCGGCTCGACCTGGTAATTGCGCAGCTCGAAAGGATCGAAGTACTCCTGCGCGTGATGTGCAACGAGGAAGACGGCCGCCGGTTTGGGGCCATGGGAGCCGGAGGGATCACAGCCTTCACGGCCTTATTCAAATACCTTTTCGCCGCGACAGCGCTCGCGCCCCTGTGGATTGGCGTCGCTCACAGCCTGAATTACACGTTGAGCTTTGTGCTCATGCAGTTTCTGGGCTGGCGCCTGGCGTCCAAGATGCCCTCTATGACCGCCGCGGCTCTTTGCGACGCGCTCGAAAAGGAGGATGGCATGCATGCCGAAGTCGAACTAGTGGCCGCCATCACCCGGACTCAATCTATCGTGACCGTCGGAAACCTGTTGGGCGCGATTCCGCTGGCTGCATTGATCGACCTTCTCATTCGCTGGAAGAGTGGCAGCGCTTTTCTGGATTCGGAAGCCGCGCTGCACGGCCTGGAATCCATGCACTTATTGCGGTCTCTCACCATCCCATTTGCCGCCCTCACCGGATGCTTTCTGTGGCTTTCCAGTCTGTTTGCGGGCTGGACTGCCAACTGGATGGTGCTCAACCGCATTCCCGAAGCGATTGCGCAAAGTCGGAGGATCCAGCGGTCTTTCGGCGCCCATTCTGCATTACGACTGGCGCAAATTGTTAAGCATCACTTGAGCGGTGTGGCTGGCTATGTGTGCCTGGGCCTGTTACTCGGGTTGCTTCCGTTCGTGAGTGTCTTTGCCGGAGTGCCGGTGGAAGTGCGGCATATTACGCTGGCCAGTGCGTCGCTGACGTATGACGTGAGTGCCCTGGCATCGCGGGGCGCGCTTCCCTGGACGGCATTATGGTGGGCGGTGCTCGGGTTGCTAGCGACGGGATTGCTGAACTTCACTGTGTCTTTCGCTCTCGGTCTGGGGTTGGCATTACGTGCCAGGAACCTGGACACGCGCGGCCGCAGGAAGCTGGTTCTCGCGCTGTGGGATGAGTTCCGGCGGCGCCCATCCCGGTTCTTGTGGCGCCGTGAATCCGAAGCCGAGCTAGCGATTGTGGATGGATGAGGCCTCGAAGCCGTGCGCTGCGACTTATCCAAGCTAACGGCGACCGGCGGCAAGACCGCCGGCGTTACGTAGCGCTGGCGATCTTTGTCGCCGGCTTCGGCAGGCTGAAAGCCTGCCCTTGACTTGTGAGTAAGCTGCCTGAGGGCCACGCCCTGCGGCGGGCCTCAACAACATCTTAAACTAGCTAGGCTCCCTACGCCGCAGGCCGCTCCCGCAGCCGCTTGACCGCCTCCAGCACCAGCTCGTGCAGTCCTCCGCCACCTTGCGCCACGTACTCGTAGAGCTGTTGCAGCATGCGCCGTTCCCAGAATTTCTGCAGATGATCGGTCACGCCGGCAAGGGCTTCGTCATGAGGGTAGCTGGCAAAAAACAACGCGATCTGGTTCGCGTTGTGAACCATGTGCTCGGATTTCATCGACTAGTCACCGGCACCGGTCTCGCTCATGATCTGCGTGGTCAGTCGCCGCGTCTCCTTATAATGCTGCTGCCACTCCGAGAGGCGCTTGGCGGGCCGCACCTGCACAGCCGTCACCTTATATTCGGGACAGCCCGTGGCCCAATCGGAAAACTCGGTCGTCACCACGTTGGCGCCCGTTATCGCGTGGTGGAACGTGGTGTAGACCACGCCCGGCTGCATGCGCTCGGAGATGCGCGCGCGTAGCGTAATCTCACCTTCACGGCTGGTCAGGGCCACTAAATCGTTTTCATTGATCCCACGATTTTCGGCATCCAACGGATGAATATCGAGCACATCCTCGTGGTGCCAGACGTTGTTCTCCGTGCGGCGGGTCTGCGCGCCCACGTTGTACTGCGACAGGATACGCCCCGTGGTCAGTACCAGCGGGAAGCGGTCCGTGGTGTGCTCGTCGGTGGGAATGAATTCGGTGATCATGAACCGGCCCTTGCCGCGCACGAAGCCACCGATGTGCATCACCGGCGTGCCCTCCGGCGCCTTCTCGTTGCACGGCCACTGCACGCTGCCCAGACGGTCGAGCAGCTCGTAGCTTACGCCCGCGAATGTCGGAGTGAGCCGCGCGATTTCATCCATGATCTCGGAAGGATGCTTATAAGGCATCGGATAGCCCAGCGCTTCCGAGAGCTTCATGGTGGTCTCCCAGTCCGCGAGACCCGCTTTGGGAGGGATAGCCTTGCGCACGCGGCCAATGCGGCGCTCGGCGTTGGTAAACGTGCCGTCCTTCTCGAGGAACGACGACCCGGGCAGAAAGACATGCGCATAGCTGGCCGTCTCGTTCAAGAACAGATCCTGCACCACCACGCACTCCATGGCCGCCATGCCGGCCGTCATGTGCTTGGTGTTGGGATCCGACTGGATAATGTCTTCGCCCTGAATGTACATGCCCTTGAACGTGCCATCGATAGCGGCATCGATCATGTTGGAAATGCGCAGCCCCGGGTCGCCTTGAAGCTGGACCCCCCAAACCGATTCGAACAAGTGGCGTGTGGCATCGTCGGAAACATGGCGGTAGCCGGAGAACTCGTGCGGGAACGATCCCATGTCGCAGGAGCCCTGCACATTGTTTTGGCCGCGCAGCGGGCTGACGCCGGCGCCCAGCTTGCCGAAATTGCCGGTGGCCATCGCCAGGTTAGCCATACCCATCACCATGGTCGAACCCTGGCTGTGCTCGGTAACGCCCAGGCCATAGTAGATGGCAGCGTTGCCGCCGGTGGCGTACAGGCGCGCGGCGGCGCGCAAATCCGTTGCCGGAACGCCCGTGATCTCCTCCATCGCTTCCGGCGAGTTCCGCTCCTCGGCCACGAACTTACGCCAACCGTCGAAAGCCGCCGTGTCGCAGCGCTCCTTGACATACGGCTCGTCCACCAAGCCTTCGGTTACCACCACGTGCGCCATAGCATTGATGACGGCGACATTGGTCCCTGGATGCAGCGGGAGGTGATAGTTAGCCTCCACGTGCGGCGTTCTCACCAGATCGGTCCGCCGTGGATCCACCACGATCAGCCGCGCGCCTTCTCGCAGCCGGCGCTTCATTTGCGAAGCGAAGACCGGGTGCGCATCGGTCGGGTTGGCGCCGATCACCATGATCACGTCAGCCTGCTCCACCGAATCGAAGTGCTGCGTGCCGGCCGAAGTTCCCAGGGTAGTCTTCAGTCCGTATCCCGTGGGTGAGTGGCAAACCCGCGCGCAGGTATCCACGTTGTTATTGCCAAACGCGGCGCGGATCATCTTCTGAACCAGGTACGTTTCTTCATTGGTGCAGCGCGAAGAAGTGATACCGCCGATCGACTCGCGTCCGTACTTCGCCTGAATGCGCTTGAACTCACTGGCCGCGTAGCCAATGGCCTCTTCCCAGGTCACTTCGCGCCACGGATCGGTGATCTTGGCGCGAATCATCGGCTTCAGAATGCGGTCCGGGTGAGTCGCGTAGCCCCATGAGAACCGGCCCTTCACGCAGGAGTGTCCGTGGTTGGCGTGCCCATCCTTGTACGGCACCATGCGCACCACCTCGGTACCCTGCATTTCCGCTTTGAACGTGCACCCCACGCCGCAATATGCGCACGTAGTAATCACACTGTGCTCGCCCTGGCCCTTTGCAATGACCGACTTCTCCATCAGGGTCGCGGTGGGGCAAGCCTGCACGCAGGCCCCGCAGGATACGCATTCGGAATCGAGAAAATCCTTGCCGCCGGCCGATACCACCGAAGCGAAGCCGCGGCCTTGGATCGTCAGCGCGAAAGTCCCCTGCACTTCTTCGCAGGCGCGCACGCAGCGCGAGCAGACGATGCACTTGGAGGGGTCGAAGGTGAAGTAAGGGTTGGATTGATCCTTCTCCGATTTCAGGTGGTTGGCGCCCTCGTAGCCGTAACGCACTTCGCGCAGCCCTACCACCCCAGCCATGTCCTGCAGCTCGCAGTTACCGTTGGCGGAGCACGTCAGACAATCCAGCGGATGGTCCGAGATGTACAGCTCCATCATGCCGCGCCGCATGCGCGAGAGCTTGGCTGAACTGGTGCGCACCTTCATGCCAGTTTCGGCGGGCGTGGTGCAGGAAGCGGGCGTACCGCGGCGCCCTTCAATCTCCACCAGGCACAAGCGGCACGATCCGAACGGTTCCACGCTGTCGGTGGCGCACAGCTTCGGCACCTGGATACCCAGTCCTACCGCGGCCCGCATGATAGAGGTGCCGGCCGGCACGGTGACGGGTCTGCCGTCGATTTCGAGCGTGACCGTGGTGTCGATGATGCGGAACGGTGTGCCGTAATCGGTCTCTTGAATCAACGCCATTGCTGTGTCTCCTGGGCCCGGTCGGCCAAATGGGCTATCGGTGCGGCGGCCGGCTTGTCAAAATCTTCAGGGAAGTGGCGGATCGCGCTCAACACTGGGAAAGGCGTGAGGCCCCCCAACGCACAAAGCGAGCCATCCACCATCAATTCGCAAAGTTCATCCAACAGTTCCAAGTTCGCGGGACGGTTCTGGTGCGCGATGATCCGGTCGATGACCTCCACGCCGCGCGTGGAACCGATCCGGCAAGGGGTACATTTCCCGCAGCTCTCGATGGCGCAGAACTCCATGGCGAAGCGGGCCTGTTTGGCCATATCGACGGTGTCATCGAACACCACAATACCGCCGTGTCCCACCAGGCCTTTCTGAGCGGCGAAGGCCTCGTAATCCAGCGGCGTATCGAGCAGCCATTCCGGAAAATATGCACCCAACGGGCCACCCGCCTGGACCGCGCGGAAGGGCCGCCCGGTAAAAGTCCCGCCGCCGAAATCGAAAATCGCTTCGCGCAGCGTCAGGCCGAACGCCTTCTCAACCAACCCGCCGTATTTGATGTTTCCAGCCAGTTGGATGGTCAGGGTGCCGCGCGATTTGCCCATGCCGAAGTCGCGATAGAACGCCCCGCCTTTATCCAGGATGATCGGCACGGTGGCGAGCGAGATCACGTTGTTGACCACCGTGGGCTTTCCGAAAAGGCCTTCGAGTGCCGGCAGAGGCGGCTTGGGGCGGATCTGGCCGCGCCGGCCCTCTAGAGCTTCCAGCATCGAGGTTTCTTCGCCGCAAATGTAAGCGCCCGCTCCCAGCCGTACATCCAAATCGAAGCGCTTGCCGCTGCCAGCTACGTCCGCGCCCAGGTACCCATTCTCATACGCTATGGCGATAGCGCGGCGCATGGTTCGATACGCGTGCGGGTACTCGGAACGAATGAAAATGTATCCACCGGTCGCGCCCACTGCTAGGGCAGCAATCGTCATCCCCTCGATGAGAACGAAGGGATCGCCTTCCATAATCATGCGGTCCGCATAGGTGCCGCTGTCGCCTTCATCCGCATTGCAGACGATATACTTCTGGTCGCCTGGGGCGTTGAGCACGGTGCGCCATTTGATGCCGGTGGGGAAGCCCGCGCCGCCGCGTCCGCGCAAACCGGATTGGATCACTTCCTCGACCATCTGCGGCTGGGTCAACGTGAGCGCCCGTTCCAGGCCGCGATAGCCGCCATGGCTCACATAGTCGGACAGTGAGAGCGGGTCGGTGATGCCGCAGCGCGCGAACGTCAGCCGCTCCTGCCGTTTGAGATAAGAAATCTCTTCGGTCGGTCCCAGGCAGAGCGGATGATCCTTGCCGTCGAAAAAACCCGCGTCGAACAGGCCCGACACCGCTTCCGCCGAAACCGGCCCATAAGCGATCCGCCCCTTCGGGGTATCCGCCTCCAGCAGCGGTTCCAGCCAGAACATCCCGCGCGAACCGTTGCGGACCAGGGTGAGATTCAGATGGCGGGATGCGATCTGTTCCGCCACTACCCGCGCCACCGCGTCCGCGCCCACCGAAATGGCCGCGGCGTCGCACGGAACATAGACTCTACCGCTCACTGCCGCCTCCGGAGATCGTCAATCAGGAAGTCGGCGACTTCGGGCGAGACCCGGCCGTATGGATGGCCATCCAGCATCACCGATGGTGAAAGGGCGCAGTTGCCCAGGCAATACACGGGCTCGATAGTGAAGCTGCGATCGTGAGTGGTCTCTCCCACTTTAGCTCCGAGGCGTTTTTCGACATGCTGCACCAGCGCCTCGCAACCCATGGCCTGACACGCTTCCGCGCGGCAGATACGCAAGATATGCCGCCCTGGAGGAGCATGCCGGAAATCGTGATAGAAACTGATCACGCCATGCACTTCGGCGTGCGAAAGATTCAGCGCGTCGGCTACCAGTGGCACCGCGGCGCTATCGATGTATCCGAACTCCTCTTGCAATGCATGCAGAATCGGCAACAACGCTCCGGGCAAGTGCTCCAGTTCCCGAATCCGGGTAAGGGCTCGGTCGGCATCCCAGGTTTCGGCGGTGGCACTCATGCTAGAAGACCTTCGTTTTCAAAGAATTGCGGGTTGCTGCAAAGTACGCCCATCATCAACTGGCCTTTAAAAAGTTTAACATAGGCGGTAGAAGGCCGTTCCAGAACAGCCTCCGCTTGCTGACGCGCGAGGCGCGTTAGGGCCCGCGCTGTGCCGGCGGCGTAACGCCGGCGGTCTTCGCCGCCGGTGGGGTGGCTACTGGAATCGAAATGGCCCCCGCCCCACTGATAAATTTCACAGACTCCCTAATTAAAGGTAGTATTGAGACCCCTCCGAAGCCGGTGCTACGGTTCTAACAGCGAGAACTATATGCGCGGCTTGCACTTTACGGCCGGCCTTCTGCTTCTGGTCATCCCTGCCCTGGCGGGCGACATCACCGGCGAAGTGATTATCACGAAACACCTTGGCCGGAAGACCGTTCTGCCGGGCGTGTACAACCTGCGCGGCACCGCGCCGCCAGTCACCGAAGTGGAAAAGGACGCGGTCAATGAGTTCGAGCGAACCGTCATCCTGCTGGAAGGCGGAAAGTCCGACCCCGCTCCGCCGCAGACCGTCCAGATCGAGCAGCACAACAGCCGTTTTGAGCCGGATCTGGTGGTAATTCCGGTAGGCTCCACGGTCGAGTTTCCAAACGGCGACCACATCTTTCACAACGTCTTCTCGCTCTCCGGGGCGCAGCCGTTCGATTTGGGCTACTATCCCAAATCGCAAAGCCGCACCGTGAAATTCAGCCGCAGCGGCATTGTTCAGGTGTATTGCCACATTCACGCCAACATGTATGCGGCGATCGTGGTCACCTCCAGTCCCTGGTATGGCCGGCCGGCTGCCGACGGCGCCTTCTCTTGGACCAATATCCCCGCCGGTCATTATCGTCTGGTCGCCTGGCACAAGATCGCCGGCCTCTATAGCACCGAAGTCGATATTCCAGAGAACGGCACGGCCCACACCACGATTCGTGTACCCGTGGACGTGGGGCGGTAGCGTTGAAGCGGTTTGCCTCTCTCACTACCCGGGCGTTCCTTTTTTCCCTCCTGCCGGTGTGCGGAGTATTGCTCGCCAGTTTCTTCGCTCTCAACACTCTGGTCCAAAAGCGCGTGAAGGACGGACTGCGCGATTCGCTGCAGAAATCCGAAGACCTGGTAATCCGCGCCCATGAAGAGTCCTCCCGCCAAATCAGCCAGTTTGTGAAGGTAGTGGCGGACAGTCCCGGGTTGAAAGCCGCCATCGGTCTGATCCATGAAGTTCCCGCCACGTCCGAAAACGCGGCAGAGATTCGCCGCACCATCGAGGCCCAGTTAGGCGAGATTCACAATCAGGTCGGTTACGATTTTCTGGCTGTCACCGATTGGAAGGCGCGCACCATCGCGGCAGTGGATTTCCACGGCGGGGCCGTTCGCTCCCCCGAACAGATGCCCGAGATTCCCGCGCAGTCTTCGGTGTTCGAATACGCGGGCGAAGTCTACGCGCTCTCCACCTCGCCCATCGTCATCGGCGGCGAACAGATCGGCAATCTGCGGCTCGGCCGCGCGTTTGACCTGCGCCGCTATCAACTGGGCGGGGACACCGCACTGCTGCGCGATGGCCGGATTTTGCGCGCCACCTTCCCCGAGAAGCGCTGGGCGTCGCTGGCCGATCAACTGCGGCGCAAGTGCAGCGCCAACGTAATGGAGTGCGAACTCCAGTTGGATGGTGAGACCCTGCTGGTGCTGCAAGTCCAGGAACCGGGGCTGTGGCCCACCTATCGTGTGGTCGAGTTCCGATCGCTGGACAAAGCCGCCCACGAGTTCACCGCCGGCCTGGTCGGTATCTTCGCCAATGTAGCCGCAGGCGGCGTGATTCTCGCGCTGGTCTTCACCACGGTCACGGCCCGCTCGGTTTCCAAGCCCTTGCGGCAACTGGTGGCTCAGTTGCGCGTCGGCGGGCAAACCCACAACTTTCCGGAGCGCGTAACGGCGGGTCGCGCCGTCACGGAACTCCAGGTTCTGGCGGATGCGTTTAACGAAGTCGCTGCCGCGGCCCGGCAGTCGCACAATGAGCTGGAGCGCGCCAAAGACGCCGCCGAATGTGCCAGCCGCGCCAAGTCGGATTTCATGGCGAACATCAGCCACGAGCTGCGCACACCCATGAACGGCATTATCGGCATGTCGGACCTTTTGCTTTTGACCAAGCTCGACGAGGACCAGCTCGACTACGCCACCACCGTGCGCGGTTCCGCTCTTGCACTCATGGTGATCATCAGCGATATCCTCGACTTCGCCCGTCTGGAAGCGGGCAAGATGGTGCTCAATCCCGAGCCCTTCGACCTGAGCCACGCGGTCGATGATATTGCCGCACTCCTGTCCGCGGAGGCCTCCGCCAAACACCTTCGGATCTCGCTCCACTATCAGGCAGGCGCGCCCACGCGCTTCATCGGTGATGTGGTGCGCATCCGCCAGGTGCTCACCAATCTCGTCGGCAACGCCATCAAGTTTACGCATGAGGGACAGATCGACCTTCGCGTCAACTGTCTCGAACGCACGGCGCAGGAGGCATCCATGCACCTGTCCGTCGAGGATACGGGAATCGGTATTGCCCCGGACAAGATCGATTTGATTTTCGAACGCTTCACCCAGATCGAAGGCCAGCTGTCCCGGCGCTACGGCGGCACCGGCCTCGGCTTGACGATCGTTAAACAACTGGCGGAGGTGATGGGCGGTGTGGTGGGTGTGGAGAGCCGCCCGAATCAGGGCTCTCTCTTCTGGGTGAGGCTCCCACTCCCCATCGATCCCGCCCATTCGGCACAGACCTTAAATGTTCCGGACGCATCGGAGGTGAGGTCATGTTAAAAGGAGTGTGCGCATTGGCTGCCCTGATCGCCGTGGCAGCCATCCCTTGCTCTGCGCAAGACAGCAATTTCGGGATCGCCATGCCAGTGACGGCCAGTGCGGGCGCGCTTTATAGCGGCCGGCTGCAGGAGGGAGACTACGCGGCGTCGCCTATCGCGGAAGGCTTCCGGCTGATGATGTACCCCACTCTCAAGCTGGGCTCGCACTGGTTTGCGTATTCAGCCGTGCAGGTTCGCTTGTCGCCGTACTCCTACTACGATGCGTACAACCCCGGAGCCCAACTGTATACCAACACCTTTCAGGCTTACGCCGGGTATACCGCGCGAACCGAGAAGACCACTCTGGTGATCAAGGCAGGCCGCCTGGCGACCGCCTTCAGCTCGTTTGCCTTGCGCTACGACGATACCGACAACCCGCTGCTGGATCAACCCCTCGCCTACGTAACCGAACTGCCGCTTCGCACCGACCAGTTGCCGTGCGGCACCCGCGATCTACTGGCGCAGTCCTACGGCTATGTGGCAGCTTCCTGCGGGGGAAGACCCGGCAGCGGCGACGGCCTGATTCCGCTGACGCTATATGGCCTGCCTGGAGTACAGATCGAAGCTTCCAACGGCCACCTCGACGGACGCGTGCAACTGACCGCCGGCTCTCCGGCGATTTCCGAGTATTTCACCACACGCCTGTCCTATGCGCAGTGGACCGCAGGAGCCGGTTACACCATACGGCAGGGCACGCGTATCGGAGTATCCGCCTTCCGCGGCCCCTATCTCGACCGGGCCGTGGCCTCCTTCTTGCCAGCCGGCGCCAGCGTCCGCGATTTTCCGGCGACCGGCATTGGCATCGACGGGCAGTGGGCCCGGGGCAGGTGGAGCGTCAATGCCGAGTGGCAGCGATTCCAGTTCGATTTGCCAAACTTCGTGGTTTCTCCCACCACCACGACAGGGTTTGCAGAGGTAAAGAGCGTGCTCACGCCGCGCTTGTACCTGACCGCCCGGGTGGGCTACATGAAGAACGGAAGCGTCCTCGATTCGACCCAGATCTTCGCCGCCCAGTACGCGCCGACCCTAGCCTCGCTCGAACTCGGTGGGGGAGTCTGGCTGCGCCGCAATCTCCTCCTCAAGGGCAGCTATGAATGGCTGTACACAGAGGGGGAGCCAGGCAGCCAGAATAACGTTTTTGGATTTCAACTGGTGGCGAGCATACACGCGTTGAACTGGGCGTTCCGGTAGGCTGCCGGTCACTGTGGCGGAGCGAGTAAACCCAGCTGCTGCATGACTGACAGCATGCTCCAAGCATTCCACTCTTCGGAAATTCTCCCCGCTTGGAAGCGGAACAGAGTCATGCCACTAGTCTTCATTGGTTTGCCTGTTGCCGGAAATCCCATTCCTGCCTGGGTGTTAGTACCCGATACGGTCCAATGCACCACCACCAGATCTCGCTCCGCAACGATGTGGTTGACCCTCATTTTCAAATCCGGGAAAGCCTTGCGTTCTTCTCTGGCTATGGCGATGTCCTCCTCCAAAGTGGCATCGTGATCGCTGGCGTGCGCCACGAAATCCCGGGTGTGAGACTCCGCGTACCTGTCTAAGTGCCCCTGGTCGAGCACCTCTTCGAAAAAGCCGCGGGCAATCTGCTTGTTTCTTTCCAGTTCCCCAGCCTGCTGTGCCACGGCGGGCATGCAGGCCACAAACAATAACAAGAAGGAGCCCTTGCTCATACGATTCTCCGTGGTTAATGTAACATATGTTACGTTAATGAGCAAGGAGCTCTTATGGCAAGACCGCCCAATCCTGGCATCCGCGCGAGGCTCCGCGACCAGGCTGTCGACTACGTGCTCTCCGAGGGCGTGGGAGGTTTGGCTCTTCGTCCCTTGGCAAAGGTCTTGAAGACCAATGCCCGGATGCTGGTCTACCACTTCGGCTCGCGGGAAGGACTGATGCGCGAGATCCTGACTGGCCTACGCGAACGTGAGGATGCTCGCATCCAGACTTGGTTCCAAAGCGGGGAGAAACCGCGCACGCTGCCCCAGTTTCTGCGCTGGTACTGGAAGCGGGTGAGCGTTCCCCAAGGCAGGCCCGCGATACGCCTCATTTTCGAACTGTATGCGCTGGCGCTCCGAAATCCGCAGGAATACCCCGGCGTCCTCCAGGATCCGCTCGCGTATTGGCAGAAGCTCACTGAGAAGGCCGGCATTCGATCGAAGCTGGGGGCTGTCGAGGCGACGCTCCTGTTAGCCACCACCCGCGGTCTCCTCCTAGATCTCTGCGCCACCGGAGATCGTGCTCGTGTGGGACGAACGATGGAGGTACTTACACAGTTTGTCGAGTGGCGCGCCGCTTCAGGCCGCCGAAGGTGAGCGATTTAACAAATCGCATGGCCATGAATAGACCGGCGACCTTTTTGGTGCATCGAATGCTCAGAGTGAGATCGCGTGAACCGGCAACTTAGTTTCCCCGTGTGGCTGGCAGGAGTTTACATCGCCCTGGTCGGGTCGCCGGTCTGCTTCTGCCAGGAACAATCCACCACAGTGGAACAAGATCGCGCGCTCGACGCAACTACCAACCCTTCCGAACCCCCTGCGCCGGAGCATAAGCGCATCCTGTGGATTCTCCCAAACTATAAGACATACCCCACCTCGCAAGATTACAAACCGATTTCGGCGCGAGCTAAGTTCAACATTGCCACGCAGGACTCCTTTGATCGCGGCACGGTGGCAACGGCAGCAGCATTTGCCGGTCTTGGACAGTTGACCAATTCCACGCCGAGCTTCGGACAGGGCGTCGCGGGGTATGCGCGCTACTTTGGGACGGGCTATGCCGACCTTGTGATTGGCGATTATATGACTGAGGCAATTTATCCGGCCCTGTTGCATCAAGACCCGCGATACTTCCGCCAGGGCACCGGTAGCGGATGGTCGAGGCTCGGACATGCGGTGGGACAAATTTTCTGGTGCCGTTCCGATTCTGGCCGAATGCACTTCAACTTCTCGGAGATCGTGGGCAATTCGACCGCAGTAGCCATTTCGAACGCCTACTACCCAGACAACCGGACGGCCGGGGCTGCGGTGGGGAAACTGGGCCTTCAGGTCGGCGTCGACATGGCTGGCAACATTCTGAAAGAGTTCTGGCCGGATTTGAGTCGAAAGTTGCAGCGCAAGCGTCGGCCCGCCAACGATTGACAGTTTTCGGTAGCACAGGCATTCCTGCCTGTGTGGCACAGGCATTCCTGCCTGTGTCTGGTCTCGCCCGGTACTTCTGGCTCAGTCTGAGCTCTGCTGCGGCTCTTCCCACTGGGTTTCCAGCATGCGTGTGTATTCGCCGGAGGCGTACAGGTCGAAGCTGAAATTCTGGTGATCGATGGTGCGGTGCGGTTGCGACTCCATATAACAGCGATACAGCGCGTCAGCGTGGCGGTGGTAACCGGTTGCGAATTCCGCGGTTAGCAGGTCGAGCGGCGGCGGAGCTACGAAAACGGACTTCAGGCCGATGCCCCGCGAAAACAGGGCGGAGTAATCGGCCACACCCCAAGCGATCAGTTTGGTAAGCACGGCTGGCGGAGGGTTGCCCGTCAGCAGGGCCGCGAAACTCTGACCGTGGATTTCGGCGCTTTCCAATTCCGGCGTGCGTTCCACGAACTCCTGGCATTGCTCGATCCAGCGCAGCACATCTTTGCCGAGAAAAAACAGCATGCGGATCTCCGCGTAACGGCCGGCCAGGAGACGGCGCTGCAGAACCTCCCGTTCGGTGCCATCGTCGGGGATCAGGCCCGAAAGCATCAGTGCCGCCTTGGAACTCTCCAACAAGGAGGCGGGCGGCAGATGTTCGTTAAACGGATACAAAATGAGCGGCGGCAATTCCCACACTCTGCTGCCAAAGGTAACCTGTGTCGGCATGTTGCTCCCAATTCCTTATCGACCGAATGGGCGCAGAACTTGAGCAAAGCAGGTGGGCACACTAACGAAAGAGATGGTCTTATTCCTCCATAACGCTGAGCAGCGGAATAACGATCTGGGTTTCCGACAGCGAGAGAATCTTGTCACTAATCTGCGCTATCCCAGCGCCGTTTCGCAACTCGCTCGCCAGCGTATCCGGATTGATAATCCAGACGTTCGGCACGCCGCACCGGATCAACTCGTCGGCCTTGGCCCACACGTCTACCATCCGGTCATCTGGGGAAAGGATTTCGATCCAGAGCAATGGAGGAGTGGACGGATACGGTTCCTCAAAATCCGGTAACCCGTAGATGCACACATCCGGGATGGGATACCAGTTTTCCCGAACCTGGATTCTCAGCCCGATGTACGCCTGGATCTTCCATTGCTTCCGCCGGTTGCTGAAATACTGGGCTAATTTCGCTTGCAGTAGCGAGTGCGATTTCGTCCCCACGTTGCGCTCCACCAAAATGCCGTCCCGGTATTCGCAATCGGGCGAGTAGGACGTCTTCAGGTATTCCTCGACCGTAACCAGTGTCCGAACGCTCATGGCCCCAGGATACGCTACCGCAAAGCCCGTCGCCGGTTGGCCCCGCATGCTATGCTGCCCCTTCATGTCTGACCGCCCCAGAAGGTGGCCGCCGCCCTGGTTATTCCTTCCCTTGATTCTGCCCGGAGGCATTTACTCCGGCTTCACCATCACCGCGCTGCCGTTCTTGCTAGGCCGGGCGGGCGTGTCGGTGGAAAGAATCGCCAACATCTCTTCGCTGCTGTACGTTCCCACCATCTTTTATTTCTTCTGGGCGCCGCTGGTGGATATGAAACTGCGGCGCCGCACCTGGCTGGTGCTGGTATCGTTCATCAGCGCGGCCGCACTCGGCGTGGCCATGCCGCTGGTCGGCGCCCGGCATCTGACCCTGGTCACCGGCCTGTTCCTGGGCGGCCTGGTGTTCAACGTTCTCGTCTCTTCCGCGCAAGGCGGGCTGATGGTCACCTCGCTCGCGCCCGAAGGGCAGGCCAAGGCTTCGGGCTGGACACAGGCCGGCAACCTGGGCGGCGGCGCGTTCGGCGCGGGCATCACACTCTGGCTGCTGGGCAAGATGTCGATGCCTCCGGCGGCATTCCTGACGGCCGCCATGACCGCGCTGCCGGCCCTCGCCGCGCTCACCATAAAAGAAGGTCCGCCGGTTCCCTCGGCCGGTCTGCTGGATCACATCGGTAAAATCGGCAAGGAATTGCTGGACATGGCGCGTTCCCAGCGCACGCTCTGGGGCGTGCTGCTGCTGGCGGCGCCGGTGGGGTCGGGAGCTGCACAGAGCCTACTTCCCGCGGTGGCCTCGCGCTATGGAGTGGGTGAGCAGGGAGTGCTTTGGGTGAATGGCGTGGTGGGAGGGTTGGTGCTCGCGCTGGGGTCGCTCGCCGCCACCCTGCTCCCTGGCGATTGGGATCGCCGCCTGACTTATGCCGGAGCCGGTTGTCTCAACGCCTTCGCGTCCCTGGTGCTGCTGATCGGAAACCGTTCCACGGTCTACTTCGCTGGCACGATTCTATACCTGATTACCACCGGCTTCTGCTACGCGCGCTTTACCGCGCTGGTAATGGAAGTGTTGGGGCCCGGTGAGCACGGCACCAGCACGCGCTACAGCCTTCTCTTAGCCGCCGGCAATCTGCCCATCGCATATGTTCTCTGGGCCGACGGCATGGGCTTCCACTATTTCGGAACGCGCGGTCTGTTTGGCGTGGATGCCGCCGGCAACCTGCTGGTATTTGCGATCGTGGGCGCCGTCTGGCTGATGGGGCGCGGGCGCTAGTTTACAAAGCACCGCTCCCTTTGGTCACGGCTCCGTAACAGCTTGCGCGCGTCGCCGTTATCGAATGCGTTACCGACGCCGTTATCGACTGCATTACCGACGCCGTTACCGAATGCGTTACCGAGCCGTGACCAGAGGGAGCGGTGCTTGATTAATTGACCACGATGCTGTATGGGCTGCTGCGCACTCCGTCCACCGCGACCACCACCGGAACGCTGGCGCCGCCGAAGGATTGACCTACCAGAAATGCTACCTGCACGGATTTCCCGTTCGGCGCCGCGGTAATCTGTAATACCGCCATCGGTTCGCCTGCGATTGTCACTTGCACGCGGGTGGGGTTGTTGACCACGGTTGGGTCCACATTTATCAGAGTGGCAAAGATCACATCGCCGGAAGAAACCGGGTGGTTGGCGTCCAGCGCCTGGCTCGAGTTGTTGGCGATCGCCGTGATCATGGGCGGCGGCGCATCGATCTCCAGCAGTACCGGCGGCGACGTTGCCGTGCCATTGTTCAATGTGAAGGTGGTCAGACCGAGCGGTTCCCCGGCCGGAACGACAAAGTTAATCTGGTTGGGCCCGGCGGATTGGACTGGCACGGGCTGGCCGTTGAGCGTCAATTGCACGCTGCCAGCTGAGGATCCCAGGTTCGATCCTAAGATCGTCATCGCTGCTCCGGGGTAAAGAATCGCCTGGTACGGATCGTTGTTGACCAGCGGCAGACTGATCTCGGGCAGCGACGGATTGACCGCCTGGATCTGGAAAGCCGCCGGCTCAAAAGCCCTCTGGAAGCCGGACACCACGCTCACTGGCGTGGTACCGATCACCGCGCCGTGCGCCACTACCACGTTGGCCAGGATGTGGGTCGGGCTCAGCACCGAGATATGGCTAACCGCGATATCCGACGTTCCGAATCCCAATGTGATCTGGCCATCCACAAACTGCATGTTGGCAACCTCGATGTCCATCATCGCCGCAACACCCGCCGGCAACGTGGATTGCGCCATAGAAACCTGGGGCGCGCTTATCGCCGGATAGGCGTACGTGGGAGGATTCTGCGTTTGATAGATCGTGGAGTTCTGACCATCGGCCAGATTGTAGACGATCACGCTGGCGGTTTGGCCGCTGTATCCGGGTGGCGGCGTCACCGTCAGCGAGCCCTGCGTGGCGTTTCCGGCTAGCGGAGCCTGCGCCAAGGTGGGAAGGCCGTCGAAATACACGCTGCTGTCCGGGCCGAAGTTCGTACCGGTGACCGTGACCGTGCCATCTGCGTTTGGGGTCACCGAGGTGATCGCCGGCGGGGCCTTCCCCACCAAGGTCAGCCCGCCCGGCAACACATACATGTCGTTTCCGAAGTTGAAGAGAATGTGCCGCGGCCCGGTGCCGGCAATGAGCGGCAACTGGAGGTATATGGCCAAGGCCACCGGAGAGCTGTAAGGGAGGAACTGAGGATTAGCGAACCCTCCCAGCACCGTGATCGATTGCGGAACCGGAGTGTCGGATTCAAAGGCCTGCGCCGCGATAACAGCCGTGGCCTGGTTGGTGTTCACCAGCGCCGGCGCGGTCGGCACACCGGCCGCGGAATAGCTATAGGTAGTGATGTCGTACATCGGCACGGCGCTGCGCGGCCCGACCGAGAAATTGATTCCGGTGACGGGGGCGTTCGCCGCTACCGTGACCAGGCCGAACTGTTGCGGGTCGCGCGTGCCCGGATAGAACAGTGTCTCGAAAGGACCGCTCCAGGGGATGGTCTGCCCGTTGGGATCGTATGGGCCGCGGATATTGGCGTCGGGCGGGAGCGGATGCACGTACACCCAATACTGGTTGGGAGGAAGCCCGTCGATGCGGTATGTGCCATCGGGCCTGGTCAGCGTACTGATGGCGGGGCCGGCTGGCGTGATCGCCACTACCGATGCCATCACCACCGGCTGTCCATTCGAGGTGACTTGCCCCGAGATGGACCCCACCGTGGCCGCATAAGCGGCATTGCCGTACAGCACCGAGATCCCCGCGATATCGTCCTGATCGATGGGGCTCGCGTGCGACGTATTGCGGATGATGCTGTAAGACATGGCGGCGCCCACAAAAGTGTGTTGAAGACCCAGCGCGTGGCCCATCTCGTGAATCGCCGTGGTGAAGAAGCTCTCCATGTAGCTCGGTCCGGGCGAGCGGCTGGTGTCGTTGGTCAACAACATAGTCGAGCGGACCACCGGAAAGAACGTGCCGCTGGCATTCGTCACTGGGGTTGGACCTGCGGTCACGCCACCCATACCCAACACGCCAGGCGGCAGGTCGGCGAACACCACGTCGCCGCCCGGGGCATTTCCCGTGCCCAGCACTCCAGACGCCAAGTCATTGAACACAGCAGAGCCGCCTGGACTATTGGCGCCTGGGATGGGAGCTTCCTCGCCACCGAAGCGTACTCGCAAATCCGAGCTGCTCACCCCGTTCCAAACTGCGGCCGCCTGCTTGATCTGGCTCAGGACCGAGGCGAAGTCGTCGTTGACTCCGAGCTTGGACGGCCCCGGATCGGTGACCAGGAACGTCACCGTCTTGTTGGGGAGCTGCGTCAGATCGAATTTCTCGAATACGGGAGTATTGTAAGGACTCTGCAGGTAATGAACGTAATGATAATACGCGCCTGCCGGTGTCGCCGCCAAGGCCGCGGCCAGCGCCATCACAACCCGCGTGCGCGTGAGCTTCATCTCTATTTCCCGCCCCCCCGCAGTGTGCTCGCGATCCGTGTTCGGAGATCGCTCAGCTTCATCGAGAGGGTCTGATCTTTTACTTGCTGGCCCGTTCCGGCGTCGAGCATCATTTCCGGCGCCGGGGGCCTGGTGGCCGTGGTTCCAGAAGACGTGGTGGATAACGTGAAGAGCCCTTGCGTCAGCCCGATAATCTGGGTCAGCCCGGACGGACCGGTCCATAAGAACAGGACGTACTCCTGGCCTGTCTGCAATTCCGGAGCGCCGGGGAACGTCTGCCGCAAGTGGTTGGCGCTGCCACCCGGAACGGCCACGTCCTGACCGTCCTGCGCGCCGCCCTTGTAGCGCTCTGTGACCTGAATTGCGTAGTGCGTATAGATCAGGGGGCCGCTGACGGACGCCTTGGAGCCAGTGACGGTTCCCCGCACGATGGCCGTGGATTGGGCGGCCATGTCGTCGAGGGAGAGCCGCTGGAGAGTGGCGCTTTGGAGCGGCGCACTTCCAACGGTCACCACGAGGGCGAACAGTAACGGGCGGTGCACGGCTCTGCTAAAAGCACTTGTGGTGCCATGCAAAGCTATTTAGATTCAATCGCTTGGATGGGGGCCAGAGGGCCTGAGTGTGTTCCCGCGACACGGCTTTGGGACAGCCCGCCCCAAAGTGTTAGCCGCTTACCGGCGGCGAAGACCGCCGGCGTTACGCAGCGCTGGCGATCTTGTCGCCGGTGGGGCCCGCTACATCTTACTGGGACGAACAATCAGGATGGGCACCTCCAGGTTGTGGCGCACCGGGTTGATGGTGGTGCCGAAGATCAGGTCTTTCAGCCCCCCGTGGCCGTGGGCCCCCATGATGACCAGGTCGGGATGAACCTGGCGCGCATACCGCACAATTTCGCGGCGCGGGAAAGCCGAATGGGAAACCTCGGTTTCCACGGTAAGCCCTTTATCGCGCAGCGCTTGGGCGATTCCATCGAGGTAATGCTCACCCGCTTCCACCTCCGCCGTGGAGGCTTCGCGGCCGTAAATCTGGCTGGTCACGCCTTCTTCGACGTGCAGCAGGAACAGCTTGGCGCCGTGCATTTTGGCCATCGCGGCAGCGTGGCTGATCGCCAGGCGGTCGAGCTCGGAATGATCAAGCGGCACCAGGATTCTCCGGTAGACCGGGACGGTTGCCTCGGCGCCGGCGGTCGCGGGCAGCGTCACCGGGGCACGGCCGAAGCGCCGCGTCCAGTGGGCGATCAGAGGTTCCAGCGTGACCCACGACAACAGAAACAGAAGCATCGCCCCTGCGGCCACGCTGATCGCCAGAATCAGCATGCGCCAGGGACCTGCCTGCGCCAGCCAATCGGCAATCGCCATCACGGCGAGACGCAGATTCAATCCGACAATGACTACGGCCGTGGTCCACGCGAGAATCCGGACCCATATGGGATTCGCAAAGGCGCCCATGCGCGCGCGGTCGTTGGTGAAATGGATTAACGGGATGATGGCAAACGGCAACTGCAGGCTCAGGATGACCTGGCTGAGAATGATGAGCTGAAAAGTGGACTGTTCGCCGGCAATATAGATCATGAGCGCGGCGGGCGTGATCGCCATGGTGCGCGTGATCAAGCGCCGCAACCAGGGCCGCATGCGGAAGTTGAGGAAGCCTTCCACCACCACTTGGCCAGCCAATGTGCCGGTTAACGTGGAGGACTGGCCGGAACATAACAGCGCCACGGCAAATAGAATCCCGGCGAGGCTCGTGCCCAGCAACGGTATTAGCAACGCCTGCGCCTGCTGAATCTCGGTGACGATGATGTGGCGTTGGAAAAACACGGCGGCAGCCATGATGAGAATGGCGCAGTTCACCAGCATCGCGCCATTGAGTGCCACCACCGAATCGACCAGGTTGTAGCGGCACGCCGTCCGCTTAGCGGCAGTACTGTGGCCGATGTGGCGGGTCTGCACCAGGGCCGAGTGCAAATACAGGTTGTGGGGCATTACCGTAGCGCCCAGAATCCCGATCGCCACGTAGAGACTGCTGCGGTTGAGGCGCGGCACCAGGCCCGTCAACATCGCATGGGGCGACGGATGCGCCCACAGGATTTCGATGAAGAAGCACCCGGCGATCACCGCGATTAGAGCCAGCACGAAGGCTTCGATGGTGCGAATGCCCACGCTCTGCAGCCACAGAATCAGTAGCGTATCGGCGGCGGTGATGAGCACGCCGGCCAGCAGCGGAATATGGAACAACAGGTTCAGCCCGATGGCCGCGCCCAGAACTTCGGCCAGATCGCAGGCAGCGATGGCAATTTCGCACAGGCCCCACAATGCCACATTGATGGAACGCGGGTATGTCTCGCGGCAGGCCTGAGCCAGGTCGCGGCCGGAGACGATGCCGAGGCGGGCACTGAGGGTCTGGAGCAAAATGGCCATGGCGTTCGACATGACCAACACCCACAGCAGCCGATAGCCGAAGCGCGCGCCGCCTTCGAGGTCAGTGGCCCAATTGCCTGGGTCCATGTAGCCGACACTGACCAGGTAGGCCGGCCCGGCAAAAGCGAACATGCGCCGCCAAAACGAAATTTGCCCCGTGCCCACGCTGCCGTGGACTTCGGCCAGGGAGCGCGCATCCTGGCTGATGGGCTGGGCGGGGAGCATATGAACTTAACTATAGTTAAGTCCGCGGCGGGGAGTCAAGCTGGCGGGGCATGCTTTAGCTTGCCCGGACGGCTGCAGACAGTGCGCACCGACACTCACGTTAAACTCATGAGGATGAACCGTTCCCCGGCGCAGAGCCGATTCGTGGCGCGGCTGGCCGCTTCCTCCGCGGGTTCCGATGCGTTCGCGGCCATAGCCCTCGTGGCTCTGAACCTGTGGATCTGCTGGCGCCTCTTTTGGGTCGAATACACGGTTAACTGGGGCTCCGGCGAAGGGTTTGCCATTGCGATCGCCCGTTACATTTCTCGGCACTGGGGAAGTTTTTCCTGGTGGCCGATCTGGCACTGCGGGATGCCCTACCAGAACACCTATGTTCCGCTGCTACACCTGACGGTCGCCATTTTTTCCACGGTCGCCGGGATATCGGCGGCGCGGGCTTATCACATCCTGATCGGCCTGGTTTATGCGCTCGGGCCTGCGACGCTCTTTCTTATGCTTTTGCGGCTCGGCGCAATCCGGGCGGCCGCCTTCTATTCCGCTCTGGCCTATTCCCTGTTTTCGCCTTCTGCCGCGCTATTTCCGGCAATCCGGGCGGATCTCGGCAGCCTGTTCTTCGGTCGCCGGCTCCAGGTCCTGACATACTATGGCGAAGGTCCGCACGTCGCGGCCCTGGCGCTGCTGCCCATCGCAATTCTGGCGCTCGAGCACGCCGTTCAGAAAAGAACCGGCCGTTCCCTTGCCGTCGCCGCCGTGCCAATCGCAGCCATATTCCTCACGAATGTGCCCGGATCCATGACGTTGGGGCTCGCGGTCTTCTGTTGGATCTGCGCTCAACCCGCCGGCCAGCGCGCGGCGGCATGGTGGACCGCCGGGCTCGCCGCGATATTGGCATACGGCTTAGCCTGTTTCGGCGCGCCCTTATCCAGCTTGAAGGCCGTATCCGGGAATGTGGGTATGATGCACTCCGGCTTTTCTCGAAGTCTTACATCCACGCCTTATCTGCTGCCGCTCCTCCTGGCTGCCATTGCCGTGGCCGGATATCTACTATCCCGCGGCCAAATGCCTCTATTCGCGCGCTTCGGATTGCTCTATTTTGCATTGACCTTCGTGCTCGTGCTCACGGCACGTCAGAGCGATAACTTCGAGCTTTTGCCGCAAGCGCAGCGGCTGCATCTGGAAATGGAATTGGGGGCTTGCCTGCTCCTCGGTTGGGTTGCATCGCTGCTGTACCGGCAGCGGCCGATCCGCTATGCGGTCGTCGGATTCATCGTCGCCGCTTCCCTTTTTCAAATGCAGCACTACCGGAAATTCGCCCGCATGGATCTTGCTCCTGCCAATCCGATGACGCGTTCCGAGTACACTTCGGCCGAATGGCTGGACGCTCATATGGACGGGCAACGCGTGTTCGCATTGGGGTCGACGGCGTTTTGGCTGAACGCCTTTACCGACACGCCGCAGGTGGTCGGATGTTGCGATCAGAATCAGGCCATGCTGGCGGTTCCCGTCACGGTCTATTGGATCAGATATGGCCTCAAGCCAGACCTAACCGCTCAGAGCATTATTTGGCTGAAGGCACTGGGAGCCCACGCCTTCGTAGTCAATGGACCCAACAGCACGGACGTCTATAAAGACCTCGTCCAGCCCGAACGGTTTGACGGTCTGCTGCCGGTGCTGCACCGGGAGCGCGGAGACACTATCTACGAAATTCCGCAGCGCGGTCGGTCGCTGGCTCATATCATACGGCCGGAAGAAGTGACGCCGCCCGGCGCCATACCGGGTCGAGCGGATGACGCCGCAGCCCGATACGTGGCCGCCATTGAAGATCCTGCGCGCCCCTTAGCCCAGAGCGATTGGAGCGGATCCTCCATGCACATTCGGGCGCATCTCGGGCCGGGCGATCTGGTCTCCGTACAGGCGGCTTATTTTGATGGCTGGAAAGCATTGGTACAGGGCCGTCCGACATCGGTGTCGGCCGACGGCATGGGCTTTATTTTGGTCCACCCGGAATGCGCAGGCGATTGTGAGATCGACCTTCGGTGGACCGGGCCTGGCGACTTGTGGCTGTCCGCTCTTGTTTCGCTCGCCGCCTTATGCCTGTGGGTATGGCTGATGAGGCCGGCGACGCCGAGCAAATCATATGGCCGCTGATGAACGCCGATCAACGCGGATCTAAAACCAAAGCTGCTTAAACCTAAACTCTATCGGCGTTCATCTGCGTTCATCGGCGGCTGATATTTCGTTGTTAGGCCAGTGACGCGTACACCGCCTGCTCGAAGTCGTGCAGCATTCCAACGGCCTCCGGGTCAACAAATGGCAGGAACTGCATCATGATCACGCCACAGATGTGGCGCTTGGGATCGATCCAGTAAAAGGTGTTGTAGACGCCGGCCCAGGCGAGGCTCCCGGCGGAACGGCCGCCTTCGTAAGCCGTAGTGTTAATCAGGAAGCCCAGGCCGAACTTGTCGGTAGCGCCCGGATGGAAATCCACGTCAGCCGAGAGAGCGGGGCGGGATGTCTTCAGTATCCCCGCGCGCGCCGGGCCGATCTGGTTCGAAGCCATTAAGTCAACCGTCTTCGGCTGCAACAGCATTTCGTTTCCGGGGCCGCGTCCACGGCGCAGAATCATCTGCGTGAAGCGAATGTAGTCGGGCCCGGTGGAGTTCAGACCTCCGCCACCGTTGAAGAATTTCGGAGGCGGCGGGAGCGTGCGCGGATTCTCCTTCAGCGTCCCATCCGGCTGCCGCTGCCAGGTGCTCACCAGGCGATCGAATTTCTCCGCGGGCACGATGAAGCTGGTGTCGCTCATGCCCAGGGGCTTCAGAATATTAGCTTGAAAATACTCTTCCAGCGTCTGGCCGGAGACGGTTTCCACCAGTTTGCCGGTCCAATCCAGGCTAGTGCCGTACTGCCAGCGCGTGCCCGGCTCAAAGATCAGCGGCGTCACCACGGGTGCGGCGTTGGGAGGCGGCCCGCCGATGCGCTGGGTGTACTTAAACATGTTGGCGTCCCAGGTATCGTAGGCGAAGCCGGAAGTGTGTGTGAGCAGGCGCCGCAGCGTGACGGGCTTGGTCGCGGGGCGCAGAATCGGCTTCTCGCCATCGAAGCCTTCGAGAACATCCAGCTTGGCCAGCTCGGGAAGATGCTTCCCCACCGGCTCATCGAGCGTCAATTTTCCACGCTCCACCAATTGCATGGCTGCGACTGAGGTGACGGCTTTGGTCATCGAAGCGATGGCGAAAATGGAGTCGGTCTTCACATCGATGCCGGACGCGGAGTCGCGTTTTCCGAAGGCGCCCGCATAAGTGATTTTTTCTGGAGTCGCGACCATCCCCACTACACAGGGGATTTTTCTTCGCTTGATTCCCTCACGCAGGGTTTCGTCGATTCCAGCAGCGCCGAATAGACGCCGCGTTTGCGCCCCCAGAACAAGCGCCAGGCCGCCAAATTCTCTCCGGCTGATGAACATATCTATCTTAGATATCACGAATGGTACTTTGACTGTTGAAACTATCCGCAGAATGTTCACACGATTTCTGGCCGTATTGCAGAAACTCACTGCGGCCTTTGCGCGTATACTGCTGACATGTTCGGTCGCGGTGCGCTCGCGGTTCTTCTTTTTTCTCCGGCTCTTCTGCTCGGACAGCTCAGCAACAACTCAGTTACGGTCACGGCGTCGCAGAGTGCCAACTCAACGGCGGATCAGGCGGTGTTCACCATCAGCGTCCAGGCCAGCGTCTCGACGACTTTGGATACGGTGGTTGGCTCGCTCGCGGGCGTCGGCATCACGGCGGCGAATCTTACAGGGTTCACCACGCAAACCGCGGTTGTCGCCACAAATCACGGCCAGCCTGGAACGGTGTTGGTTTGGAATTTCCAATTGACCGCGCCGCTCGCCAAAATGAGTCAGACCATCGCCGCGCTCACTGCGCTCGAGCAGACGCTGCCGCAAAACCAGAGCGGATTGTCGCTGTCATTCTCGCTCTCGGGTACCCAAGCTTCGGCGCCGGCGGCGTGCAACGCAGCGACCTTGATTCCGGTGGCGCGCACGCAGGCGCAGGCCATAGCCAGCGGAGCCGGGCTCACTGCGGGAGCGATTCGGGCGATGACCACTCAAACCGGCGGTTCGGTTTGCTCCTTGACTGCGACGTTCGCGCTGGGCCTTCTGTTTGGACAGGATCAGCACACCATCACGATCACGGCCTCGCGATCCACCAACCTGCAGCCGGACCAGGCTCTCATTGCTTTGACCGTCAACTCCCCGCTCACATCCGGCCAGGACGACATTAACGCGGCGCTGTCGAAAGCAGGGATTACCGGCGCAACCTTCACCGGTGTGACCAGCACGCAGGCGGTTGGCGTCGGAGTTAATGCGAGCCAGTCCGTGTTGCAGTGGTCTTATACCCTGACCGCGCCGATCGCCAATGCCAGCAGCACGGTCGCACTGCTGTTGGCGACGCAGCAGAGCGGCCTAGGCCTGACCTTCTTTGTCGAAGGTCTGCAGGTATCGCAGGCGCTGCAGAATGCGCAATCATGCCCCGAGTCGGGACTCGTAAGCGATGCCAATGCCGCAGCTCAGACGTTGGCATCGGCCGCGGGAGTTTCGGTGGGGCCGATTCTCAGCATTGCGGGGCCCGGGACGGCGGGAACGCCGGGCGTGGTGTTCGCCTCGCTCTATGTAGGCGTCTTCTCAGAGTTGCTAACACCCGCCCCGAACAACTGTTCGCTGACGATCCAGTATCAGATGCTGCCGTAGCCCCCGATAACGTGTTGTTACCGAACCGCGACCGTTAGGGAGCGGGGGTTCCAGTGCCAAATCATCGATGGCTGGCCTGGTAATGCTGGGCCAGCAAATCCAACCCGAAATCGCCGTTGAAATCGCGCCACACGCTGTGGATGTGATTGGCGTCATCCTGCGTGTTGTCGTACTCGATCAGAAATGCTGGCGTCTGTACGCGGTAGTAATGCTTCTCCCCGCGGTTGATGCCGCCGGACCACGCAAAGAAAAGGTTCGCCTCGGTCTTATGGAACTGATCCATGCGGAAATCCGCGATGGGCGCCGGGAAATTGGCGGCGTACTCCGACACCAGTTGCGCGAGGATCTCCTTCTGCGGCGCAGTGAATTTCGCAAAGGGCAGACCGTTGGGCTGGCCGCTGAGCGCCGCTTTGCGCATGTCCGACGTGAGAATGTCCTTGTACGCAGTCTTGTCGACGATGGCAATCGTGCGCTGGTCCGGGGTCAGCGACTGCACCAGTTCGCGCCCCAGATCCTCCTCGCGCAGCAGCGCACGCAACCCGGCGCGCGGACCCTGCTTGATCTCCGCCGGATTGGCGCCGAAAAAGTTCGGACTGGATGCGATACGCCCGTTGACGATGGTCCAGTTCAGCGCCACGTGATGGCCCTCGAAGCGATAACCCCAGGTGCCCTGCTCGGACGGCTCTCCGAAAATGGAGACGTAGTATTTCTCCGGATCGCGCTCCGGACCCTTCCCCTGCTCGGCTTCCTTTAGAACTTGCTCGAGGCTCATAACGGTGTGGGCCGTGATGACGCCCTGCTGCGAGAGCCCGGCCGAGAGCAGCGCGTCGGCCAGGTGCTTTTGCGCCGAAGTCATCTCGCGCAGCGCCACGCCCTTGCGCTCGATAGGAATGAAGTGCCAGTTTGTGCGCTCATCGGCATTGAAGGTGAACACTGTCCGCGCGCGCAGTTCCGGCGTAAGCGAGTTGAGGTACGCCTTGGCGGCGCTCGTCATCACACTCTCCGGGCGAGTGCGCTCGTAGGCGGCGGTTAGCAGGCCGACAGCGGAGAAGACCAGCAGCAGGCGTTTCCAGTTGCGCATACAGCGTTGCCTCCAATTAAGAACTGGTTAGGAGGAAGTATACACCCGAGGCTGGGCAGGGCGCTGCACGGCGATCCCGCTCGAACGTTCGATCAAGGGTTCCCCAATCCTGGAAGCGCTCCGATTCGATTGATGTCGGCCGATTCGTAGATGGCGGTGGGGACGTTCGGCTGGACGGCGGCGAGCATGGCGCGGCCGAGGGTACCGGTGTCGGTGGCGTACTTCCCTGCCACCCGTTTGACGAAGGGATAGAAGGGCTTGAGGACGGCGTACAAGGCGTTGTACCAAGCGACCTTGGAACGGACTCCATCGAGAGGCTGGATGTAGCCGGGGCGGAAAAGGGCGACCCCGGCGAAGCCCAGTTTGGCGAGCGCATTTTCGGTGGAACCCTTGACACGGGCCCACATGGAACGGCCTTTTTCGGTTGAGTCGGTTCCGGCGCCCGAGACGTAGAGAAAATGCATGGCGGGGTTTATGCCGACCAGGACCGTGGCTACGGCGAGAGTGAGATCGTAGGTAGCGCGGCGGTAATCGGCCTCGGACATTCCCACGGAGGAGACTCCGGCGCAGAAAAGGCAGGCGTCGGGGGTGCCAAGTTGGTTCGCGATGCCAGCGATATCGAAGAGGTCAGGGCAAACGAGCTCGCGGACCTTATCGCCGGCAATGCCCAGCGGACTCCGAACGACAGCGGTGACCTGAGCGACGCGGTCATCTTGCCGGCAGGCAGCGAGTGCGGCTTGGCCTACCATTCCGGAGGCCCCGGTGAGGAGGATATGCATGTTGCGATCCTACCCGGCTGGAGCGGTATGGTGGTAGCAGTTCCATGCTCGAAAGTGAAGTCCACTAATGCCGTTTGACCTCCATAGGTCCTGAGTAGGCGGAACGGGGGACCGGTGATGCCCAGTCAAGTTCTGCCATGTGCATCTTCCATCAGCACGAAGGGTCTGGGTATTCTTTCTGAGGAAAGCCCAATTTCCCGAGGAGTTCTCCGCTGGATAATTCGATAACCTCTCCAGATGAGGTGACCAACTGCTGTGTTGCTTCGCTGAAGACCTCTACCCAAGAGTCCAAGTCTCGAACGCGTGTCGCCTTGCCGGTCCCTGAGTCGAATCGTACTAGGAAGCGGAATTCTCCTCGCTCGTAGTGCCACAAGACTCCATAGAAGAATCGGTCGAGTGCGTTGTAGTGGAGATCCAGGATGTGGCTATCAGTCGGAGGGGTATACCGCCATAGTTCCGCTCCCGTCGTGCAGTCGACGCATCGAACCGGCCCGCCAGACTCGGTTATGCAGGCTGTCCGAGAACTGAATGCGGCGCCTAGGAGAGCGAAGGATAACTTTGGAACTGAGACTGTGTGTTCGCGCTGGGCAATCACGTAGGTACTCTGCGAAGGATCATCGAGGAGGGTGTAATGGGCTGGACCGGAAAGATATCTGCACGTTTGCGGTAGCACGTCAATAGTCGCACCGGAATGCGCGTCTGCTCTTTCTATGGTGGTGCGTCCGCGAGCAAAGGACAGAACACTGCCGCTTCGATCTAAATCGAAAAATCCGCATTCTGCCACTTTGTCCCGACGCCACGACACCGTGCCAGTTGGAATTGCATGAGCCGTTATGCTACCTCGCCTCGCTGAGAGCCCCGCCACGATGAACGTACCGTCTGGATGCATTGTAAGGCTTCTTGATCCGGCTCGGAAGCGGATCGGAAACTCGCCTTGCATTTGGTGGGAAGCGAGATCCCAGACTTGTACGTGGCCCTCGAAGAATGCAGCGGCTATCAGCGGAACCGTTCGTGCTGCTGCAAACTCTCTAACTGCTGAGCCGATCATCTCTTCTAGGATAAAGCACCACCGAGTCTGGCTGTCCTTTTGACTTCCCTATGCGTTCTGCTCGGGCCGCGTCATCGGATAGGAGCGCTAAGTGGCGTTAGCGGTAACTGACTCCGAAACGCTACGACACCTAGCATTCCGTGAAATCATTAGGCGATGGGCAGATTCGGAACGCGCTCGCGTCGAGCCTCAATCAGCTTCCGAGCGACGTCACGCGCGATATCGAGCGCCTCGGCAACCGTGCGACCCTGTGCCACCAGGCCGGGAAGTTCATCCGAGGTCGCGAGAAACAGGCCATCCGGCAATTCATCGACTTGAATCCGGATCGCCAACTCCATACGACTGATCGTAGCAGTTCCATGCTCAGCAGTCAGCTCTCACCCAATCTCGTAGTGCTTCAATATCTCCACCCAAAGTCCCTGCGCCTTCATAATCAGTTCCACCACTTCCCGCACCGCACCCTCCCCGCCCGCAGCCTGCGTCACATAGTGCGCCGCGCGCTTCACCTCTTCCCGCGCATTGGCCGGCGCGATCGCCAGGCCCACACGGCGCATGATCACGACGTCGGTCAGATCGTCGCCCACATACGCCACCTCGCGGCCATCGATCTTCGCGTCCTTGAGGATCTCTTCCAGAATCGGAACCTTCTCGATGTGCCCCTGGTACACGTAAGTCATCTTCACCTGGCGCGCGCGTTCCTCGGTGGCATGAGACAGGCGTCCGCTGATCACGCCGGTCTTGATTCCCTTCCAGTCCAACCATTGCAGGGCAATTCCGTCTTGCGAATCGAAGCCCTTGGTCTCTACCATGCGCCCGGCGGCATCCGGCACATTGAAAAGCTTGCCGTTGGTCAGGACGCCGTCCACGTCCATCAGCAGCAGTTTGATTCGGGAAGCGAGTTCGGTCACGTGATCGGTCATCGTGTTTACGATAACCCAGTGCGTACAATGAGAACGAGGAAATGAGTTTGCTCGATCGCGTGGCCGCCACCATTGCCCGCTTTCAAATGTTCCAGGCCGGCCAAAAAGTCGGCGCGGCCGTTTCGGGCGGCGCGGATTCGGTGTGCCTGCTTCACCTGTTGCGCGAGATGGCCCCGCGCTGGAACCTGCATCTGAGCGTGCTCCATCTCGACCACGGCCTGCGCGGCGCCGAGTCGGAGGAAGACGCCGCGTTCGTCGGCCGCCTGGCTACGGAGTTTGGCCTTCCCTTCCTGCTTCGGCGCACGGATCTGGCCGCGTCCGGCGACAACCTGGAACAGGCCGGTCGCGAAGCGCGGCTGGCATTCTTCGCCGAAGCCATCGCCAACGGGTCGGTGGATCGCATTGCCGTGGGTCACACCCGGTCCGACCAGGCGGAAACCGTGTTGTTCCGGTTCTTGCGCGGCGCCGGAACCGCCGGGTTGGCCGGCATCCGCCCCGTGACCACCGGTGGCATCGTGCGGCCGCTGCTGGCCATCGATCGAGCCGAAGTCGAATTGTACCTGCGCGAGCGCGGCATTTCCTGGCGGGAGGATTCCACCAACCGCAGCCTGGAATTTGCCCGCAACCGCATTCGCCGGGAGCTGCTTCCCGAGCTCGCGCGGGGCTGGAATCCCGCCATCGTGCAGACTCTAAGCCATACAGCCGATTGGGCGCTGGCCGAAGAGAGCTACTGGGAGGCCGAGATCGACCGGCTGGCGGCGCTGCACCTGACCTCCCAAAATGGGTTCGTTTTGCTAAAAACCGGTTGCTTGAAGGAACTCCCGGTAGCGGCTGCTCGCCGGCTGGTCCGCCGTGCCATGGAGATCGTCCGGGGGGATCTCCGGAGTATCGATTTCGCCCACATCGCCGCCGTGCTCGATATGGCCGCCACCACCGAAGGCCACGGCCGGCTGCAAGCGCCCAATCTGGACATTATGCGCTCCTTTGAATGGCTTCGTTTTGGCCGGCCGGTGTTAAATGGCTTACAGAACCGTAACTACCGGCTGCCCGCGCCGGTTCCGGGGAAGGTCCGTGTACCCGGCACCGATCGGGTACTATCTCTGGAAATAGTTGAAAACTCGGAAAATTCGGGAACAGGGGATTGCGTATATAATAGGTGGGAGACGGGTGAGGTTGATTGGGCGAAATTATCCGGTCCGCTGGACTTGCGGAACTGGCGCCCCGGCGACCAATACCAGCCCCTCGGGAATACCGGCGAGGAAAAGATTAAAACCCTCTTCCAGCAGTTCCGAATTCCGCTATGGGAACGGCGTCATTGGCCGGTCCTGACCGATGGTAATGCCATCGTTTGGACCCGGCGATTCGGACCGGACGCCCGCCTGGCCGCGCAAGCCGGCGCCAGGCGGATCCTGACCATCCGCGAAATCGGAATCGGGCAGGGTCAAGATTACGTCTATATGAACATGGAAGGCCGGTAGGAGGCTTCGTGAATTCTAATATTAAGACCGCACTTTTCTGGGTTGTTTTGATCGGAATAGCCGTGTTGCTGTTCGCAGTAGTGCGGACCGGCCAGGGGCGTAAGGAGGAGACGCTCACCTTCACTGGGTTCCTGGATAAGGTGCAGCAGGGGCAGGTGAAAGAAGTCACTATCAGCGGTAACGAGGTGCATGGCGTATATCAGAGCCAGAACCTCGGCCTGCACACGCTGATACCGACCAACTACCCCGACATCTATAAGCTGCTTCAGGAGAAGAACGTCAACGTCGAGATCAAGGACGCCAGTTCCGGTAACTGGATTTCCATCCTGCTCAACGCTTCGCCGTTCATTGTCCTGATCGCTTTCTGGATCTTCATGATGCGGCAGATGCAAAGCGGCGGCAATAAGGCCCTGAGCTTCGGCAAGAGCCGCGCCCGCCTGCACTCCACGCAGCAGAAGAAGGTTACGTTCAAGGACGTGGCCGGCGTGGAAGAGGCCAAGGAAGAGTTGCAGGAGATCATCGAGTTCCTGCGCGAGCCGCAGAAATTTCAAAAGCTGGGCGGCCGCATTCCTAAAGGCGTGCTGCTGATCGGCCCTCCCGGAACGGGCAAGACCTTGTTGGCGCGGGCTATCGCCGGTGAAGCCAGCGTGCCCTTCTTTTCGATTTCCGGTTCGGATTTCGTGGAGATGTTTGTAGGCGTGGGCGCCAGCCGCGTACGCGATCTGTTCGAGCAGGGCAAGAAGAATGCGCCCTGCATCATCTTTATCGACGAAATCGATGCGGTCGGCCGTCATCGCGGCGCCGGTTTGGGCGGTGGACACGATGAGCGCGAGCAGACCCTGAACCAGTTACTGGTGGAGATGGACGGCTTCGAATCGAACGAAGGCGTGATTCTGGTGGCGGCCACCAATCGCCCTGATGTTCTCGATCCGGCATTGTTGCGGCCTGGCCGGTTCGACCGGCGCGTGGTGGTGGGGCGTCCCGATGTGACCGGGCGCGAGGCCATCCTGCGCGTGCACACCAAAAAGATTCCGCTCGGCGACAACGTAGACCTTTCCGTGCTGGCGCGTGGCACACCGGGCCTGGCGGGCGCCGACCTGGCCAATCTGGTCAACGAAGCGGCGCTGAACGCGGCGCGTCAGAACCGCAAAGTCGTGATGATGATCGATTTCGAGCTGGCCAAGGACAAGATCCTGATGGGCGCGGAACGCAAGTCGATGATCCTTAGCGATGCCGAAAAGCGCAATACGGCATATCACGAAGCTGGACACGCTCTAGTCGCGGTCACGCTTCCGGAAGCCGATCCGCTGCACAAGGTCACCATCATCCCGCGCGGCATGGCGCTGGGCGTCACCATGCAGTTGCCGATCGACGACAAGCATTCTTACAGCAAAGACTACCTGCTGGCTCAGCTTGCCATTCTGATGGGCGGCCGCATCGCCGAAGAGAAGTACATGCATCACATGACCACGGGCGCGGGCAACGACATTGAGCGCGCGACCGACCTGGCCCGCAAAATGGTCTGCGAGTGGGGCATGAGCGAACTGGGGCCGTTGAGCTTCGGCAAGAAGGAAGAGCAGATCTTCCTCGGCCGCGAAATCGCCCAGCATCGCGACTATAGCGAAGAGACCGCCATACGCATCGACGAGCAGGTGAAGAAGTTGGTCAAAGGCGGGTACGACGTGGCTGCCGCCATTCTCGAGGAACGCTCCGAAGCTCTGATCCGGATTGCGGAAACATTGCTCGAACGCGAAATCCTGGACGGCAACGAGGTGATGCAGATCATCAACGGACAGACGCTGCCTCCGCTGCCGGCCGGCGGTAAGGACTCCGAGGACCACACGCAGCAAGTGCTTCGGCCCGAAGGCGGACGGCGTGCTCCGGGCTTCTCCGAAGGCGAGCGCCCGCAGCCGGCGTGATCCGGCATTTTCCAGTCTATCTTTTCGATATCGATGGCACGCTGCTGGACTCCGCCCCGGACATCTGCGGCGCAGTCCAGCAAGTGCTGGATACCACCGGTTGTCCACCGGTCACGTTTGAATTTCTGAAGAAGTATATAGGCCTGCACCTCAACGCGGTTTTCGGCGATGTTCTGCCAAACTATACCCAGGAACAGATCGACGAACTGATCCGCCAATACCGCACATGCTATCTGGGACGAGGCCATACGCAGACCAGCCGGTTTCCCGGCGTGGCCGAAGCCCTCGCGGCGCTGCCGGGCCGCAAGGGAACCGCGACCACCAAAGGCAGCCCCACCAGCCGCGCGGTTCTCGAGCAGTTCGGCCTGCTGGAGTATTTCGATCACGTCCAAGGAACGGATGGGTTTCCCTGCAAGCCTGCCCCGGACGTGATTCTGACAGCCCTGGCAGCTTTGGACGCCAAACCGGAGGATTGTCTCATGGTCGGCGACTCGGTGGCCGACATGGAAGCTGGCCGCAGGGCCGGTGTCCAGATCTGCGCGGTGCGCTACGGCTACGGCAACCTGAAAGAGTTAGCGCGCTTCGAGCCGGATTATTGGGTGGATGATCTAAGGGCGCTGATCCCCGCTACCCAGTCCGGCAACGCCTGATCTAGCGAAGCCAGCACGGCTTCCTCCCCATCGTGCAAGGCAGTTAGAATGGCCAGCAGCCAATGCTGGAGAATATCAACCTGAAAAAGAAACTCTCGCATGCGGAGTACAACCGCGTCCTGCCCTTCCTGCAGCATCGCCTGTATGATCTGGAAAAGGCCAGTTGGGATAATGGCGTGCCGACAGTGATTGTGCTCGAAGGCTGGGACGCTTCCGGCAAGGGCACCGCCACCGCCGCTCTGACGCAGAGGCTCGACCCTCGCGGTTTCCGGCTGTACCCCATCACCGCTCCGCGCACCTACGAGCAGCAATACCCCTGGCTTTGGCGCTTCTGGCTCAAGGTCCCCAATCGGGGTCAACTGGTCATATTCGATCGCAGTTGGTACCTGCGTGTGCTGGATGAACGCGTCGAGCGCACCGTGCCGGAGAAGCAGTGGCGGGATGCCTACCGCGATATCGTCGAGTTCGAACGCATGCTCTCCGACGATGGCGCCGTCATCCTGAAGTTTTTTCTGCACATCTCCAAGAAGGAGCAGAAGAAACGTTTCCGAGCTATTGAGGACAATCCGCTGGAAGCCTGGCGGGTCACCGCCGCCGACTGGGATCGCAATAAGAAATATGGCACGTACCTGGCCGCAGCCGAGGAGATGCTGGAGCTGACCGAATCCGAATTCGCGCCGTGGACCATCGTGGAAGCCACCTCGAAGTGGTATGCGCGGAAGAAAATCTTCGAAACGATCATCGCGTCCATGGAGAAGCACCTCGGCTCCAAGGCGCCGCCTAAGATGGAACTCCCCGCTGCTTCGGCTAAGGACAGGGAACTGCGCTTAGCTATGGAGTCACTGGGAGCGGAGAGGCCCTGATGCTGGAAACTCTGGATCTGACGCGCAAGCTCGACCGCGAGGCATACGTCCGCGAAGTGACGGCACGGCAGATTCAACTGCGCGAGCTGGGCTACCAGATCTACCTGCGCAAACGCCCGGTCATTATCCTCTTTGAAGGCTGGGACGCTTCCGGCAAGGGCGGCGCGATCAAGAGGATTACGGAGAAGCTCGATCCGCGCGGCTACGTGGTTTATCCCATCGCCGCGCCGCAGGGCGAAGACAAGACGCGGCATTATCTCTACCGCTTCTGGCGCCGCCTTCCCGAGCGCGGCCAGATCGCGATTTTCGACCGCTCCTGGTACGGCCGCGTGATGGTGGAGCGCGTGGAAGGCTTCTGCGCGGAGGAGGCCTGGCAGCGCGCCTACAAAGAGATCAACTCCTTCGAGCGCCAGCTGAAGGATTTCGGAACCATCGTGGCGAAGTTCTGGATACACATCTCGCGCGAGGAGCAACTCCGCCGGTTCAAGGAGCGCAAGGCCATCGGTTATAAGGAGTGGAAGCTCACCGACGAAGACTGGCGCAACCGCAAGAAGTGGAGCGTCTACGAGCGAGCCGTGGAGGAGATGCTGGTGAAGACGAGCACGCGCACCGCCCCCTGGTGCCTGGTGGAAGGCAACGATAAGTATTGGGCGCGCACGCGGGTGCTGGCGAAGCTGGTGGAGATTCTGTCGCGAGAACTCGACTACCAGCCCCCCGACCCGCTGAAGCGCGCTTCCGGCAAGAAGAAGTAGTGGAGAGGGCCATACCCCGCGAGGGCGCCGCGACCCCGCGCGCTGCGCCAGTCATGCGTTTTCGGAAAATTCGAAAGCCGATGGCCAGCCTTCATTTAGCACCAATTCAGGCGCAGAGCGCTCGGACGTCGCCACGAGCCCTGCATTACGACGGGCAGGCAATCGCGTCCATGCTGAGAGCGGCGCGCGAAAAGCTGCAGCGGCTGGAACTGGAGGTTGGCCCAGTAGTGTAGTCCGTGCCGTTCATAACACTAGCAGGCAACTTGCTCTACATAACTGCGAGGTGAAATTAATGCGCGGAATGAAATATATACTGTTAGCCGCAGTTGCTGGAATCGGCATCGCGGTTACCGCCCCCAACGCAGCGGCTCAGGTCAGCGTCGGCGTGGACATTGGGGCAGCCCCGGATTGTCCTTATGGTTACTATGACGTCGTTCCCTATGGCTGCGCTCCCGCTGGGTATTACGGTCCAGAATGGTTTAACGACGGTGTCTTCATTGGCGTCGGCCCTTGGTTTCATGGCCCCGCCGAATTCCGGGGACACGTAAACAACCATTTCCATCCGGAACACGGATATAAGGGACCCATGCCAGCTCGCGGCGAGAAAGCGGTGCCGGAAAAACGTGTCGATGCCGCGCATTTCAAGGGAAACGAAATGCGTGATGGGCGTGGGCACGCAGTAAAGCGCTAGGCCTACCTGGTGACAACCCAGTGCCGGCGACAAGATCGCGAGCGCTACGTAACGCCGGCGGTCTTCGCCGCCGGTGGGCTGCTAGGGCAGGGCACGGCCCTGCCCACTTTACTGGGCAGGCGGCGCGTGGAAGCGGCCATAATACGCCGCCTTGCCGATGACGTGGCCGTCCATCGCCTTCAGCAAATCCTCACGCGACGTGTTGGCCGGCAAATCCAGCTTCGTGTCCAGGGCATAAAACTCGAACAGGTAATGATGTATCGGTCCCGGCCCAGCGCCAGGTCCGAAATAGGCCCCTGGATTCCCGCCACGGGCAGCAATGCCCGGACCGTTGCGCGTTCCATCGGACAAGTCGCCTGGTCCAAGCCCTTCCGGCAGGCCCTTGGCTGTCCCAGGAATGTTAAACGCCGACCAGTGAAGAGTGTCGGTTGTAGTTTTATTCGTGGAATTCTCCACGTCGTGGAAAATTATCGCGTAGGTTTGCAGATTGTCCGGCGCGGCGCCCGGATTCGGACCCAGCGTCCAGTGAAACTCGAACGCCGGCGATTTGTTCTCACCCCGGCCCGCATTTCTCATCGGAACCTCGCCGCCATCAGGCCACGCTGGCGAGGTGACCGAAAACACCAATCGCGGCGGGGCAGGTCCGCGCCCTCCCGCGGGCGGCTGTGCGTAAGCTATCGCAGCTAACGAAATGGCAGCGACCGCAGAAAGCAGAACTCGTTGTATTACCTGCATTCGTAATTTTCTCCTCAAGAAGATCTTCTTCCAAACTTCCCCTTTGTGTAGTCTATAGGATACGATGTCCGGCATGAGTCATCGAATTGCCACCGCCGCGGCGGTCCTGCTGGCGTCCACCGTAATTCTTCAAGGGGAAGGCGACAAGGCCGTCAATCTGGTTACGGGCCAGGGCGCTTTTGTCGACGCTCACGATCTGAAACCGGGCACGTTCCGGAAGATCACTGCCAACGATCTGCCCAAGCCCTACGCCACCGAATCGAACCGGAATACGGAGCTCGCACCGCGGCCGGCCGGAGCCTTGCCGGCAGCCCCCGCGGGATTCAAAGTCGAGTTGTATTTGGACGAGTTGAAGAATCCGCGCCAGATGCGCATCGCGCCGAACGGCGATTTCTTCCTCACCGA